>ERZ857922.4249-NODE-4249-length-11023-cov-18.434537_pt1 | contig 11023 bp, 8 predicted proteins | sample MGYA00519579_ERZ857922 | MGnify/ENA primary metagenome ERZ857922 (study PRJEB31778, sample SAMEA3449375) | human gut metagenome | biome: human gut; feature: human-associated habitat; material: faeces | place: United Kingdom | collected 2010/2012 ... | reverse complement strand
TCTGGACTCCGCAAGGGGAAATTTTCCCCTTGACCCCTTTCGCGCGATTGAGTTGGTCGCTCTTCCATACTTTACCCGCGTGTTAATCCGTTAGGCGTTCCTTCGTCTCGCGTCCCTCACGCAATAATTTTCTCATTCCTTCCATATCCTCATCCCGCAGCGCGTCCCGATACTCCGTCACTCGCTGCACCAAGTCCTCCACCACCGGCAGCAGCGCCTCTCGATTATCAAAGAACAGCTCCGTCCACATATCCTCATTCAGCCTTGCCACGCGGGTCATATCCGCGAAGCTCCCTGCCGAGAACCCGCGGTGCTTATCCGCCAGCGGGCACTTCACATACGCGCTCGACACGACATGCGCCAGCTGCGACGTATACGCAATCATCTCGTCATGCGTCTTCGGCGTCGTGAACTGCACGCGCAGGAAGCCCAGTTTCATGAAAAAGTCGCGGGCGCGCTGCAAAACCGCCGGGTCGTCGTCGCCGTGACCGCACAGAATCATCGACGCATGGTCGAACAGATCGTCGCGGGCGTACTTGAAGCCGCTGTATTCGCGCCCCGCCATAGGGTGTCCGCCGATGAAGTGCCACGCATACTGCTGCGATACGGGAAACAGCGCGTCGCAAATCACCTGCTTCACGCCGCCGCAGTCAATCACAAGGCTGTCGGGCTTAAAGTCCGCCGCGTGCGCGGTCACATAGTCGATAATCCCCTGCGGGTACAGGCAGATCAGCACAACATCGCACTGCGGCAGCGTCTCCGCCGTCAGTTCGCCGTCAATCGCCTCCATCAGGAACGCGCGGCGCATCGTGTCCGCATTCTTGTCCGTGCCATAAACCGTGTACGGCGTGTGGAGCTTGATGGTTTTCGCGAGGGACCCGCCAATCAGTCCCAAGCCGACAATACCTACATTCTGCATGAAAAAAATCCTCCGTTCTTCTGCACTCCCGTTTCAAGGAATGCGCTGCAACGGAGGATTTCGACGTATCATGCGTTTTTTCCTGCTGATTTACGCCTGAACCGTGGCTTTCTGCTGCTTTTTCTGCTTCTTCGCCGGCTGCTCGCCAACTTTCGGGACGTGGTATTCGCACTTTTCGTCAAAGCGGACGGATTCCGGCGGCTTCTCCAGTTCTTCCGGATGATTGAGCAGATACGACATCGTGCCGAAGAACGCCGCGTAGTGCGCGCCAGAGCAGACGCGCTCATCCGCCGTGATGCCGATGGGCAGGAAGCGCTTCATGCGTGCCTCCCCCTTCTCCACCACGGCAACCTTCTCCACGGTACCCATGCCGAAGAACAGCGTAACCGAACCGAAGTTGTAGATGTGGTGGTTGACGTGATGCAGGCCGATGGAAGCGTTGTTGGTGATATACATGCTGGTATGGAAGGGCAGTTCGTCCAGCAGTGCGCCGGGGCAGAGCCCGTAGCGATCAAGCAGGCGAACCAGCGCGACGATGCCCGTTGCCAGACCCGGCACGACCAGCACCGCTTTCGCCAGCTTATCCGCGAAATTCTTCTTGTCCTCGCCGCGGTTAGCGTTGATGACCTTTTCCATGCGGTCGCGCACATCGTAGATGGTGTCGGTCAGGTCGTACTTCACCTTCACCGCCGTCTCGCCCATTTCGGCGTTCTGCGGGTTCTTGAGCATCGTGAAGGACACGGCGCACATGTTCCGCGCGAAGAACTGCTTATTGAGAATGAAGCGGTTGATTTCCGGGTGCTGGGACACAGTGCGGACGAACGCGGCAATAATAATCTGCATGAACGTGATTTTCTCGCCCTTCGCCGCCTGCGCCGCAATGTAGCGCGTCAGCAGCTCATAGTCCACGCGGTGCTGCAGGAAAACCTGCGCGTCGCAGCGCATGGGCATCAGGTACGGCGTAATGCCGACGATGGGGTCAATGGACGACACGCGCCGTCCGTCGGGTCGAAATCCGAACATGGTACTTTCCTCTCTCTCTTGTCCTCGGCTGTCCATCGGAATGAATGAAAAATGAATGATTTCAGCCGCAATTTTATTGTAAGGATTTTGGGCGATTTGTCAATAGGGCATCGGCGGATGATTTCGGATGTGCGCAAAAAGGCACTGCCGCGCTGCAGCAGTGCCCATTGCTTTGCCCTTTGACTGGGATTTTTACCAAGTCGCCTTCATGGCCTGTTCCACGCACTTCTGGTGATCTGCATCCACGCGGTCTGTACCGTGGGTCTTGCTGCCGTAGAAGTGCAGGCAGAACTGCCCATCGAAGTTGTTGTCCAGAATTGTGTTTGTGCCGTGGGGTTCGGAGTAAATCGACGCGGCATACACATGCCCGTTGTACTTCACCAGCACTGCGCGGCGGCGCCAGCTGAACGTGCCGCCGTTGATTTTCTTGAGAATCGCGGTATCTTCCGCCGTCAGCGGCTCGGCGTCCATATGGTTGCCGCCGCTCTGCCGGCGCGCGGAGAAAATCAGCCCCGTGCTGACGTCCTTAATCTGGAATACAGCGCCGTTCGGGATGACGTTCTTGCCGCCATTGAACCAGTCCAGTCGCTCAGTGGTAATCTTGCCGCTGCTGGCGCTCGCCACGGCGGATTCAATCTTCTTGAGCGTCGCGCTGCCTGCCACGCCGTCCGCCGTCAGACCGTATTTTTTCTGGAATGCCTTGACGGCGCTTTCGGTCGTCGCGCCGAACGAACCGTCGACATACGCCGTGTAGAAGCCCAGCTTCTTCAGGTTGGTCTGCAGCGTCTTGACTGCCGTGCCGGTTGCGCCCTTGCGGAGCGAATCGTCATCGGTGCTGGTATTGCTGTCCGCGTTCTTGTAGGCGGTGTCGAGCTTTTTGAGCGTTTCACTGCCCGCCACGCCGTCCGCCGTCAGGTTATACTTCTTCTGGAACGCCTTGACTGCCGCAACCGTCGTATCGCCATAGCTGCCATCGACATAGGCGTTGTAGAAGCCAAGCTTTTTCAGCTTCGTCTGCAAATCCTTGACGGCGCTGCCGGTTGCGCCTTTGCGGAGCGAGCCGTCATCCTTGTCGCTGTCCGCGTTCTTGTAGGCGGTGTCGAGCTTTTTGAGCGTTTCACTGCCCGCCACGCCGTCCGCCGTCAGGTTATACTTCTTCTGGAACGCCTTGACTGCCGCAACCGTCGTATCGCCATAGCTGCCATCGACATAGGCGTTGTAGAAGCCAAGCTTTTTCAGCTTCGTCTGCAAATCCTTGACGGCGCTGCCGGTTGCGCCTTTGCGGAGCGAATCGTCGTCCTTGTCGCTGTCCGCGTTTTTGTACGCGCTGTCGAGCTTTTTGAGCGTTTCGCTGCCCGCTACGCCGTCCGCCGTCAGGTTATACTTCTTCTGAAACGCCTTGACCGCCGCGTATGTGCCCGAACCAAACGTGCTGTCCACCGTGCCGTCGTAATAGCCCAGCTTCTTCAGCTTCGTCTGCAAGTCCTTGACGGCGCTGCCGCTGTCGCCCATGCGGAGCGAATCATCGTCCTTGTCGCTGTCCGCGTTCTTGTACGCGCTGTCCAGCTTTTTGAGCGTCTCTTTGCCTGCAATGCCATCCGCCGTCAGGTTATACTTCTTCTGGAACGCCTTGACCGCCGCGACGGTCGTGTCGCCATAATCGCCATCGACATAAGCATCATAATAGCCGAGTTTTTTCAGCTTTGTCTGCAAATCCTTGACGGCGCTGCCAGTGCTCCCCTTTTCCAGCCGCGTCGCGCTGCTGGAAGAACTGGAACTGCTGGCCGTCTTGGTCACGCTAACATACGTTTTATAGACATAGCCGGTGTATTTCCCGTAAGTCACTTTATACCAGCTGCCGCTTTTGCCGAGAACCTCCAGCTTCGTGCCTTTGGGCAGGGTTTGCAGGGCATCGCTGGTCGAGGATGCTTTTTCGCGCAGAATGAGTTTGCGCGCAGTGACCGTCGCCGTATCCGCCAAGGCGGAGGAACAGCCCAGCAGCATCAGCGCCACCGCGCCGGACAGAAGCCGCCGCAGACCGGAATTCATCATGGGGAAATCACTCCTTTCCGTACAGCCTGATTTTATTACAAAATTGTTTCATTGTCAAGAGGCTTTTTCCCTGTGAATTGTAAATTCTGCGGCGTTTTCGCGGATTTTTCCCTGTTTGATTCGGCAATTATCTGCCCGTTTTCAATATCTTTTTTTGTTTTCCAATGAACATGTTTCCGATATTTGATAAAATGTTACGTTTTTGTTGAGCGTACAGCGCCTTTTTGTGCCGATTTCCCTCTGCCGAACTGTTCGAGCGTCATTTTGCTGTTCGCCTTGATGAATCGGCGGAATTGTGATATAATGAAAATTGGTGCTTTGTCACCGTTGCGATTTTGATATACTTCCTTCATTATAAGAGGAGTTTTTTCATGGCAAATCAAGCAAATCACTATGATGCAGGCAATATTCAGGTGCTGGAAGGGCTGGAAGCGGTTCGGATGCGACCGGGCATGTATATCGGCACCACCTCGACGCGCGGTCTGCATCACCTGCTCTGGGAGATTGTGGATAACGCGATTGACGAGGCGTCGAACGGCTTTGCGGATGAGGTGCGCGTGACGCTGCACACGGACGGCTCCGCGTCGGTGTACGACAACGGGCGCGGTATGCCCGTGGATGAGCACCCGACCATGCACGTCAGCGGCGCGGAGGTCATTTTCACCGTGCTGCACGCGGGCGGCAAGTTCAACAACGAGAATTACAGCTATTCCGGCGGTCTGCACGGCGTGGGCGCGTCGGTCGTCAACGCATTGAGCAAGTGGCTGACCGTGGACATCTACCGCGATTTCAGCCATTATGCCATGCGCTTCACAAGTCAGTTCGATGAGAAGAAAGGCAAGGTCATCGCGGGCAAGCCGGACGCACCCTTGGCAAAAGTCGGCAACACACGCAAGAAGGGCACACTCGTGCGTTTTCTTCCCGATGACGCGATTTTCGAGGACGTGAGCTTCAATTACGACACAGTCTTCCGCCGCCTGCAGGAGTTGGCATACCTGAATCGGGGCTTGAAAATCGTCTTTCTCGACGAGCGTGTGAGCGACCCTGCCCGCCGCGAAACGACCTTCCACTACGAGGGCGGCATCATCGACTATGTGCGGTATTTGAACGACGGCAAAACCGTCCTGCACGATCAGCCGATTTACCTCGAAGGGCAGAAGGATTCCGTCATCTGCCGCGTCGCCATTCAGTACACCGACGGCTATACCGAGAGCCTTTTTTCCTATGTCAACAACATCCCCACGGGCGAAGGCGGAACGCACGAAACGGGCTTCAAGGCGGCATTCACGAAGATGTTCAACGACTACGCCCGCCGCAACGGCTTCCTGAAGGAAAAGGACAGCAACCTGACGGGCGAGGACTTCCGCGAAGGCTTGAGCTGCGTGCTGACGACGATGGTCAAAAATCCGCAGTTCGAGGGGCAGACGAAGGGGCGGCTGGGCAACAGCGAAGTGCGCCCCGCGGTGGAGGGCATCATCACCCAGCAGCTGACGGACTGGCTGGAGAACCTCAAGAATCAGGAGATTGCGCAGCAGATTGTGCAGAAGGCGATTCGCGCCGCGCAGGTGCGTGAAGCCGCGCGCAAGACCCGCGACAACGCCCGCAAAGCAAATCAGCTTGATGCCGCGCCGCTGGTCGGCAAACTCAGCGCCTGCCGCGGCAAAAAGGCGGAGGACAATGAGCTGTTCATCGTCGAGGGCGATTCCGCAGGCGGCAGCGCCAAGCAGGGGCGCGACAGCCGCTATCAGGCGATTCTCCCCCTGCGCGGCAAGCCCCTCAATGCCGAAAAGAAGCGGCTGGATCAGGTGCTGAGCAACGAGGAGTTCCGTTCGCTGATTACCGCGCTCGGCACGTCCATCGACGAGAATTTCAACCTCGCCAACCTCAAATACAACAAAGTCATCATCCTCTCCGATGCCGATCAGGACGGCGCGCACATCCGCGCCATTCTGCTCACTTTCTTCTTCCGTTACATGAAAGAGCTTGTCACCGGCGGTCACGTTTATATCGGGATGCCGCCGCTGTACAAGGTGCAAAAGGGCAGCAAGGTCCTCTATGCCTACGACGACAAGGAGCTGGCGAAGTGCATCAAGGAAGCGGGCAAAGGCTACACGCTTCAGCGCTACAAAGGCTTGGGCGAAATGAACCCCGAACAACTCTGGGCAACGACGATGGATCCTTCCCAGCGCAAACTGATGCAGGTGACGATTGAGGACGCAGCGCTGGCTGACCGCCGCATTACCATCCTGATGGGCGACAAGGTCGAGCCGCGCCGCGACTACATCATCGAGAACGCCGACTTCAACAAGCCGGATAATTTCGAGCTGCCGGAAGGTCAGCGGGAAGGAGCGAAGTAAGCGATGGCAAAGAAAACAAGCGATAACCGCCCGATTCCCAAGGACGACCCGTCGCGCATCCTGCAAACGACCGTCGAGGACGTGATGCACCAGTCCATGATCCCCTATGCGGAGCATGTCATTCTGGAACGTGCCCTGCCGCGCGTCGAGGATGGCTTAAAACCCGTGCAGCGCCGCATTCTCTATACCATGATGGAACTGGGCACGACGCCCGACAAGCCGCACCGCAAGTGCGCCCGCATCGTCGGCGACTGCCTGGGCAAATATCACCCGCACGGCGATTCCTCCGTGTACGACGCGCTTGTGCGCATGGCGCAGGACTTCTCCATGCGCGGGCCGATGGTCGATGGGCACGGCAATTTCGGCTCCATTGACGGCGACAGCGCTGCCGCCATGCGTTACACCGAGGCGCGCATGACGCCCCTCGCGCTGGAAATGCTGCGCGACATTGAGAAGGACACCGTGCCATTCCGCCTGAATTTCGACGACACGCTCAAAGAGCCGGACATGCTGCCCGCGCGCTTTCCGAATCTGCTCGTCAACGGCGCGAGCGGCATCGCGGTAGGGCTTGCAACGAACATCCCCCCGCACAATCTGGGCGAAAGCATCCGCGCGGCGATTGCTGTGATGGAGAATCCGGACATTCCGCTGGATGAGCTGATGAAAATCATCCCCGGCCCGGACTTTCCCACCGGCGGCGTGCTGGTGAAAAACGAGGAAATCCGCAGAGGCTATGAGACCGGACGCTCGAAGCTGTCCCTGCGCGCGCGTGTGCATGTGGAGGACGGTGTGAACGGGCGCAAGCTGCTTGTCATCACGGAAATCCCCTACATGGTCAACAAAGCCGCGATGCTGGAGAAGATTTTGAAGCTGTCGGAAGAAAAGAAGGGGCAGCTGCAAAACATCTACGACATCCGCGACGAATCCGACCGCGAGGGAATGCGCGCCGTCATCGAGCTGAAGAAGGACGCCGACCCGGACAAGGTGCTGAAAGTGCTCTACAAGTATTCGGACTTGCAGGTCACCTTCGGCGTGAACATGGTCGCCATCGCCGAGGGCAAGCCCGTGCAGATGGGACTGAAAACGATGCTGGGGCACTTCATCCGCCATCAAAAAAACGTCATCACCCGCCGCACGGAGTACGACCTGAAGCAGGCGAAAGCCCGCGCGCACATTTTGCAGGGTCTGATGATTGCGGTGGACAACCTCGACGAGGTCATCGCGCTGATTCGCTCCTCAAAGAACCCGAAAGAAGCGAAAGCCCGCCTGATGGAGCGCTTCGAGCTGTCCGACGCGCAGGCACAGGCAATCTTGGACATGCGCCTGCAGCGCTTGACGAATCTGGAAATCATCGCCCTGCGCAAGGAGTACGAGGACATTCTGAAACTCATCGACCGCTTGGAGGGCATCCTGCACAGCGAGAAAAAGCTCTTGGCGGTCATCCGCAAGGAATTGCAGGAGATTGCCGAGGAATTCGCCGACGAGCGCCGCACGACCATCGAAAAAGCGGACGAATCCCCGCTGGAAGTTGAGGAAGAGGCCGCCGCGCCGGAAGAGGTCATCGTGGCGTTCACGGGCGCGGGGCAGTTGAAGCGCATTAATCCCGCGCTCTACAAGAAAACGCCGCTCCCAACCCGCGCGGAGGACGACAAGGAGTTCGCCGACTTCCTGTTCATGGCCAAAACAGACGAGACGCTGCTCATCTTCACCGACCACGGCAACTGCTATCCCCTGCCGGTCGCGTCGCTGAACGAAGTCAAGCCCAAGGAGCGCGGGCAGCTGCTTTCGGGCGTTCTGGCGGGCTTAGAGGACGACGAGAAGGCGCTGTGGATGACGTGCATCCGCATGGCGGACGTCGGGCACCTGCCGGACATTCTCTTCATCACCCGTCAGGGCATGGTGAAACGCACCGCCGCCGCGGATTACGACGTGCGCAGCAAGAAATTCGCCGCCGTGAACGTGAAGGACGGCGATCGTCTGCTGACAATTCTCCCCGCCGCCAGTCGCGACGACCTGCTGTTGTTCACCCGCAGCGGTCTGTGCATCCGCTTCTCGCTCGACAGCGTGCCGGTGCAGGGGCGCGTCGCCGCCGGGGTGCGCTGTATGCAGGTGGAGGACGGCGACGAGGTCATCTGGTGCGGGCAGCTGCAAGACAGCGACCAAATCGTGCTGCTGACCGACCGCGGCTACGCCAAACGCCTGCTCTCCGTTGATTTTGAGAAGCAGAACCGCAACGGCAAGGGCGTGAAGTCGTTCTATTTCAACAAGAATGGCAGCAACGGCAAACAGCTTGCGGGCGTGGTGCGGTTGGAGAAGGACGATCACCTGATTCGCGTGCAGCAGGCGAAATCCCCCGCGACGCTGGTGGAAAGGGACAACGTGCGCCTGCAAGGCAAGCAGGATCGCGGAACGCCGCTGGTTATCGCGGTGATGGACGACGTGGTGACGGGGGCGGAGCTGTTGGAATAACAGCACCCGCATGGCGCCGAAAAAAGGGTCAAGGGGCAATGCCCCTTGCGGGGTTAAGGGGCGGCGCCCCTTATGGGGCTTGGGGCAACGCCCCAACTGTTGCTCCGTTAAACCTACTCAAAGAGGAAAAACAAGTCCGGCAACTTCGCCGCAGGCAGCGAAGCGTCCCTGCGCACAAACTAAAAAACTTCCAATAAAAATCAAGTAGCATCCGGAGGCGAACGCCGAAGGAGTCCAGAGGGCGATCGCAGACTTCGTCTGTTTTTATGCCCTCTGGAACTCGCGGAAGTTACCACGATGGAAATGAAGTCAACTATGCCTATCCGCATAAGCATCCAACTGCTTCATAGTTGGCTTTTCCCCTTGCAACAAGCGCCAAAACGTGATATGATGAGGACGAATGACGGAGGTGAACGCGTATGAATTCGCGCAACTCTTTTTCCTCGCTGACCATTACGCAGCTGGTGATTCACCTCACCGGCGCCCTGCTGGAACTCTACGCCGATGACACGCAGGAAATCCAAGTCATGGCATCCGGCGACGACCACGATATGAAGGCGGTTTCGCTCGCCCAGAACGGCGATACGCTGACGCTGGAGCAGTCCGCCGCCGCACTCTCTCCCTTGCCGCTCAGCGCCCGCTGGCTGCAAGTGACCGTCCGCATTCCGCGCACATGGAAGGGACGGGTCGAGATTCGCACGACGTCCGGCAGCGTGCATGTCCGCGGTTTGCAGGTCAGTGACCTGTCCGTGGAGTCTCTCTCCGGCTTCGTGATGCTCTCCGACTTGAGCAGCCTGAGCCTGAAGGTCAAGAACGGCAGCGGCGACATTGCCGGCAGCGACCTCTCCGGTCAGGATTGCAGCCTGTTCACGACGACGGGGATGCTCTGTCTGGAGCGCCTTGCGTTTCTGAACATCTCGCTGTCCTCGGTCAGCCGGGGCGCAATGCTCTCTTTTGCGGAGATGTTTTCCACCTTCAAGGGCGGCTCGGTCGCAGGCGGCATCAGTCTGGAAATTCCCGGCGCGCAGTGTGACGCCATTCTTCGCTCGGTGTCCGGGCGGCTGCTGACGGACGGCGTATCCATCGTCAATGGCGCACCGTCTGTCCGCGTGACGACGGCTTCGGGTAACCTGACCATCCGGCGGATTTCCCCGGAGAAACTGACAGAAAACGAATAATTAGGAGGACGATTTTTATGGCACGACAGAACTTTGGCTTCGGCGGTGGCGCGAACATGCAGCAGCTCATGCGTCAGGCGCAGAAAATGCAGCAGGCGATGACGGACGCGCAGGAAAAGCTGGATGCGCAGGAGTACGAAGCGCAGTCCGGCGGCGGCGTGGTAAGCGTAAAGGTGAACGGCAAGCGCGAGCTGCTGTCCCTGACGATTGACCCCAAGGTCGTTGACCCGGACGACGTGGAAATGCTGCAGGACCTTGTGATGGCGGCGGTGAACGAAGCGCTGCGCAAGGGCGAAGCAAACCGCGAAGAGACGATGAACAAGATGGCGCCCGGCATGGGCGGTATGGGCGGTCTGTTCTGATGCCCGGACAAATCGAACCGATTGAGCGGATGGTGTCGGAGCTGTCTCGGCTGCCCGGCATCGGTCACAAGACGGCGGCACGGCTGGCGTACCATATCGTCGGGATGCCGCTGGAGGACGTTCACGCGCTGGCGGCGGCGCTGTGGCAGGGGCGCAAGGCGATTCGCTACTGCGACGTGTGCGGCAATTTTTCCTCCGCTGAAAAGTGCGCCGTGTGTGCGGATGAAAGCCGCCATAACGGGCAAATCTGCGTCGTGCGCGACCCGCGCGATGTGGCCGCCATGGAGCGGATGCACGATTACCACGGGCTGTACCACGTCCTGCACGGCACGCTGTCGCCGATGGACGGCATCGGGCCGGATGATATTCACATCAAGGAACTGATGACGCGCCTGCAGACCGAGCCGGTCAGCGAAGTGATTTTGGCGACGAACCCCGACATCGAGGGCGAAGCAACCGCAACCTACATTGCGCGGCTCATTAAGCCCATGGGCATCAAGTGCACCCGCATTGCCCACGGCGTCCCCGTCGGCAGCGACCTCGAATACGCCGACGAAGTGACGCTCTCAAAGGCAATGGAGGGACGAAGGGAGCTGTGAGGGGAACCACCAGAGGCTCTGCCTCTGGACTCCGCAAGGGAGTTCCTCCCTTGACCCTTCCGCG
>ERZ857922.4246-NODE-4246-length-11029-cov-3.688810_pt1 | contig 11029 bp, 20 predicted proteins | sample MGYA00519579_ERZ857922 | MGnify/ENA primary metagenome ERZ857922 (study PRJEB31778, sample SAMEA3449375) | human gut metagenome | biome: human gut; feature: human-associated habitat; material: faeces | place: United Kingdom | collected 2010/2012 ... | reverse complement strand
TGGTGATGGCGTTATTAATTCTACATTATTCACACACACAACTATCTACGTATATTTTTCCCATCCTGCAATTTCATCTGCGGAGAGTTCACGATATCCTTCGGGAAGTGTATAGACTTTAGAAACTGGTGTTTCTTCAAGTTGGATAATGTCAGAAGGTCTCATTTCTTCTTTAACTACTGGAATGGCGCTCTCTAGTAGATTAGCACAAATAACAGGAACGTACTTGGATCTATTTCTGGCTCTTTTAGCAAGTCGTGTAGCTGCTAGAAATGATTCCATCCTACTGTCATTACAGTTGTAGTGGAATTCATCGGTTGCTGCTCCATTTATTACGACTTTTCTTTGTTGAAAGGAAAGAGAGTATCAAATGGGGTAATATACACGGAGTTAGTTTTCAAAAATGGATCAAACAACAAGCAAAAGCAGTGGGAACGCCATATATTTCTGCATAACAAGGTGTATTACGATATTTCATTTGTGGACAGTTTTTGGGAACTCACTGACTGGTTTTTGGTGGGTTGTGGACTAATCCTTCTGGTTTCTAGCTATCGTCTGTTCATTATCTCATTTCCAACAAACACAGACACGTTAGATTACAGTTGCCTTCTTTCCCTTTGATTTCTCTATTGTCATATTCGATTCCCATAGCTTACTCTCTTCATCACTTGACGATTCTAACATCTCCTTAATGATTGACCTTTCGGAATGGATATGCTTCTCAGCAATCTCTTTCCTCCTCGCCACTTCTCTCCTTTCCAGTCCTACACTTCATCCACTTCTTCACTTCTACGTTCTCGGAACTCTTCTTCTTGGATCCTTTGTAATTCCAGAAGCAATAGACGCTGTTGTTGGACAGTCAGATCTCTCAGATCTATCTGATCTCCATGAGACCTATCGAACTCCTTTTCAGATATCGAAAGCACAGTCATCAGTAAGGTACGTCGATGATTTGTCTTCAATTTCATCAATTGGGAGGAGATAAACACAAGTTCTGCAAGAGTGAGATGTACGTCTTCAAAGTACTAGGAATGAAAGAGAGATATCATCATTACAGTCTGTACACAACCACATACTCGCTTCTCTCTTTCCTCCAGCATATCGGCAGATCGTTTTCGCAGCTTCCATTGTGTGTTTAGATACTCTTGCAACACTGGATTCAAAACTTCATGATGAAGTGGTTTCTGTTGCAATACATCCTGCATCATGGCATATACTTCGCGACTCATACATACATACTGTCGAGGACGTTTCACTCCACTTCGTTCATGACTTGATTGAATATCTTTCTTCTGTTTATGTGATACTTCTGTGACTATCCCTCCTGCCAATTCCCTCTCAAAATACTCACTCAACGTCATTGCCATAGTTGCACTACATTTCCACTCTCTCCTCTCACCTACACTGGATCATAGGGCTTATTGTACAACAGAGCATTATCGAATACGAGTCGAACCAGTTCAATGAATTTGCTCTTTGATTGAATCTCTCCTGTTTCAAGCTTCTGGTGAATGGTTCCCAGATCCATCGGGTGTTTGATAACATCGAAATAGTCAGGAATCTTCAGTTCAACAGGATCTACAGGACGAAGAAATGGAGCTGCATTCTCATGCTCCTATCCATCATTTCTCTCTCATACATGTACCATGAGATGAGCCAAGATGGTATGACACTGTTGAAGATCCGATTCCTTTACAGATTCCTTCTTTACTTGAGGTTTGACAGTTTCAGACTTCTTAACTGATTTGGATTTGACTGAAGGAGCCTTCTTCACGCGTTTCTTTGAAGGAGATGCGACTGGGTCATATCTTCCTATGATTCCTCTCTCTATCTCCTACTCCTTTGTACAATTCAATTCCTTGGTTTCTGGATTATAGGTACCTAGAAGTGTGAAGGAACCAAATTCGTTAGTTCCAACTCCAATCACTTGATATCGTCCTTCCAGTGCTGTGAATTCCAACTTCACATTACGCTCATAAACACGTTTCGGAATCTCTGCTTTGAATCCAAAGTATCCATTATAGTAGCCAGAATAGGGCTGACTCTTATCACTTTCAGGAGGAATAGGAGCAGAATAACGGAATTCACTTGTCGTCCCGAAGATAGAATCACCACTTCCCATTCCCCACTGCATTTCATATTTATCTCAGTCCCTACGACTCCAACCCAAGTGAATTGATTATCAGTCACATCATATTGACCTTTTAGTACTGGAACTTGCACTTCTATGGATCAAAGAAACAAATCAACATAACTGGGAATCTCAGTGGGTACTATCTTCTGAGAGGATGGTTCTTCTGGGATATCCATTTCATAAAAATCTTCACTACACACAGATAAGTCTTCAGGGACCACAGTTTCATCCTCCTCTACTAAGAGTGAGAGTTTCTCTTTTAATCATACCTTTCGATCGTCTAAACTGTTTCTTATCTTTTGAACTATCACCCTCGTTCATCTACAACACAGGTCAATCATCACTTCAAAACCATCCAATTGAGTTCTGAAAAGAATTCAATCACTTCATTCAATGCAGTCCAACACAAATTCACTCACAGGAATCCAACAGCAACTTGAAACAAAGAATCCTTTCACAGAAAGATATTTCCACTTGTTCAATCTACTTACACAACGTTTCTACAACCCTCGAACTCCAAAGGATCCAAATCCAACTTGTAATGAATGTGTTCTTGATATCCGCCAAGAATCCTTCCAAACCGCGGTTCTTCTTTTCTAACACTTTTCTCGTTTCCTCTCACTTGTACGACTACAGTACCATTTCGATTTTATAGTATATCGATGAAACTATCAATATTGACATATAGAAATATAATCAGAGATGGGTCGGAAACAAGTGAAGGAAGTGTTCTTCAATGATGAGAATGAGTCTGCAAATGTGTTTCGAAATAAACGAACCAAAAAGAATGTGAGTTTGGGATTCTTCAGTGAGAAGTAGCTGGAACAAGAACGGAAGAGTCTTCCTGTGTATCAGTATCGTCAGCAAATTATCAATTCAGTGAAAAAGAATCCAACAACGATCATTGTTGGAGAAACAGGTAGTGGAAAGACGACTCAAATTGCCCAATACCTGCACGAATCTGGATTGTTTAGGTGGATTCTTCTGGAATCTCTCATATGTAGTGAAGGAGTGATTGGAATCACCCAACCTCGTCGTGTAGCAGCTATTACTGTTGCGAAACGAGTTTCAGAAGAGCGAGGTTGTCAGTTAGGAGGAGAAGTTGGTTACAGTGTTCGTTTTGACGACTGTACTAGTCCTCAAACCTATATCAAATTCATCACTGATGGAATGCTTCTTCGTGAAGCAATGTTGGATAATGAATTGTCTGAGTATTAGTTCTTTGTTGGATTGAGAGTAGATACAGTGTGATTATTATTGATGAAGCTCATGAACGATCTCTCCAAACTGATATTCTGTGTTCATTTGTGAAATGGATTCAGGAGAAGAGAGACATTCGACTGATTGTGATGAGTGCTACACTTCAATCCAATCTGTTTGATCAATTCTACTATCCAGGAGAGACAGGTCGATTGTATCCCAATCATATTATTCGAATTCAGGGTCGAACATTCCCTGTTGAAGTTTAGTAGGAATGAAGAAGTGGATTGAATATAGTTATACTCCAACACCAGAACCTGATTATCTCGAAGCTGCCTTGATAACCATTCTACAGGTAGGAGTCATTGTGTTCCTTCATTTCAGCTTCATTTGGATATGCCTCCAGGAGATATTCTTGTGTTTCTCACAGGTCAGGAAGAGATAGAATCGTTATCCCTTCTGTTACAAGACAAAGTGAAGTTGCTGCCAAAGGATGATTGGACCCTTCTAGTATGTTTGCAGATCCATTTTGATTCTAGATCTATCCGCTTTATGCTGCTCTGCCTCCTGATCAGCAATTGGCTGTATTTGCACCAGCACCTCCTCGTTGTCGTAAAGTGATTCTCTCTACAAACATCGCTGAATCATCCGTCACCATTCAAGGAATCAAATATGTGGTTGATACGGGAATGGTAAAGATCCGTGTGAGTCAAGCAGCTACAGGACTAGAATCGCTTCTGGTTGTGCCAATCTCCAAATCACATGCATGGCAACGAACAGGTCGTGCTGGAAGAGAAAGTGAAGGGAAAGTACGATTGATTTGCTTGCTTGATTGATTGTAGTGTTATCGCTTATTCCCTGAAGAGGCTTTCTTAGCACTGGCAGAAGATTCTGTTCCTGAGATTCAGCGATGTAATCTCTCGAGTATCATTCTTCAGGTATGATTGGAGGGATTTGTTTCCTTGTAGTTGAAGACTATCGGAGTGAAGGATGTCTTGGGATTCAACTATTTGGAAGCTCCTTCTCGTGATTCATTGAAGCGAGCTCTTCAGCAATTACTCATGTTGGGAGCATTAGATCGACAGACAGTAGATCCTTCAACATCCTTTTATGAATAGGGAGCTCTCACATCAGTAGGACGTCAAATGGCAATGCTTCCTCTTGATCCAATCTATGCTCGTCTTCTTCTCCTGAGCAAAGACTTCCATTGTACTTCTGAGGTGTTCGTTGATAGAAGAATTGATTCATAGATTCTAGATTTGGTGTCGATTCTGTCTGTGGAGAATATCTTCTTCTCACCTCGTGAGGAACGCGAGAAGGCGAATGTTTCTCACAAGCGTTTTGCATCTGTTTATGGTGATCATCTAACCTTCTTGAATGTGTATCATGCATATCGGTAGAGAATAGAGAAGAAAGTGAAGACTAGAGAAGTGAATGGAAACGTTCAGTGGTGCTATGATAATTTCATCAATCCAAGATCGATGAAAACAGCTACAGAGATTCGCAAACAGTTGGTTGGATATTGTGAGAAGCTGGGTCTTGTGGAAATTGTTGTCTTGATATGGAATTGTGAATATAGAGTTGTGAAGGAGAGCTGGACCAAGTTCGAAAATGCTTAACTGCAGGGATGTTTGTCCAACTCGCAAAGAAGGTGACAGAAGTCGTGAAGAACAGTCGAGCTGAATATAAAACAATGATAGGCAACAAAACAGCTTCTATTCATCCTGCTTCGGTCCTCTTTCAGAAGAAACCATATCCTGAAGCGATTGTGTATACTATATCCTGATATGCTTCTTTCGTTGTTTTCCTTTATGAATAGGAATTGGTATATACAACCAAAGACTACTTTCGAGGAGTTACTGCTATTGAGTCCAGTTGGATTCCAGAATTGGTTCCAGAATGGTTTGAACAAAAGACTGGTTGATTTAGTTGTTCTGTTTTGTTTGTTTTTGAGATTCAAATTGAATAAGAATGTCGTTGCACTCCAAATAGCTCTTTGTTCAGGTTTCCCGCCAGAAATGTGTGTCACCGCCAATTTGATTCTCTTCATTGATTGGTTTCCAGAAGCAGATACAATGCTGTATTACAAGTTTCTGAAAGACAAGAAAGGTGAATTGAGTCAAGTATTGATTGCCACACAATCCACAACCAAAGGTTCAAAACGAGTACGATTGGATATATCGATTCAGGTTGGGTTTGTTGGAATCTGAAATGATTTCTAGTCATGTGCGGAAAGTATTGCTGCTCCAGAGGTTGATCTTCCTTTGCGAATGCGTGCTTTGCTTCTTCTAGGACTTTCTCGTATTTTAGACAAGAAAGCACAACTATTGTTCAATGATTGTTGTTGTATTCAGAGTGCGATTAAGGATGTGATGTCGTTGAGCTCGAATGACTTGCCGAAAGAGTTGATGGTGGCTAGTGATCAACAAATTACCTTAAACAGTGGCTTGTTTTCTCGAAGTGCTTGTGAGGTTGACATTTCCTTTGATCAGGGTGATGTTGTGGATCGTTGGATTGCTGCAGTATGATGAGTGATGGTGATTGATGATTGGTAGAACTTTTCAGGTGATCAGCTTGCTTCAGACTCTCTGAGTGGGAGTATGAATGTTTCTCTGGATAATCGAGATGAACTGATGGATGTGGAGACAGATATGCTTCAACGGTACACTCAGGAGAGTATTCTTGATGATTTGCTTCCTGCTGTTCCTGATCGTTCTCTGATTGCTCAAGAATTGGAGGTAGAGTCTCGTCGAGGAGGTTTGGCTTTGTATGGAGGATGATTTCTAGAGCGTTCTGGGTTTGATTCGACATTACTTCTACCCACCGATCTTCATAGGAATGCAATTGGTCCAATTGCTCAGATGGAAGATAGTTGGGATGGAGCACTCGATATGGATGTGGAACCGACTTCTTATGGAGAGTGGATAATAGGACTGGGAATGACTTGTAGACCAACTGTGGAACAAACATTATTGAAACCCATCGAGAAGAGTGGTCAGTCTCGCCGACAACGTAAACGACCTTTGGTGACATTGGATAAATGTCGGAATAGGATATGATAATGATGAATAGCTCTCGAATTGCCAATGTCGGGTGTGTTGATGACTCGAAAGAAGTTGAAGGAGGCTTTGGAATCTGCTCGTGCAAAACGTCAGAAGTTGAGTGGATTACGAATAACACTATTGGATGCAACAGAGATGGAGTTGAGTGAGTCGTATGGATCTAGTCTTCAAGATCTTGTCACAAGTCGGTTGCTTTCTGGAAAGACAAGTGGTATTCTTCCATCGTTCACTCCTGTACACTCTACTACAAGTAAGGGTGAATTGCCTGATATGGATATGGAACCACTGTCAGTAGGTGAAGATCCTATGGAGGAACAGATGATGGACTTGCCAGCTGAAGAGCAGGATAATATTGAGATTCGTGAAGTGGAAGCTGAGCATGCTGTTCCAGCTTATGAAGAGTTTGTAGCAGAAATGAAACAGGAGTTGGAAGATTCTTTAGTGAAGGAAGGAGAACGATTTATATCTTGGAACAAGTATACGACAAAGAATGATCGTCGTACTGCTGCTACGAATTTCTTCCATTTATTAGTTGCAGCAAGCAAGCATGATGTGGAGGTTCATCAAAACGAAGCATTTGGTGATATTCTTGTGTCTAGAGATAGTTGAGTTGATGTTTGTATTGTATCTTTCATGGTTGTTTATGGAGAATGTGTGTTGTTCCAAATGTTCATAGTCAATATTCATAGAATCTCCTTACACTTATCTCCCATTCATTACCTTCTACTGTTCTCTGTAATCCATCGACATATCACTATCCTTCACTTTTTCCATCCTACAGATCAGTAAACAACCATTCTATTCAAGATCTATAGATAAAAGAACAAAAGAAAGAATTGGGTCAGTTATTAATAGGGACAATTAGGAAAAAGTGTCATTTTGGAGCCAAGAATATGGAGAACGGAGACAAATATGTACTTATTAGTATGGAAGGAGGCAGACATATCATTGAACCAAAGGTTCTTGAAATGTCTGAGTATCTGAAAGGACTGAAAGAGAAGGGAAGTATCTCGAATAATACAGTCACTTTGGAGAACGTGAAAGAGACTTCTCTTAATAGAGTTGTTGAGTTTTGTGAGTTTTGTTTTGTTGAAGTGATTTCTGTAGGTACATATCATTTGGACAAACCCTTTACTGAAATCGATAGACCGCTGAAAAGTAGCAATATGCGTGATGTCGTATCCGAATGGGATGCCAATTTCGTGAACATTACTACAGAAGAGTTGTTGGATCTGATTGTTGTTGCCAATTTCTTGATTATTCAGCCGCTTCTGGATTTGACGTATTGTTGGGACTTGGGTTTGACCTGTAGTTGTGCCAAGGTTGCAAGTATTATCAAGGGAAAGAGTCCTGAAGAGATTCGTGCTGCATTCGGAATTGTCAATGACTTCACTTCTGAAGAGGAGGCGAAGGTTGGGTTTTGAGGTATTGTTGAATATAGATTCGTGAGGAAAACAAGTGGGCTCTGGAAGAATAACATTTCAGTGATGTATAGTATAGTTCTTGTTTGTTGTACTTAGTTCTTTACCATGTTCACTAGTTTCAATCAGACATTTATTCTCAATGGAGCTGTACAAGCGGTATTAATCACATGAATATTTGATGGACTAGATTGAGGGTTTTCAATGGTTGGAACCGTTTCCATTTCTAAGTGTTGCTGACGCTCTTTGTGCACTTACAGCATCTCTATTCTTACGGAATCAGTACAAAGGATATATGCATGGGATTCCTTTGTTTGTATGTACATTCTTAATGTGTTTTGGTATTTCATGGATGATTTAATCTTATCTAGGTGGTTCAACATTCACAAGTATTGTTCATGGTCAAATGCTTGGATATCTCCGTCGTTCCATTGGTTTTATCTCCTATTTGATTTGTACGTATGTTAGTTATCGTTAGTGATATGAGTAGAGTGAGTATAACACTTCTTCCTCAATCTGTTGTTGATTCTCTCTTCAAGAATTCTTTGTTTCAAGTATTTGTGGTGTTGTGGTGTGAGTGATAGTTGTTCTTCTTTCTAACTGAAGCTTTACTACGTGTTCATTGTGTGACTTCGTGGGGAGTAGATACAGCAATAAGGAGTAATGGAAGTGTTGTTTCTGCAACTTTTGGATCGATTGCTACTGGGTGTGGAGGTGGATTTCTTGCTTCGCTTCTGCTTGATGATATGAAGGGTTCATGGATGGACAAGGTTACAAGGGCATTAATGACCCGAAAACAGTAAACTTGATTTGATTGATTAAAGGAAGAGAAATAGAGCATTTGCTGACATTGTCACTGTGTTATCAGTGTGCCATTGGGTTTATTCCGCTTCCTTTTATTACTCCAATCCATCCTGTTGCTTCTATTCTACAAGGTGATATATAGGTAACAGCCAAATCTCTTTGTTTCACTTTATTCCTCTTCCTTTATGGAATTGAACACTTGTTTGGTCTAGTAGATGTTCATAAGATTGGTGATGTATAGAGACTCTTTATCCCCATTCCTTTTCAAGCATCTTATTCTGAAGACTTGAAAACGAAGAAGGATTGTATTGTTTGTTTAACAAGAATGGTACATGATACAGTTATTATTCAATCACAATACTCTTCTTATCTCGGATATTCTCCTCCTTCTTGTGAATCAGGAGGGACAGAATACCGTTTTCATACTTTGCAATGATTGATTCCATATCAGCAGATTCAGGAAGAGTAATCTTCTTCGAGAATTCACCATAAACCCTTTCAGAAAAGACTGATTTCTTCTCTTCTCCTTCAACAGTCTCAGCAACACGGTTTCCAGAGATTATTACTTCGTTTCCTTCAATCTCCACCTTAATGTCTTCTCTCTTCATTCCAGGTAGATCAATACTTATAGCAAAATCTGTCTTCGATTCAGTCATCTCAGCTCGGTATTCTCCACATTCAAAGGCTGATTTCACATTTACAACGTACTTTCTGATTTCATTCCATGCATTCATAATCCAATCCTTCATATCATCAAATGCATCACTAAAACAACTCGCAACCTTCTTTCCATTCTCCTTTTCTTCTTGATTCTCCTTCTTGTTCACAAATGTATCAAGAACATGAATCACAAGTTTTACACCAAATACAATAAGAAATAGCTTCGGTAGTTGAGTAAGGAGAAGAATGATTATTGGAAAAAGAGTAATGAGGTAAATAATAGGGTTAAGAGGGTAAGGAAGCGGTAATGAACTAAAATAGAACATAATATAAGTAATATATGAAGAAAAGAAGAAGAATAGATTCGTTTTGGTTCGCACGTTTCATCATTTGATCATTTCTTGATAATTAAGGATTCGATCAAGTTTTATTCTATTCTTCTAATGCAAGAGAATCGAAGGTTCTATTCGAAAGATGATTTTCTTTATTTGATTCTATTCATGTGTTGCAAACAAACAGACTATTCAATCACAATGTTCTTTTTCTGATTCACAAACTCTGGTTTCTTGTGAATTACGAGAGTCAATACTCCATTTTCGTATTTGGCCATAATGTCATTTAGATCAGCAGACTCAGGGAGCTTTACCCTCTTATCAAATGAGCCAAAGTGTCTTCCAATAATATGAGACTTGAAATCACCATCCGTCTCAGCAGTTCGTTCTCCAGAGATTGAAATCACATTATCTTCCACTTCAACCTTGATATCCTCCTTCTTCACTCCAGGAAGATCAACTTCTACAACAAACGAATCTGTCTTTTCTTTTACATCCAGAGCAATTGATAGGATGGGAGCATTCTTTTGACAACACTCCTTCACCTTATTTGACGCACAAGCACATTTCTCCTTGATCATATCACAGTGTTGTCTGCATTTCTCTTTCATTGTCTCACAATGGCGTTTACATTGTTCTTCCAACTCATTTTGATCACATCCAACTAGTCTCAAAAGCAATTTCGTTGTCAATACTATGACAAGAATACATGGTACAATACGAAGAATAGTTCCAACAACAGAGACAATAATATCAGCAATCATAGGCATTGCCATAAACCCAAAAGGCATCATTAATATACAATCCATATTCAATTATTAGTTCACTTATAAGAAAAGAATGAGAACAAGGATGTGTTGGTTGAAGAGAATATGTTCAGTAATCCGTACATATGATAATCAAGATGAAGTGTTTGTATTCTTTGACAACCATTCTTCCATTGTTTCTAGAACCTTCGAAAAGAATAAATGGAAAGTCACAACACCTTCTGGAAATGATCCATCCTATTCTTCGTTCATCAGTTCATCTCTCCATATCTTAAGAACCAGGAATTCAAATCAGTTTTCTGGGTGTAGAGAAAGATAACTGTTGAATGAATGAGTCAATGACTTGATTATGACAAGATTCGTGATGATATCATACAATGTGACAATACTTGCTTCTCATTGATACTCTTATTCTCTTTCAATAACCATTATTCACTGCTCCATTCGACTCATTCTCAACTGACTAATCAACAAAGATGGATAACACTGGATACAAGGATACTGATCTCAATCAAATGATGAAGAATGAAAGGTGATTACAACATACTATCAATAGATAAACTATTCAAAACAAAAGAATATAAGTTGTATGACTATTCTTGTGGCACACAATAATGATATATAGAAACAGATGAATGAAGTGGTTCAA
>ERZ857922.4232-NODE-4232-length-11060-cov-48.002544_pt1 | contig 11060 bp, 5 predicted proteins | sample MGYA00519579_ERZ857922 | MGnify/ENA primary metagenome ERZ857922 (study PRJEB31778, sample SAMEA3449375) | human gut metagenome | biome: human gut; feature: human-associated habitat; material: faeces | place: United Kingdom | collected 2010/2012 ... | reverse complement strand
ATCCCCGAGCCCTGGGCGAACAACAAAGCAATGTCCCAGACCAAGAGAGATTTCTATCAGTATTACGCTACCATGATGGAGCCCTGGGACGGTCCCGCATCCATCCTGTTCTCCGACGGAGATATCATGGGTGCTGTGCTGGACAGAAACGGTCTGCGTCCTTCCCGTTACATGATCACGGATGACGATACCCTGATCCTGTCCTCCGAGGTAGGTGTGCTTCCCATTGATCCCACGAAGATCAAAGTAAAAGAAAGACTTCGCCCCGGTAAGATGCTTTTGGTCGATACCGTACAGGGCAGAGTCATCGATGACGAGGAGATCAAAGAAAAATATGCTTCCAGACAGCCTTATGGAGAATGGCTGGACAACAATCTGACCGAACTGAAGAGCATCCATATCCCGAACTATCGTGTACCGGAATACACCTACGAAGAGCGCCAGCGGATGCAGAAGGCTTTTGGCTACACCTACGATGAAATGAAGCAGAGCATTCTGCCGATGGCAAAGAACGGCAGCGAAGCCATTGCAGCCATGGGTGTGGATACCCCACTGCCCGTGCTGAGCAAGACGAATCACCCGCTGTTCCATTATTTCAAGCAGCTGTTTGCACAGGTGACGAACCCGCCTATTGATGCTATCCGAGAGGAGATCGTAACCTCCACCACCGTATACATCGGTACCGAAGGCAACATCCTGGAGGAGACTCCGAAGAACTGTAACGTTCTGAAGGTCAACAACCCGATCCTGACCAACACTGATCTCTTGAAGATCAAGAACATGAAAGTAGACGGCTTCAAGGTAGAAGTCGTACCTATCGTATATTACAAGAACACCAGTTTAGAGCGTGCCATTGACCGACTGTTCGTGGAAGTGGACAGAGCTTACAGAGAAGGCGTGAACATTCTGATCCTGTCCGACAGAGGCGTGGATGAGAACCATGTGCCCATTCCTTCCCTGCTTGCTGTATCTGCCCTGAACCAGTATCTGGTACGAACCAAGAAGAGAACCAGAGTCGCATTGATCCTGGAGTCTGGCGAACCCAGAGAAGTACACCATTTTGCTACGTTGCTCGGTTACGGTGCCTGCGCCATCAACCCATATCTGGCACAGGATACCATCAAGGAGCTGATCGAGAGCAATATGCTGGATAAGGATTACTATGCAGCAGTGGATGATTACAACAATGCTGTCCTCCACGGCATCGTCAAGATCGCATCCAAGATGGGTATCAGTACCATCCAGTCCTATCAGGGTTCCCAGATCTTCGAGGCTATCGGTATCGCGCCGGAAGTTATCAGTAAGTATTTCTCCAACACCGTATGTCGTGTGGGAGGTATTACCTTAAAAGATATTGAGCAGCAGGTAGACGACCTGCACTCTCAGGCATTTGATCCGCTGGGACTGAAAAACGATCTGACCTTAAACAGCCCCGGACATCACAAGATGCGTAGCGGCGGTGACGAGCATCTGTATAATCCCGCTACCATTCATATGTTACAGGAATCCACCAGACGCGGTGATTACCAGATGTTCAAGCAGTACACCGCCATGGTCAATGACGAAGATTCCATCAAGAACCTCAGAGGACTGATGGACTTTAACTATCCGAAAAAGGGCGTGCCCATCGAGGAAGTAGAGCCGGTAGAATCCATCGTGACCAGATTCAAGACCGGTGCCATGTCCTATGGCTCCATTTCCAAGGAAGCCCATGAGACCATGGCCATCGCCATGAACCATCTGCACGGCAAGAGCAATTCCGGTGAGGGCGGTGAGGATCTGGACCGTCTGACCGTAGGCCCGGACGGCTTAAACCGTTGTTCCGCCATCAAGCAGGTAGCCAGCGGACGTTTTGGCGTCACCAGCCGCTATCTGGTGAGTGCACAGGAGATCCAGATCAAGATGGCACAGGGAGCAAAACCCGGCGAGGGCGGACATCTGCCCGGAGGAAAGGTATATCCCTGGATCGCCAAGACCAGACACTCCACACCCGGTGTGTCCCTGATCTCTCCGCCCCCTCATCACGACATTTATTCCATTGAGGATCTGGCGCAGCTGATCTACGATCTGAAAAATGCCAACACCCAGGCAAGAATCTCCGTAAAGCTGGTTTCGGAAGCCGGTGTGGGAACCGTAGCAGCCGGTGTGGCCAAGGCGGGAGCTCAGGTCATCCTGGTATCCGGTTATGACGGCGGTACCGGTGCGGCACCGAGAAACTCCATCCACAATGCCGGACTTCCCTGGGAACTGGGACTGGCAGAGACCCATCAGACCCTGATCATGAATGGACTGCGTAATAAAGTCCGCATTGAGACCGACGGTAAGCTTATGAGCGGCAGAGACGTAGCCATCGCAGCGATTTTAGGTGCCGAGGAGTTCGGTTTCGCTACTGCTCCATTGGTAACGATGGGTTGTGTCATGATGAGAGTATGTAATCTGGATACCTGTCCGGTAGGTGTGGCTACCCAGAACCCGGAGCTGCGGAAAAACTTCCGCGGTAAGCCGGAATATGTGGAAAACTTTATGAAATTTATCGCACAGGAGCTGCGGGAATACATGGCAGCCCTGGGTGTGCGTACCGTAGATGAACTGGTGGGCAGAACCGATCTGCTGAAGAGAAAAGAGCATCTGACCGAGCGCCAGGAAGAAGTGGATCTTACCCAGATCTTAAGCAACCCTTACGAGGGCAGCAAGCAGAAGGTAACCTTCGATCCCAGGCAGGTATATGACTTCCAGTTAGAGAAGACACTGGATGAGAAGGTGCTGTTAAAGCAGCTGGGCAAAGCCATCGATGCGGGACAGAAGCGCAGTATCGAAGTGGATGTCAGCAACACAGACCGTGCCTTCGGTACGATCCTCGGAAGTGAGATCACCAGAAAACTGGGCGATGACGTGGAAGAAGATACCTATCATGTACTGTGTAAAGGTGCCGGCGGACAGTCCTTCGGAGCCTTTATCCCCAAGGGCCTGACCCTGGAGCTGGTGGGCGACAGCAATGACTACTTCGGCAAGGGCTTATCCGGCGGTAAGCTGGTGGTATATCCCCCACAGGGCAGCAAGTTCAAGGCGGAAGAAAATATCATCATCGGTAATGTGGCACTGTACGGTGCAACCTCCGGTAAAGCATTCATCAACGGTGTGGCAGGCGAACGTTTCTGCGTACGTAACTCCGGTGCCATTGCGGTAGTCGAAGGTGTGGGTGATCACGGTTGTGAATACATGACCGGCGGACGTGTGGTAGTCTTGGGTCCCACCGGTAAAATCTTTGCAGCCGGTATGAGCGGAGGCATCGCGTATGTACTGGATGAAGGCAACGATCTGTATAAGCGTCTGAATAAGGAAATGGTATCTTCCAGCGAGATCACATCCAAATATGATGTGTTGGAGCTGAAATCCATGATCCAGGAGCATGTGGCACTGACCAACTCTGCAAAGGGTAAGGAAGTGCTGGATAACTTTGGAGAGTATCTGCCTAAGTTCAAGAAGATCATCCCTCATGACTATGAGAGAGTCCTGAAGACCATCGTACAGATGGAGGAAAAGGGACTGAGCGCAGAGCAGGCACAGATCGAAGCATTCTATGCCAACACTAGAAAGTAGGAGGTAAGTCACCATGGGAAAACCAACGGGATTTATGGAATATAAAAGGGAAGTCAGCGTGGCTGAAGATCCTAAGAAGAGAATACAGCATTTTAATGAATTCCATGAGCATCTGCCGAAGGAAAAGCAGCGTTTACAGGGTGCCAGATGTATGGAATGCGGTGTGCCGTTCTGTCAGTCGGGCATGATGATCTGCGGTATGGCCAGCGGATGCCCCCTGCACAATCTGGTGCCGGAGTGGAACGATCTGGTATATACCGGCAACTGGCAGCAGGCTTACAACCGTCTGAAGAAGACCAACAATTTCCCCGAGTTCACTTCCAGAGTGTGTCCTGCCCTGTGTGAGGCAGCATGTACCTGCGGACTGAACGGGGATCCGGTCTCCACCAAGGAGAACGAATATGCCATCATTGAAAACGCCTACAGCGAGGGCTATGCGGCAGCCAAGCCCCCTGTGGTACGCACCGGTAAAAAGGTAGCAGTCATCGGCAGCGGTCCTTCCGGACTGGCAGCAGCGGATCTGCTGAACCAGAGAGGACATCAGGTAACAGTATTCGAGCGTTCCGATCGTGTGGGAGGACTGTTGATGTACGGCATCCCCAACATGAAACTGGAAAAACAGATCATTGACCGCAAGATCAATATTATGAAGGAAGAGGGTGTCACCTTTGTCACAGGAACCGACATCGGCAAGGACATCAAAGCCTCCAAGCTTTTGCATGATTTTGACCGCGTCGTACTGGCATGCGGTGCCTCTAATCCCAGAGACATCAATGCTCCTGGCAGAGATGCCGAGGGAATCTATTTTGCGGTGGATTTTCTGAAAGCCAATACCAGGAGCCTTCTGGATTCGAATTTTGAAGATAAAAAATATGTGGAGACCAAGGGGAAAAATGTGGTTATCATCGGCGGCGGTGATACCGGTAATGACTGCGTTGGAACCTCCATCCGTCACGGAGCAAAATCTGTGACCCAGATCGAGATGATGCCCAAGGCTCCGGACAAAAGAGCAGAGAATAATCCCTGGCCCGAATGGCCGAAGGTCTGCAAGACCGATTACGGTCAGGAAGAAGCCATTGCGGTCTACGGACATGACCCGAGGATATATGAGTCTACAGTCAAGGAATTTATCAAGGATAAGAACGGCAAACTTAAAGCTATGAAGATCGTGAAGCTGTCCTGGAAAAAGGATCCGGCTACCGGACGCATGAAGATGCAGGAGATCGCGGGAAGCGAGCAGATCCTGGATGCAGAGATCGTGCTGATCGCCGCAGGATTTTTAGGAACCCAGAAATACATTGCTGATGCTTTCGGCGTGGAATTAAATGAACGCACCAATGTAAAAACAGCTCCCGGAAAATACCAGACCAGTGTGGAAAATGTATTCGTCACCGGCGATATGCACAGAGGACAGTCCCTCGTCGTATGGGCCATCCGCGAAGGCAGAGAAGCTGCACATGCTGTGGATGAGAGCCTGATGGGATACTCCAACCTCGTGATTCAATAAATAAAGAATGCCCCCGGCTCATCACCGGGGGCTTATTGTTTTATCTCTTATGCCAGAGGGAACTTGAAGTATCTCTTTGCGTTATTGTAAGAAATATCGGTTACGATCTCGGACAGAGTATCGTAATCTGCAGGGAACTCGCCGCTTTCTACCCAGTTACCGATCAGGTTGCACAGGATACGGCGGAAATACTCATGTCTGGTGTAGGACAGGAAGCTTCTGGAGTCGGTCAGCATTCCTACAAATCCGGACAGATTACCCAGGTTAGCCAGGGAGATCATCTGATCCTGCATGCCGGTCTTGTGATCATTGAACCACCATGCAGAACCCTGCTGGATCTTGGCAACAGCGGTGGAATCCTGGAAACATCCGAGGATGGTACCGATTGCCTGATTGTCGTTAGGATTCAGGCTGTAGATGACAGTTCTGGGAAGCTCATCACTTACGATCAGAGCGTTCAGGAAGTCAGCCATCTGAGCGGAAGGAGCGTAGTTGTTGATGCAGTCGTAACCGGTATCGGGACCCAGCTTCTCGAACATCAGGGTGTTGTTGTCACGCTTACAACCGTAGTGCAGCTGCATAGCCCAGTCGAGCTTATGATATTCGCGGCCTACGAACAGCATGAAGGCGGTCTTGAATTTCAGTTCCTCTTCCTTGGTCAGAACCATCTTGTTCAGTCTCTTTAAGAAAATCTCTTCCAGCTCATCATCGGAAGCGGGATAGTACATTACATACTCTAAAGCATGGTCAGATACGTTACATCCCATGGATGCGAAAAATGCCATACGGTTCTTCAGAGCTTCCTTTAAGCTTGCAAAAGAGTTGATCTCGGTCATGCCGGCAGCAGCAGCCAGCTTCTCCAGATAATCCAGATAATCGGGCTTCTCGATATTCATAGCCTTGTCGGGTCTCCATGCGGGCAGAACCTTTACATCGAAAGTATCATCTGCAGCCAGCTTCTTGTGCCACTCCAGAGAATCGATAGGATCATCGGTGGTGCAGATCAGGGTAACGTTACTCTGCTTGATCAGGTTACGAACGCTCATGGAAGGCTGATGGAGCTTTTCATTGCACAGGTTCCATACTTCGTCAGCGCTGTTTTTGTTCAGAACGCCATTGTAACCGAAATATCTCTGCAGCTCCAGATGGCTCCAGTGGAATAAGGGGTTGCCGATAGCCTTGCCCAGGCACTCTGCCCATTTGCAGAACTTCTCGTAATCGGATGCATCACCGGTGATGTACTTCTCGTCAACACCGCAGGAACGCATGAAACGCCACTTGTAGTGGTCACCGCCCAGCCATACCTGGGTGATATTGTCGAACTGACGATCCTCAGCGATCTCCCTGGGATTAATATGACAATGGTAATCCAGAATCGGTGTTTTTTCTGCGTAGTCGTGGAACAGCTTCCTGGCTGTCTCAGTCTCTAACAGAAAGTCCTTGTCCATAAATGCTTTCATTTTAAAATCCTCCATAAATATACTAAAGGGTATTTTCAGCTCCCCTATTGCTGTCATTGCTGTAAAGAAAAAAATTATTTTGTGGTGCCGCGTTTTACCAGTTCTCCGGAGAACACAGTCTTTTTCGGCATCTCGTTTCCTTCCAGGACACCCATCAGAGTTGTGATCAGATGCTGGCAGAGCGTCTCTAATTTATTGTCGATGCTGGTCAGTTCCGGATCACAGCAGCTTACCAGCATGGAATTATTATAACCGATAATGGACAGATCTTCCGGAATGCGAAGTCCCATTTCCCGGCCGTATTTCAGAGCACCCAGAGCCAGGGAATCGTCAGCGGCGATAACACCGTGGAAAGAGATTCCTTTTGCATGGAGCTTTTTCAACTGATCGGCCATGGCGGGAATATCCTCGTGGGATCCCTGATAGAGCTGCAGGAAGCTTCCGTTGGTGAGAAGTCCTTTTTCTTCCATGGCGGCACGGTAGCCTGCCAGCTTTTTCTTACCACTGTAGGAAGTAGAATTATAGAAATACAGAATATCTTCCACACCGGAGCGGATCATCTCCATGGTAGCGTCATACATGGAAGTAAAATCATCCGAGACAACACTGTATACATTTGGAGCATCCATCGCTGCATTTAACAGCATTACAGGAACCTGCGCGGAGGCATCTGTAATGTATTTGTTGTCTTCTTCCTTTTCATAAATAAAGTTGGAACCTACCAATATAATGCCGTCCACCTTTTTGGTGATCAGAAGGTTCATGGAGCTGGCTTTGGTAGCCAGATCATAACCGGTACAGCACAGGATACTGTCATAGCCGTTGGCACGAAGCTTCTGTTCGATATAATAGATCGCCTTGGCTAAATACAGATCGGAACTGTCGGCACACATAATACCGATGGTCTTCATCGTGTTGAGCCCTAACCCTCTGGCAAATGCGTTGGGAGTGTACTCATACTGGTTGATTACGTCCAGAACTTTTTTCTTGGTTTTCTCGCTTACATTATTGCTTCCATTTAATACGCGGGAAACAGTAGCAATAGAGACACCGGCCTTCTCAGAAATATCGTAAATTGTCATCTGCGGATTCCTCTCCGCTTCTATGTAACAGAATTTGTAAGAAAACTGTAAGTAGTTACATAAAAAGCTATATCTGAATTATAACGAAAGACTTCTCTTTTTTCAAGATGCTTTTTCAATTTTTCATATGCCAAAAAATTATCAAAGTGAAATATTGCTGATAAAATCAATGGTTTGAGAAAAAAATAAGTTTCTGTTTTTGGTGATTGACGAAATAGCTTTTTTGAAGTAGAATGATTTATGAAAGTACTTACATAAACTCCGTACAATTCAGAAACAAAAACACCAACGAGCGTTGAAAACTTAATTGCTCAAAGGCGATTGGGAAGGTAAGTGCAGGTAACAGAGTGCCGTAAGACGGTGCAGATAGGATACGCTAAGCGTAGAATGGAGGACAAAATGGATATCTTAAACAAGGCAAAGACCGGTAAAAAGGAGAGACCTATCAAGGTCGTACAGTTCGGTGAGGGTAATTTCTTACGTGGATTCGTAGATTACATGATCGATATCGCTAACGAGCAGGGTAAGTTCGACGGAGACATCGTTCTGATCAAACCCATCGAGTTCGGCAATCTGGATATGTTCCACAAGCAGGACTGCCAGTACACTGTATCTCTTCGCGGTAATGTGAACGGTGAAGCCAAGATCATCAATAGAATCGTAACCAGCGTTGCAGACGCAGTAGACACTTATAATGAATATGACAAGTACATGGGACTTGCCGAGATCGATACCTTACGTTTCGTAGTATCCAACACCACTGAGGCAGGTATCGTATATGATGATACCGATAAGTTTGAATTAGAGCCTCCCAAGACTTTCCCCGGCAAGCTGACCAAGTTCTTATATCACAGATTTGAGACTTTCAAGGGTGACATGAGCAAGGGCCTGGTAATGCTTCCCGTAGAGCTGATCGATGACAACGGTATTATGTTAAAGAAGTGTGTAATGCAGCTGATCGAGCTGTGGGGATTGGGCGATGAATTCAAAAAGTGGGTAGATGAGGCATGCGTATTCACCTCTACTCTGGTTGACCGTATCATTACCGGTTATCCCCGTGCCACGGAACAGGAAGAGTGGGAGAAGCTGGGCTATGAAGATCACATCATGGTAACCGGTGAGCCGTTCGCTCTGTGGGTTATCGAGTCTGCTAAGGATATCAGCAAGGAGTTCCCTCTTCCCGATGCAGGACTTCCTGTTATCTTCACTGACAACCAGAAACCTTACAAACAGAGAAAGGTTCGTATCTTAAACGGCGCACATACTTCCTTTGTACTGGCTTCCTATCTGTGCGGCAATGATATCGTAAGACAGTCCATGCAGGATGACGATATCCGTAACTTCATGCTGAAGACCATTTATGACGAAGTGATCCCTACCCTGTCTCTGCCGGAGGAAGAGCTGAAGCAGTTCGCAGGTGAGGTTGTAAACCGTTTCAATAACCCTTACGTAGACCATGCATTGCTTGCAATCTCCTTAAATTCCGTATCCAAGTGGAGAGCAAGATGTATGCCCAGCCTGTTAGGCTATGTTGAGAAGACCGGTAAGCTTCCCGCTCATCTGACCTTCTCCATCGCAGCACTGATGGCTTTCTATACCGGTACCGAGATCCGCGATAAGGCTCTGATCGGTCACAGAGACGGTCAGGAATACAACATCATGGATGACAAGGCAGTTCTGGAGTTCTTCGCAGCGAACTGTGAGAAGGACACGCAGACGTTCGTAACTTCCTTCCTGGGGAATGAAGACTTCTTCGGTCAGGATCTGAACAAGGTTCCCGGACTTACCGATGCAGTCGTAGCATACCTGGATGATATTAAGGCAAATGGCATGAGGGCAGCATTATGCAAGATTTCTTAAAGATTAATGACAATGATAATGTAGTCGTAGCATTAAATACGATTCCTGCCGGTGAGAAGATCACAGTCTCTGTCGGTGACGGTTCTAAGACCGTTACCGCCAGAGAGGAGATCCCCGCAGGACATAAGATGGCAATCTGTGACATTCCCGAGGGCGGTGAGGTCATCAAATATGGTTACCGTATCGGTAATGCCAAGGAGAACATCGCAGAGGGCAGCTGGATCCATACTCATAATGTTAAGACCGCTTTGGGAGATCTGTTGGAGTACACCTACAATCCCACTCCCGTAGAGGAGAAGAAGACGGAAGATGTGACCTTCATGGGCTTCAACCGTCCCGACGGTAAAGTAGGCGTTCGTAACGAGATCTGGGTCATCCCCACCGTTGGCTGTGTCAACAACGTGGCAACAGCCATCGCAAAGCAGGCCAATGCATTCGTTAAAGGCAGTGTGGAAGAGGTTATCGCATTCCCTCATCCTTACGGTTGTTCTCAGATGGGCGACGATCAGGAGCATACCCGTAAGATTCTGGCAGACCTGATCAATCATCCCAATGCAGGCGGTGTTCTGGTACTGGGACTGGGCTGTGAGAACAGCAACATTGATGTATTGAAGCCTTATATCGGCGATTATGATGAGAACCGTGTGAAATTCCTGGTGTGCCAGGAGCACGAGGATGAGATCGCAGACTCCGTAGAGATCATCAAGGGTCTGATCGATTACGCATCCAAATTCGAGAGAGAGCCCATCAGCGTCAGCAAGCTGGTCATCGGCATGAAATGCGGCGGCAGCGACGGACTGTCCGGCATTACCGCGAACCCCTTAGTAGGACGTTTCTCCGATCTGCTGATCTCCAAGGGTGGCACCACCATCCTGACCGAGGTTCCCGAGATGTTCGGAGCAGAGACCATTCTGATGAACCGTTGTGCCAACGAGGAACTGTTCCACCAGACCGTAGATCTGATCAACGACTTCAAGAACTACTTCAAGAGCCACAATCAGACCATCTACGAGAATCCTTCCCCGGGTAACAAAAAGGGTGGCATCTCCACTCTGGAGGATAAGTCTTTAGGCTGTACGCAGAAGTCCGGTAGTGCTCTGGTCAAGGGCGTACTGCAGTATGGCGATACCGTGAAGACTCCGGGACTGAACCTTCTGTCCGCACCGGGCAATGATCTGGTAGCAGCTACCGCACTGGCAGCCGCAGGAGCACATATCGTACTGTTTACCACAGGACGCGGAACTCCTTTCGCATCTCCGGTTCCTACCATGAAGATCGCGACCAACTCCCGCCTGGCAGGCAAAAAGTCCAACTGGATCGATTTCAATGCCGGCGTACTGGTAGAGGATAAGACCATGGACGAGGAGACTAAGGCTTTGTTTGATCTGGTAGTGGAGACCGCTTCCGGCAGGCAGGTATGCAGCGAGGCAGCAGGCTTCCATGATATGGCTATTTTCAAGCAGGGTGTAACTCTGTAAAAGATCATACACAAAACGGCGTTCTTTTGTTACAATAAACGTGCAGGAGAACGCCTTTGTTATATAGGAGGAA
>ERZ857922.4212-NODE-4212-length-11129-cov-4.894257_pt1 | contig 11129 bp, 7 predicted proteins | sample MGYA00519579_ERZ857922 | MGnify/ENA primary metagenome ERZ857922 (study PRJEB31778, sample SAMEA3449375) | human gut metagenome | biome: human gut; feature: human-associated habitat; material: faeces | place: United Kingdom | collected 2010/2012 ... | reverse complement strand
CTGTTTTGCGAAATTCGAGTATTTGGTTGATTAAATTTAAAAGTCGAATGGCACTATTATGAATGATTGATATCTTTTTTTGTTGATACGGGAGCAGATCTTTATCTTCTTGCAAATCTTCCAAAGGGCCTAAAATTAAAGTTAACGGTGTGCGCAATTCGTGTGTGATGTTAGTAAAGAAACGTAACCGTTCGTTATTCAGTTCTTCTTCTTGTTCGTGATTTTTCTTTTCCAACTCATACAAAAGTTGCATATCCATTTTTTTCTTATAAAGTCTGAAAAGACAGAAAAAGATGCATCCTGCAAAAATAAGATAAAGTGTTTTTGCCCACCAAGATAACCAAATCGGTGGTGTAATATGTATCGGGAGAGTATTGATTTCCTCAGTCCATTCTTGGTTACGAATCCTGGCTTTTATTTGGAATTCATATTCTCCCGGAGGAATATTACGGAATAATACTGTATTTTCATCAACAGTGTACCATGAGTCATCAAACCCTTTTAAGCGATATGCATAGTCAACTAAATTAGCTTGGGAATGATCTTGTACACTGTATGTTAGATTAAAAGTATTTTGTTTATAAGTCAATTTTATACCTTTATTATCTTGTCCATAAAAATTTATAGTATTATTATCTTTATATGTAGATTGTCCGTCAAATACTTTTATTTCGGTAATGATAATAGGTGATACTTTACGTTTGCTTAGAACTGCGCTCGGATCAAAATAACGAGCTCCATTTATAGATCCGAAATAAATAATTCCGTTTTCGTCTTTGGCTACGGCTGCACTGGCAAAATTACCCATCGGGACTTTTTCGAAATAATTGTAATTTATAAATTGTTCGGTGTCTGCCGTGTAACAGCTTATGCCGGCATTGGTGCTAAACCAGATATTTCCTTCATTGTCTTCGGTAATTGCCCGGATGTGAGCATTATGAATGCCGTCTTGCCGGTTATAAACTTTATATTTTCGGTTTTCGTTAGCAGCAAAACAAGCTAATCCGTCTCCGGTTGCTATCCAAATTCTGTTTTTTGAATCTTTGAAAATATGATTTATACAATTGGAACAAAATCCGTTATTTTCATTGAAGTGACCGATAAGATGCATATTTTTTGTGAAAACAGACAATCCTTGTCCGAAAGTGCCGACCCATATTTGACCTTTATTATCCTGAACAATACTACGTATCATATTTTCAGGAAGAGGAGAATTTATTGTAGTATAATGATGTGTATTTTCTTGAGTTTGAGTATTGACGATGAATATTCCGGAACTAGTCCCTATCCACATGTTGTGTTCCTGGTCTTCATAAAAACAACGGGCGTCATGAGTCGTAGCTTCTTTTAAGTTGATATGGGAAAAAGTATTTTTCTCGTTGTTATAGACATCTACACCTCCCATGAATGTACCTATCCATATATTATTTTGTGAATCGCAATATTCACTTGTAACAGAATTATGGCTTAAATTTTTGTTTTCTTTGGTGTAAATGGCTGTACGATTGCCTTTTTCAAAAACATTAATTCCTCCGCCGTCAGTGCCGATCCATAATTTATTATTTTTATCAATACATAGGCTCAGTACGATTCTGTTGTTGAGGTTGTTTTTATACTCTTCGATCGGAGAATAACTATAAGTTCTAAAAAATGGAGGAATATGACCGATAAAATCAACACCTCCTCCGTAAGTCCCGATCCATACATTTTTAAAAGAGTCTTGAAATAAACATCTTACTGTCGGATTGGATAAACTGTAATTATCGCTTCCTACTGTGATATGTTCGGGGTTGATCTGGTTTTGTGATAGATAATATTGGTGTTTGGTATCTATGATAAAAATTCCATTTAGCTCTGTAGCTATCCAGATTTTGTCATTATCCATTTGACGAATATCAAAAACAGCAGATATTGAAGGTATATTTGTAAATTGATTTATAGGGAAAAACTGCTCTGTTTTCGGGTCGAATAAGGCTGCTCCTTTTTCAGTTCCTACCCAAATGTTATTCGAATTATCTTTGTATATGCAATTAACTCGGTTACCGGGTATGCTGTTCCTATTTTGGGGATTATGTCTGAAATTCTTTATGCTTTTGGATTTCAAAGAAATAATACTCATTCCGTGTTTTACATGCCCGATATATATATTCCCGTTTTCATCTTCTAATACAGTCCAAGTATTATTGGAGGGTAAATCGGGGAATGTGTTGGTATTGAAGTGAACGAACTCTCCGGTATTTTTATTGAAATACTCTATTCCCCGATAGTAAGTACTGAGCCATAGATTCCCGTCTTTTGCAGGGGAGATGTGTGTGACATCGTTTGTAATGAGGCTGCTGGGTATCGAATCGTTATGTGAGAATACGGTTAATTCGTTTTTTTCATAATTATAAGCGTTCATTCCCGCTCGTTGAGTAGCTATCCATATAATAGGCTCTGAGGGGTCGGCATAAATACAGTTCAATTCGTTCCCACTGAGATGATTGGTATGTTTATAATAATTAATAAAACGACTGCCGTCAAATTTATTTAGACCTTCTTCGGTAGCAAACCATAAAAATCCGTCTTTATCTTGAGTAATATTTACGACATAGTTGTTTGATAGACCTTGTTCTATTCCCAATTGTTTGACATAATGGTTTTGGGAATATAAGAAAGTGGAAATAATAATACCGAGACTTATTAATAAAATTTTCATGATTGGTATGTATGTTAGAAATAGGTAATTAAGGCTGTATAAGCCGTTTGTGATGTTTCTATGTAGTTTAAAAATAAATTCGAATAGTTATAAAGCAATCATTTTCAGAATAACCGAAAAAGTTCTATGCGTTATAAAATTCCTTTTGTCTATGCTAATTTACGAATATATCATTTAATCCGTTCTATTTTTTGATGAAATAAGAATATTTTGCATGATTTACTATCTGTATTTGAATGATTTGATATATTCTGTCTTTAAAAAAGAATTCGCTGTTGGTCGTTTTTTTAAGTCAGAAAAACACATTATGCATGAATTGCTATCTGTCAATGCTTAATTTTTGTCTTGTTACTTTGTCGTTGAATCGATAAATTTGTCATAATTAAATTTTTAATAGAGATTGCAGTAATTCTCTATAAAATTGTTTCTGCTATTATAGTGATTGCTGTCCGATTAAGTTGTTTTACTATAATTTTTGTATCATGAAAAAAATGTGTGTTTGTTATGTGGAACGTATCTTCTCTGTATAATCGGTCTTGATTTTTAACTTGGTTAGATGGTGATCGATTGTCTTTGTATCGATTGATTGCATTATTAAGTATTTGGGTCTCCGCTAATGGCGATTATTTGGTAAATGAGAGTTTTTATAGAAATAGTAATTAAAAATAAAAAATATGGATGTAAAGAAACTGTTGATACTTATTGCTTTGACTTTGCCGGGTTGGCTATTGGCTCAAAATTATGCGGATTATAAATTGTATGCATCCTATAATTTTGAACAAGGTACGGCTGAGGACAACCAGTCCAATACGAGTATGGAGCTAAAAGGGGCGAGAATAGTCGATGATCCTGTTCGAGGAAAAGTGCTTTCATTCGACAGGGTTAAGTCCCAGTATGCGGTAATAACTCCTGCACCTGTCATAGGAGATACGTTGTCACTTTCTTTCTGGTATAAACGCAGTTCTTTCGATTCGGATGGAGCTTGGAAACAGATTTTTGAATTTTATAGTTCCACTAATGGCAGCAATATTTATTTGATGCCGATATACGGGTATGATGATAATTCAAGTGGTATTGTTTCCTGTGCCAATAAGATCAATAATGGTATTTGGGAGCCGTTATATGGTCCTCGAATAGAAAAGGATAATACATGGCATCATATTGCGTTGGTAGTTGCCGGAGTTTCTTGGAATTATTATCTGGACGGTAAGAAAGTTGGTTCGAAAAAGATCTTGGCTCCTATATCTTTGTTGGATCTGACACATCTTTATTTCGGTGTTAATCCCGATCGTTCACCGCATCCAAGCACCGGATCGATAGATGATGTCAACATCTATCATTATCCGTTGAGTGCGAGTCAGGTAGCTCAAATATATGCGGGCGAAGCCATAACGGAGCCTCTTCCGGAAGGCCCTATAACTTTCCTTTTCGATAATGATTTGAAAGAGGAAGGCGGACGCATCACTATCGAGGGGTCAGGATATTCATTTGAAGAGGATTCACAGAGGGGTCAGGTGGTAAAGTTGGAAGCAGGCGGACAGTTGCAGTTTTCCGATAATATCATTCCCGATGAAGCTTCGACGTTGAATTTTCTGTATAAGAAAGAGTCTATTGACGATGCAGATCATGGCAAATATATTTATCGGGCTTTTAAGGATGAAAACAACGGTTATGGCCTTAAGATAAAGGTTGACGGGGATGCAGCCTATGTGGTTTTGGAGACCATCGTAGAAGGGGAGAAGACCGAGACGGTGGGCAGTGAGCTTTTAGAGTCCGGGAAATGGAATGCAATAAGTGTAGTGCATGCGATAGATGATTCTGAAAGTGTTATGTATATATACCAAAATGGTAAGCAGACGGCTGTAAAGGTAGCGGTAAATCCTTATAATTTAGGTCTTGATAAATGGTCTTTAGGTAGTACTGTTGCATCAGAGAGTGCCGGAGGGCTTTATGATGAGTTGATGGTCGATGATTATGCGATGGATGTCGAAGATGTTGCCTATTACTATTCATCAACGCTTATGTCTCCGGTCGAAGTAACCGTCGACTGTTCAAATAAATATCAGACAATACGGAATTTCGGATCGTCTGATGCCTGGAATGCCGATTGGTTGGGGCGGCTTTGGCCTGAAGCGAAGAAGAATCGTTTAGCTGAACTGCTGTTCAGTAAAGAGCTGGATGAAAACGGAAATCCGAAAGGGATGGGCCTCTCTTGCTGGCGGTTCAATATTGGTTCGGGTTCGGCAGAACAAGGTGAGGATAGTAAAATATCAAAACCTAGTAGGCGTACCGAATGTTTCTTGAATCCCGATGGAACTTATACATGGGAGAGACAGACCGGGCAGCTCTGGTTTCTTAGAAAGGCGGTATTGGAATATGGCGTAGAAGACCTTTTAGGATTTATGAATTCTCCTCCTATATATATGACGAAACACGGTTATGCTTATAATAAAGATAATGGATCAAACTATATTCTTGCGGAAGATAAATACGACGATTATGCGTTGTTTGCAGCAGAGGTTGTCGATCATTTTGACAAGGAGGGTATTCATTTCGATTATATCAGCCCGATGAATGAGCCACAGTATGCTTGGGCAGGAGGGCAAGAAGGATCACCGGCTACCGATCAGGAGATTGCAGATGTGATAAAGGCTATGAGCAGTGCGTTTGCGGCAAAACAGTTGACGACACAGTTGACTTTCGCAGAAGCCGGTTTTCTTGGTAGTGCAGAGTCTCAGATTCCGAAATTTTGGGGGAATGAACAGCCGACGATGAAAGTAGCGGGATTGCCGAATGTTTCTAATATCGTATCTGCACATAGTTATTGGGATGATACTAATGCTGAAAGGATGTATAATACCCGTGTCAAATTTCGCGAAAAGTTGAATACAACAAATACTGATTTGGAATATTTTCAGTCGGAGTACAGCCTTTTGGATAATGGATATACTTGGGGACATCCCGGTAGTCATGGCGGGAATCTTCGTGAGATAGAGTGTGCTATGTCTCTTGCCCGTATGCTGCATGTCGATCTGGTGGTAGCTAATGCTACCGGGTGGCATTGGTGGACAACTTTTGAATCGGGTAGTCATTACGGAGAAAGCCGCTTTGCTTTAATTGAAGCTCCGACGGTAGAAGGTCTTAATGATGGCTTTATTCACGGAACAAAACTTCTTTACACATTAGGACAATATTCCCGATTCGTACGTCCTGGAATGAAGCGGGTGGAAGCGAAACGGTCAGATAATTTAAGTGTTGTCGATGCGTTGAAGAACGATATGTATTCTTCGTACATTAATGAAGCAACGCAGCAAGTCGTAATTATTGCGACAAATTCGAGAACTGTGAAAAGACCGTTCACGTTTAAGGTAGAGAATATATCCGGTAATACAGACTTGGAGTTTACTCCTTATGTGACTTCAGAGGATGACAATATGAAAGCTTATCCTAAGATTAAAGAAGGCGATGTGTTTAAGATACCCCCTCTTTCAGTGGTGACATTTGTGTCGGGTTCAGGAGATATTTCTTCTGTTACAACGGTAAAGGAGGAAGATAAGAATAGGGATATTCATATTCAGCCGAATCCTGTTAGGGATGAAGTTACGGTTAGTAGTGGGAGTTCTATAAAAAATGTCACTTTATATGATGTTTACGGAAAACTTGTTTACCGGCAATCGGATATAAATGAAAAAATCTGTAAATTATCTTTGTCTGGCTTATTACCGGGAATGTATGTTGTGAAAGTAGAGACAGATAACGGTTGTAAAACACAAAAGATGATAAAAAAATGATTTATAGAAGTCCGGAATATTCCGGACTTCTTTTTTATCGGACATCATATAATTATTCCGGATTCTAAACATTTTATCTCATAGTTTGTTTTAAGTAATAAATCGACATTTATTTACATAATAAAAATAGAATTATGGGAAAAAAAGGAGTTGAAATTCTTACATTGGATGTAAAGAGTTTGATCGATGTTCTGAATCAGGCATTGGCAGAAGAATGGTTGGCATATTATCAATATTGGGTAGGAGCACGTGTAATGAAAGGTCCGATGCATGATGACATTGAAAAAGAATTATTGAAACATGCAGATGAAGAACTTGATCATGCAAAACTGTTAATTGACAGAATTATTCAGTTGGATGGTACTCCGGTTCTGTCGCCTGAAGAATGGTTTAAATTAGCTCATTGTAAATATCTTCCTCCGGTAGATCCTAATATTGAGGCTATATTGAAACAGAATCTCGGATCAGAAAGATGTGCTATTCAGAGATACGAAGATATCGCTAATTTCACTAATGGAAAAGATTTTACGACTTTCAATATCGCTACTCATATTCTTGCAGAAGAATTGGAGCATGAAGAAGATATTGAGTCATGGTTGGAAGATATGCGTATTTTCCGCCAAGAAGTTTGCAAAGCTTAATATGTTGGGGTGTTTTTGATGAAGAAAAGACTTTGTCTGAGTGATCGGGCAGAGTCTTTTTGATATTGTTTGCAGATAAAAATCCTGATTTATTTTATAAATATGAAAAATAGTTTTTAAGTTTGTATTCGTAAGCTTTCTAATACCGAATAGAGAATGAACTTGATAAATAATAAAAATGTATTTGTTCGTATATTTCGATTTTATGTAGACGGATTCAGAAATATGACTTTGGGCAAGACCTTATGGACGATTATTCTGATTAAATTATTTATTATGTTTTTCGTACTGAAACTATTTTTTTTCCCTAATATTTTAAATGCAAATTTCAATACTGATGAGGAGCGGGCCGAGCATGTAGGTATGGAACTTACGTTTCCTGTTCCTGAAAGTAGATAAATACTATAAATTATAAACGTCTGAGTTATGAATGATCTATTTTCTGTTGTGGATTGGTCGAGGGCGCAGTTTGCTTTGACGGCCATGTATCATTGGCTTTTTGTTCCGTTGACGTTGGGGCTGGGAGTTATTGTCGGGATTATGGAGACGATTTATTATCGTTCTGGAGATGAACGGTGGAAACAAATGACAAAATTCTGGATGACTCTATTCGGAATAAATTTTGCCATTGGCGTTGCAACCGGTATTATTTTGGAGTTTCAGTTCGGAACGAATTGGTCTAATTATAGTTGGTTTGTCGGTGATATATTCGGAGCTCCGTTGGCTATTGAGGGAATTATGGCCTTTTTTATGGAATCGACTTTTATTGCAATTATGTTCTTCGGATGGAATAAGGTGAGCAAAGGCATGCATTTGGCTGCTACTTGGTTGACAACTTTGGGTGCTACGATTTCGGCTTTGTGGATATTGGTGGCCAATGCTTGGATGCAGTATCCGGCAGGAATGAAATTTAATCCTGATACCGTCCGCAATGAAATGGATAGTTTTGCAGATGTCGTATTATCACCGGTTGCAATCAATAAGTTTTTTCATACCGTATCTGCAGGTTGGGTATTCGGGGCTATATTCGTTGTCAGTATTAGTGCTTGGTATTTATTAAAGAATAGAGAACGTTTTATGGCTGTCAAAAGTATGAAAGTCGCTTCATGGGTCGGGCTTATAGGAATGATTGTTGTTGCTTATACCGGAGATGGATCAGCGTATCAGGTTGCAGAAAAACAACCGATGAAACTTGCAGCTATGGAAGGGGTATATCGTGGAGAAAATAGACAGGGATTGGTCGCTTTCGGCATTCTTAATCCTGAAAAAAAGAGTTATATGGACAATATCGATCCGTTTTTATTCGAGGTGAAAATTCCCGGACTTTTGTCTTTCCTTGCTACTCGCCATATTGACGGTTTTGTACCGGGAATTAATGATATTATCGATGGTGGGTATGAGATGAAAAATGCAAAGGGAGAAGTGATTATCGCCCCTTCTGCGCAAGAACGTATCGAAAGAGGGAAATTGGCTATTAAGGCATTGTCTGATTATAAAGTAGCTCAAAAAGCTGGAGATAAAGCAGCCATGGAAGAAGCGGGAAAACGATTGGAAGAAAATTATTCTGATTTCGGATATGGGTATGTGACTGATATGGAACAATTGATACCACATGTTCCTTTTGTTTTCTATTCGTTTCATATTATGATTACATTAGCATTCTTCTTCATTGCGCTTTTTCTATTGATATTGGCTTATATCTCTAAAGATAAGTTAGATAAAGCTAAATGGGTATTATGGATCTCTCTCTTATCTCTTCCTTTGGGATATATCTGTTTGGAGTCGGGATGGATTGTTGCGGAGATGGGACGCCAGCCTTGGGTGATACAGGATATTATGCCGACGTTTGCTGCAGTATCGAAAATTCAGACATCTGCAGTACAGACAACATTCTGGATGTTTGCCGTTCTTTTTACGGTATTGCTTGTTGCCGAGATCGGGATTATGTTGAAACAAATAAAAAAAGGACCTGTTCAAAAATAGAAGATTATGGAACTGAATGAATTTTTTTACCAGCATTATTGGTGGTTTATTATTTCGCTGTTAGGGGCGTTGTTGGTGTTCTTACTTTTTGTGCAGGGTGGGCAGACTTTACTGACGACTATTGCCAAGAAGCCGATAGAGAAAACTATGCTCGTTAATTCTTTAGGTAGGAAATGGGAGTTTACGTTTACGACTTTGGTGGTGTTCGGAGGGGCTTTTTTTGCATCATTCCCATTATTTTATTCTACGAGTTTCGGAGGAGCATATTGGTTATGGATGGCTATTCTTTTTAGTTTTATCATACAAGCTGTTTCTTACGAATATCGTTCTCGTAAAGGGAATCTTTTGGGAACGAAAGTGTATGATATATTTTTATTGATTAACGGTGTTGTCGGAATCATTTTATTAGGAGTTGCTGTCGGTACTTTTTTCAGCGGAGCTGATTTCAAAGTTGATAAAGAAAATCTAATGGATATATATCAGCCTGTAATTTCTACGTGGGTAAATCCGTATCATGGATTAGAAGCGATAGCCGATTGGCGTAATCTTTTGTTAGGAGTGACTGTTTTCTTTTTGGCAAGAGTTCAGGCCTCGCTTTATTTTATGAATAATATTGCGGACGAAACGATCTTTAATCGTGCCCGTCGGCAAGTATTGATTAATGCAGTTCCTTTTGTCGTGTTGTTCCTTATATTTGTCGGTGCAACGCTTACAGCCGACGGTTATGAACTGAATCCTGTAAATGGAGAAGTGTTTGTGAGAAAATATAAATATTTCTTTAATTTGATAGAGATGCCTTGGGTTGCGGTTATGTTTCTGATTGGTGTCGTGTCGGTATTGTATGCAATTATACGAGCAGCATTTTCCAAGACATGGATTTGCGGTATTTGGTATAGCGGTATTGGGACAGTGTTAGTCGTTTTGAGCCTATTCTTCTTGGCAGGTTATAATAATACTCCGTATTATCCTTCTGCTGTTGATTTGCAAAGTTCTCTGACGATTTATAACAGTTCATCGAGTCTCTTTACCTTAGAAGTAATGACTGTCGTCTCTTTCTTAGTTCCTTTTGTTTTAGCTTATATTGTCTATGCGTGGAGAGCTATGGACAAAAAGCCTATTACCGAACAGGAGATGGAAAGTGGGGAACATACCTATTAGAAGTTTGTTGTATTAGAAAAACGGAATCGCCGAAAACTAAATGGTTTTCGGCGATTCCGTTTTTCTAATAACAAGTATTTATCCGATTTTTATACCCGAAAATCCCATGAAAGCCATAGCTAAAAGTCCTGCGACTACTAAAGCGATAGGAATTCCTTGCATGGCTTTAGGAACTTTAGTCGTACTCAATTGTTCCCGAATGCCGGCGAATAAAACCATTGCTAATGTAAAGCCGATAGCTGTCGAAATGGCAAATACGACAGATTCCATCAGATTATAATCTTTTTGTATTACCAAAATAGCAACTCCCAGAATAGCACAGTTGGTAGTAATCAAAGGAAGAAAGACTCCTAATGCCTGATAGAGTGGAGGTGATACTTTTTTCAGAATGATTTCTACCATTTGTACCAATGCCGCTATTACTAAAATAAAAATTATGGTTTGCATAAATTGCAGCCCGGCAGCATCCAGCAGATATTTTTGCAACAAGTATGTGACGATTGTTGCAATTGTCATTACAAATGTTACGGCAGCCCCCATTCCGATTGCAGTACTGACCTTTTTAGAAACCCCCAAAAAAGGGCAGATCCCTAAAAATTGAGCCAATACGATATTATTGACAAATATGGCGGTAATGAATATATAGGTAATCATCTCTTATTTGGTTTTAAGTTTGTTAACAATGAGAATGAGATATCCCAGCACGATGAAAGCTCCTGGAGCAAGAACGAAGACTAAAGCTCCGTATTGTTCGGGGAAGATTGTAGCACTGAATATTTTTCCTGTACCTAAAAACTCCCGTACAGCACCTAATAGAGTCAGTGCTCCGGTAAATCCCAAACCGATACCTACACCGTC
>ERZ857922.4208-NODE-4208-length-11147-cov-13.721150_pt1 | contig 11147 bp, 14 predicted proteins | sample MGYA00519579_ERZ857922 | MGnify/ENA primary metagenome ERZ857922 (study PRJEB31778, sample SAMEA3449375) | human gut metagenome | biome: human gut; feature: human-associated habitat; material: faeces | place: United Kingdom | collected 2010/2012 ... | reverse complement strand
GCTTTTCTTTGCTGAAATTGTGGTCGATATAGGCTTCATTGATACCGCCCAGCGGGGCAAAGGGCAGGTTTACCGTAAGGTCTGCAAAGCTTTCCGGGCATCCATCTTCCATGTGGTAAAGCCCGATATAGAGATTGTCATCGTTCATGTAACTGTCTACCCGGAGAAATAATTCCTCCCGGCCATACTGCCAGTCGTAGCTCAGTGTTTTTGGTTCTTCCATTTTTTTCGCCTCCTATAATCCCATGATTTCTTTTACTATCCGGTCGGATGCCTTGACTGCCCCAACCAGTACCAAAAGGTTAAATACCAGCTCCCCAACGTAGTTCCATACAATAGTCACGGCAGACAGACTGGTGTCCCCGATGGCCGGCGGACTTGATGCAAACACCGAAAAGATGATACAGGCCAGTGCGATAATGGCACCCTCCAGACATACCCCAGCGTAAGAGCGGATAAAGTTCTTCCCCACAGACTGGGTTGGCTCTCCGGCAAAGGTTGCCAGCGGAATCGGTGCGATGGCTGTATACATGTACAACTTGAACATTCTCCCGTATACGGTCAAAATCATGACAAATGACAATACCGTAATCAGCAGGCTCCCCAACAGGGTTACGATCCACAAGGGGATGGATTCCAGCATCCCGACTGCTTCGATCTTGTCCACAATCTCCGAGGGCAGTTCTGTTACGGTTCCCCCTGCCATCCCGGAATGGGACATAATGCTGGATACAATGCCCTGCACAATAGAAAAAATTGCTGTCAGAAGCTCCATGCCGGACATGACGGCTCCCTGTGCCAGTGCAAAGCGGATAAAGGCTTTCACGACATGTTCCGGCTTTTTCATATCCGTGAAGCTTCCACAGGTTTTTACCAGTCCTGCCGCAAAAAACAGAACCAGCAGACCGTACCCGATGGCTTTCAGTCCACCGTTGATGTTCGTCATCACGCTCCAGATCGCACCGCCTTTGAAATTCTCCGGGCTTTGCGTCAGCAGTGTCCAGATCTCAGCCAGCTTGTCGCTCCAGGTCTGCAATGCAGAATTTAGATTCTGTACGATCCAGTTATCACTCAAACAGTTTCACCTCCCATCCTGCAAAAGTGAGCAGGGAGCCAGCATTTCGCATGGTTCCCCTTCTGGTCTCTTCTCCTATCCCATGATCAGGTCCAGGATTTCTTTTGCAAAGGTAATGATGATACCGCCTGCCAGTGTCAGAAATCCGTTTGCCCTCTGGCTTGGATCGTGGCTCTTTAAGGACAGGCCGACCTGCACGATACCAAATCCCAGCAGGATCAGGCCAATGGCACGGATCAGGGAAAAGATAAACGTGGATAGGTTATTGACTACGGTCAGCGGATCGCCTGCGGCGTAAACGCAGGTTGCCCCAATGCAGATCGACAGTACCATGACTGCATACAGGGCAAACAGCTTCTTCTGCCCTCTCTTCATCTTCAGCGGTGCGGTCTCTTTCCTGGTTTCTGTGTGTTTCTTATTTTTCAGTAAATTCATTGGCATTCCTCCCATCAAAAAAGCTCCCCGATGATGTCCTCATCCAGAAGCAGTTCGTAATCGTCATATCTTGTTTCATCAAACGTAAAATCGTCATGTGCCAGCGGTGCTTTCGCATAGTTGAACGGGCCGGCACCGCCGTCCTCGGTATACCGGATATTGGGATGCTTCATCAGGTCATACTTGGCATCCAGTATGGGCCGTTCCCCACGGATAAACAGAAGGGCATTCTGGTTGTCCAGCATACGGACTTCATCCGGCTGTAACAGCTCCCTTCCGCTCTGCTGGAAGTTGGTGGAGTAGCTGCCGGATTTACCCTTGGTCTGCCCGTAGGTGTTGGTGTCTATGGTTTCTTTCCCCAGTAATTCTGATACATATTTGTGTGTCTCTTTTTCGTTGCCGCCCAGGTATAAAAACTCATCGCAGTTGCCCACCAGACTCTCCCAGGAGTCCTTAAACAGAGCTTTTAGCTGGCTCATGTTCTGGATGATGATGCTGCAGTAAATAGAACGGGATCGGCAGGTTGCCAGGATCTTCTCAAACTCATTTGGCAGGGATACGTTTGGAAACTCATCCATGATGCAGTTGACCGGAACCGGGAGGGCACCGCCATGCACACGGTCTGCCATGTAATAAAGAGTCTGGAAAAGCTGGCTGTAGATCATGCCTACCAGATAATTCAAAGAGGTATCCGCATCCGGGATACAGCAGAAAAGGGCAACCTTTCTTTCGCCCATGCTGGAAAGATCCAGTTCGTCTGTGTTGGTCAGCTTGGCAATCTGTGGCAGGTTAAAGGCTGCCAGACGGACACCAACACTGATCAGGATGGACTTAGCAGTCTTTCCTGCCGCCTGCTTGTAGATGTGGTACTGCTTGACAGCAATGCTGTCCGGGTCCCGCATTTCCAGACGGTCAAACAAAATGTCCAGAGGGGACTCGTAGTCCTCATCCTCTTCTTTTACCTGGGCAGAACCTAACATCTCCATGATCATGGCGAAGTTCTGTTCTTCCGGCGGAGCTTCGTGGAGCAGATACAGCATCAGTGCCTGAAGCAGTGCTGTCTCGCTCTTCTCCCAGAAGGGATCGGAGGACTGGGAACCTTTGGGTGTGGTGTTTTGTATCAGATTGGAAATAAGACGGAGCACGTCTTTGTCATCGTGGACGTACTCGAATGGATTGTAGCAAAAAGATGTGTCAGGATTGATGAGGTCAAAAACACGCACCTCATATCCTTTCTTTTCCAGCAGAACGCCTGTCTTTCGGAGCAGCTCGGCTTTGGGGTCTGTAATGACCATCGAGCAGCAGCACTGCATGATGTTCGGCAGGGCAAAGCCTCTGGATTTTCCTGCACCGGAGCCTCCCACCACAAGGATGTTCAGACATCTGCGGTGCTTGTGGGTGTCCAGGCTGATTCGGAAGTTCTGTGTCAGCAGGATGTTCTGGGAGTACGGCTTCTGGCTGTATTTCTTACAGATCTGCCGGGCATCGCCCCATCTGGCGGAACCATGCTCTTCCCCTCTGCGGTAGTTCTTCTGGCTGGAATAAAAAATGCCGATCCCGGCTGCATAAAGTAACGTGCAGACTAACACCGACTTGATGGTATATTCCGTATAATGAAGCTGGAACGGATGGTTCAGTTTTTCGGTGAGAACCTCCATCAGCTCAAAAAGATTCCTGCCCGGCTGAATGGCATCCGCAAGCAGGATTGCTGCCCACCAGATGACAGGCAGTCCGGCAAACCAAATCACCCAGTCTGACTTCCGGCTGTTTGTTACCGGGATGGCTGCTGTTTGGGCCTCTCTGCTCTTGGCAGGTCCGTGATGTGGAAGCTGTCCACTCCCGGAACGAGGGCAAGGCTGCTTCCATTCTCCCAGTTTACGTGGATCTGCCCTGCATCGTCTACCATATCCACCTTACCTTTTAAGCCGGGTGGCATGTGGCTCTCCCCCTCCATGCTGTTAAGCGTGACCTCGGTTCCCGGCGGATATCTTCTCCGCATGGCTTCTATTCTTTCTTGTGTCATATTTCTGTATATTTGTACCACATCCTTTCTTCATCTTCCCCTTCCACGGTATGGGCGGTATCTGGATTTCATGATCTTTAACAGGACGCTGTCGATCCCATCGGAATAGCGTCCGTTTTTCAGGTATGTGTCCCGGAGCTGGTTTAAGGCTTCCACGGATTTGCTGTGTTCGGCTTCTGTCAGGTAGAGCTTTCCCTCTTCCTGCTCTGCCAGCTTCAGAACCAGATCCCGTGTGGTATCCACCGGAAGCCCCTGTTCTTTTTCCTGCCGGAACACTTCCCGGAGTGCATGGATCAGCATGTGGTTCATGATCCGGTCCATCTTTACATATCGCATTCTTGTCATAGGCGAGCCTCCTTTTTTCCTCTTTTTTCTCAACCACAACATACCACACTTCCTCCCGGAAAGCTACTGCAAAAGAGCCGGAAAAGCCCCTTTTTATCAGCGTTCCGGGGACTTTTTACTCTTGGCTGGTTTCTCTGTTTTTTCCTCCGGGATAGCAAATTCATCGGTCATAAATTCCTGCTCGCTTTTGCCAAGGTTGCGGTCTACCTGCTTGCCAATGGAATAGGCTGCACTCTTTACATCCTGGATAAAGGAGCGGAGTTCTTTCGGATCTTTCTGTCCGAATGCCTGCATCTGGCATACCTTGTCAAAGGAAAAACCGGAGACATCCACGCCGTATTTCTGTGCTGTCGCATACGCCGCACAATAGGCCTGTGCCGATACCCCTGCCCGGCTGTAGCTTCCATCGTGATGGTCAAGGGATGCACAGGCCAGCTCCCGGCTGATGGAATGGAACGTTGCATTTTCGCTCATGCCATTTCGGACATAGATCGTCCGCTTGTTCGGGATGTACTGTGCCTGTACCTTATCCGGCAGATTGTCTGCGATCTGAATCCGTACCTCGCTGTCGGTCAGCAGTGCTTCCATCAGCTGGTCCATCGGCTTTGGCTCTGCCTCTTCCGGCTGCTTGGTACGGATCTGGCTGATGTCATAGGCTTTCTGGATGGAGTACCCCTGCTGGATGACACCGTCCTTTTCATATTCCTGTCCGACAATGAAGTTGTATCCCTTGCTTCCGGTCTTGACTACCTTGCCTTCTTCCTTCCATTTTTCAAAGGTCTTGACCTGCCGGATCTCCGGATTCTGTGCATAAAGCAGGAACAGGTTGTCTGTCCTCTGCGGCTTGCACTGTCCCATAAAATCAAGGAATCCTTTTAAGGAGTCCCCATTCTGGAAGACCTCCTGTGCCTTTCCATCGATCATACCCCAGATTTCTTCCCTCTCCTGCTTTTTCTGTGCGGCATATTCTTCTTTCGATAACCGCTGGGCGGACTGCTCCTGTTCCCTCTGCCCTAAAAATTTTGTCAGGTCCATCTCCTACCTCGCTTTCACCTTTCGTTTCTTTCTTGCTTTCTTCTGCGTTTTCCTTGGTCCACGGTTCTTTTCCCGGCTCCGCTTCTGGGATTTCTCTGCTTTCTCCCGTTTGATGTTCTCCAGCTCCCGGCGGACACTGGGACGCTCCTGTTCCCTCTGCCCTGCATCAGTCCCTTTTTCCTGCCCGGTAGAAATATTTCTGCTGTGCAAGGAAGAGCCGGACAGATTCTCTTCCCCCTCTTCCTGCACCGGGATAAAATTTTCCGGTTCGGAAAACTCCTTTTCGGGATGATTCTGGTTCTTTTCCTCTTCAGAAAAGTCCATGTCACCGACCTGGAATGCTTCGTCCAGATCGCTGATTTCAAACTGCACCTCGCCCTCCGGCATCTGCACAGTTTCCTGTACTGCTTCGGTTTCCGGTGCTTCCATTCCGGCGGTTACCTCATGGACAGCTTCCCCGACTTCGCTCCTTACAAAATCAAGGTTCATCTTATCCATGACACGGTTGACTTTGGCTGCATCATCGGCAAAGACCATGACCTCGCTCATCTCCGGGTTCTTTTTATCCCGGATGATCACATAGAGCAGTCCTCGTTTCCTGCCCTCACTGCAGAATTCACGCAGGCGGTCAGATGGCACAGTGAAGAACTTCAATGGCTTGTTCTCCTTTAACATCCGCACCATTCTGGTCTTGCCCCTCGTTTTCTTCTGGTCTTTTAATACGGCGGCAACAAATACCGCCAGATGCTTTGCCAGCGTACCCGAAAGCCTGAGCCCGTGGTCCATGCCGTCCAGGGAATACCGGACGATCTGATCCGCCGCATCGCCTCCATAATTCATGTTGTTCACCTGCTTTCTGTTCTCGGTTTTCTGTTTTTCTCCGTCTGTTCTTCTTCCTGTCTCTGGATCTGCTCTGCCAGACGCATCTTTTCTTCCATCTCCTGGGACTGCTGTTCGATCCGGATACAAATGCGGATATCCTTTCGAAGCGGCTTCAGTTCTTCGGTGATCTGACCGATCCTGACACTGTCCGGTTCGCTCCGGTAGAGCCGCTTCCGCTCTTTCGTGAGTGCCTGTACCCTCTCTTCCAACGATGTGCGGTAGGCGAGTAGCTCTTCACGGGTAGTGATCTGATGCTTCTGGAGAAATTCCATCTGCTCGATCCTGGCATCCAGTTTTCGGATATCTGCCCGGAGCACTGGGGAGATCCTTTTCGGCTTCTGCTTTAGTACACCCATCTGATACAGATAGGAATAATACAGGGCCTGTATCCCCTTTAACTTCTTTTTCGGGGGTTGGGAAGTTTTTTCTTTTCCAACAGGTATCCTGCTTTTTGGCTGCAAGATCCACTGGCGGATGCTCTCTTCCGAGTAATACTTCCCAAGGCTCCGCAGACGGATATACCGTTCCATTCCCGGTGCTTTTAATGCAATGTACTTCCGGTTCAGCTTCCACTGGTATCCCCTCTGCTTCATCTGTTCCAGAAACTGTTTCCATGTGAAGCTCTCTGCCACCGCATCCCGGATGTCCAGACGGATCGAGGTTCTCCAGGTCGGCTTTCCGTCCTGTTCTGCCATCCACTGGGCATAGGATTTCCCTTTGCCGTTTTTCGGTTCGATGACGGATAAGCCGTATTTCAGGCATAAGGCATCCGAAGCTTTCCGCACATCCTCGTAGTAGCTCCTGCTGTTGCTGTGGTACTTTTTCCCATCTTCCATGCTCACGGAATTAAACACGATATGGTTGTGGTAATGCTCCGTATTCAGATGGGTGGTGATGACTGCTTCGTATTTTCCCTGAAGAAGCCTTTCTGCCAGCTCCATGCCGATCTTGTGGGCCAGCTCCGGGGTGACTTCCCCCTTGGCAAAGCTCTGCACCAGATGGTACCCCTGCACTCCGTCCATCTTGTGGTATCGTTTCTTCGTAGCTACCATATCCTGATAGGCAGTCTCGCAGACACAGCCAATGGCATCCTCAAAAATGGAACGCTCCGTCTTGTCCCGGTTTATGGCGTAATCGATGGCTTCTTCCAGAGAGCCGGCACTCTGCCCTTTCTTGGTGGTCTTATCCTTGTTTCGGATGTAAGTGATGGAATTGTCCAGACGGCTGACCGGGATGATACTGGTGTATGCCATCGGCTACCATTCCTCTTTGACCAGCCTCCATGTCTCTTTCGTCATGCGGAGCATTTCCCGGATACTCTCTTCCCCTGCCATCCCACAGCCATTGGCTACATGGGCAAGCTGGTTGGCGTTGTTACACAGACCGGATATTTTCCGCAAAAGCTCCGTATGATGTTCACAGGGTCTTGTCCGGACTTCGCCACCCATGACAATGGAACGGATGTATTCCTCACGGGACAGGCCGCTTTTTTCTACCTGCTCTTCCAGAAAACGCAGCTCTTTTGCATTGAGGCGGACTGGTATCACATGGTTTCTTTTTCTCATCTCTTCACCTGCTTTCCAACGGGTTATTGGTTGCGTCATTACATTTCACGATTTTTCCAGATCAGGAAACCTGCCAGGACGCCGATGGCTACCGCTGCAGCAATGATCTTTTTCTTCATATGGGCCTCACCCCCTTTCCGATACCTGGCACAGCTCCATCGGGGCGAACATGATCCCTCTCTTTTCCATCTCTTTTGCGAATTCCAGGAGGTTCCATTTTTTCCCATCGATCATGGCAGAATCGGCATCCAGATAGTGGCAGGTGGATACGTTCCGCTCTCCATTTGGGGCATTCTGCACAAGGCTTTCCCCGTCTAAAAGCCGGAACAGTTCCTCTCCCTGGCTGTTTACAAAACAGATGCACACGCCGTGGTCAATGATCTCCTTCCGTTTCATCCGGCACCGCTCCAGCGCCTCATCCTCACGCTTTCCAGCTATGAAAAGACACATTGCAAAAACGCCCATTACTCCTCCGGTCATTGTGCCAAGTATAAATCCTAACATTTTTTCGTTCTCCTTTCGTCTGTTTACGGCTCGGTATGGGGGATTGGGGTTCTCCCCAAAGTGCGTTTGGATATCCAAACGCTATGCTTGCAAAACCAGTCGCATCCGGTTTCGTCCCCTCTGAACCTGTTGTTTTTCTGAATCATTCATTTTCCTTGATTTTGCTCAACCCATCCAGTGTGGTACAGATGATATGGAGTCTGTCAGCCATGCTGATCTCCGTGTTCATCGTCCCGGTGGTCTCTTTTCCGCAGACAACCACCATCCTGCACCGCCTTAATATCTGGTGGGACATTCTCCGCATGGCCTGCATATCCTCTGCATCCCCGTCATCAAGGAATGGGGAAAAGCTGTACTGCGGGCAGATCGGCACATATCCCAGTTCGTAGATCTTCCGGCAGTACCGCTGTACTTTGGTCTTTCCTTCTTCTGCAGAACAGCAGACATAAGCAAGTGCCTGTTCCAATACGACCATCTCCTTTCCTGGCCGGACAGGTTTCCTCTGCCCGGCGTTTTTCCAAAAAGAAACACCCACAAAGCATTCCGCTCTGTGGATGTCTTGTGGACATCTGGATTCTTTTCTTCTCTTTTTCAGATGTCTGCCAGACATCCGGCTACTGTGGTTCTTTGTTTTCCGCTTCTTCCCCAGCTTCCAGTGCAATGCGGACACGGTCGCTTCCCAGCTTATAATACGCATCGGTCACTTCAATGCCGACTGCCTGAAACCCCGACTCTGCCGCCGCAAGGATGGTAGTACCAGCTCCGGCAAACGGGTCTAAGATCAGGCCGCCCGGCTCACAGATCTGGATGACATCCTTCATCAGCTGGAGCGGCTTTTCTGTCACATGGATGCGGTTCTGGGGATTCCCATAACGGAACACACCCGGAAGGCAGGACACCGGGCGGTTGATCGGCATCGGTCCGTTGCTTCCCCATACAATATATTCTGCCTGCTGGCGGAATCTGCCTTTCTGCGGACGGGAGTTCCCCTTGTCCCAGACGGCAGTCCCTCTCCAGATCCACCCTGCCCACTGGAGGGCATCGGTGATGGACGGGTACTGTCTCCAGTCAATAAAGAGGCAGATCGGAGCCCCTCTCTTGCAGGCTTTCCGCACATCGTACAGCCATTCTGCCATCCAGTGGGTCCAGGAACGCTGGTCTTTATTATCCCCATCAAAATCCGGCAGGGCATTTTCTGCTTTCATGCTGCTGTACTTCTGGTTGGTAGTTCGGTTGCGTTCGTTCTGCTTGGTTCCCCCGGACGCATAGGGGGGATCGGTTATAACTGCATCAAAGATCCCCGGCTGGAATCCTTTGACCAGTTTTAAGGTATCTCCATGCAGGATACGCCAGTTCTCCCCTCCGGCAGACTCATCCGGCACACAGTCCGGTTTTAAAAGATCTTCAAGTTTCAGGGTATTTCCCATAGGCATCATCCTTTCGGTCGCTTATTTTCCATATTTCTCTGGAAGTGCTTTTCTTTATGGAACTGCTCATCGGCAGGTATCCTCTTTTTTCAGTGTTTCTTTTCTTGGCGTTCTGGGCTGTTCACGGTGGTCCGATAGCTCGGTTTCCATGTATTCGCTGATGATTCCCAGCGCTTCATAGTAATTGCTGCTCTTGTGGACACGATCCGCCATTTCGTTGGCCTGTTCGGACATCCCGGCACGTCTAAGCAGTCTTGCGGCATCCCCAAGGATTGAGAAAATATTTCCGTCATGCCCTAAGAGCTTAAGTTCTGGACGGGACGGCTTTTGTTCCGGCTGCTTTTCCTGCACACCGTTTTCCGGTGCTTTCACCTGTATCTGGAAATCCGAGCCGGCACCAACATAGAAATGTAAGTATAATTCACCACCGTCTACCTTGATCTCCCGCTGTTCCAGACTTTCTCCCCAGCCATCGCTGTACTGCCCTCTCAGATACTGCCCCACCACACGGTATTCCTCTGGTGTCAGATTCTCCCGGAGTGTCAGGTTTGCACAGCCATATAAAACGCCCTCCTGTTCCTTTACCGCCATTGTAATACGTTCCACTTTTTCCTTAATGTCCTTGTTTTGGTCAAAATAATCGATCAGGTTGCATGGCTGGTTGTCAGGCATACCGAGCCGATTGATCTCGTCAACCTTTTCTGCGATGGATGTCTGATACTGCACCAGGTCAGGTCCTTCCAATGGCTCCGCATCATCCAGATTCACAATATCTGAATAGTCCGGAATAAACTCTGCCATCAGAGGTGACAGCATTTCCACTTCTATTTTATCTTTCAAAGCATCACCTCGCTTCCCTATTCTGCCGTTTCTCCGGTGTACGGGCAGCCATTTTTGCCATGTCTGCCCAGTCTGCCCCTTCGATTTCCGGCAGGTTCTCGATGATCCGATAGCTTCCCTCGTAGGCTTTTCGGATATGTTCACACGCCCACCGTCCGGCAAAGTCATTGTCGGTACACACTTCGATCTCGGTGATCTCCGGGTGCTGGGACAGAAAATGTTCCAATGCCTGCGGCTTTTTCATGCTCCGCTGGCTCTGCCCTTCTTTTGGTGCGCTGATCCCGCCAAGCTCCAGACGGTACTTATCCCGGCTTCCCTGTCTCTGTTCCAATGTCATGTGGGCAAGCACATCCACACAGGCTTCATAAACAGCAACCCGTCTGCATCCCGATTTCGCCGGAACACAAAAAGCGTATGCCTTTTCACTTCCGGCCTGTTCCATCTTAAAAGACTTTCCGCTGGCATCGTAAATCCCACGCAGGAAAGCATATCTTGCCACCTGGTTTTCATCCCGTCCTATGAACACGGCATTGTGGTAGGGCAGACTCTCATATAAGATTCCCAAATGAACACACCGCTGTAAGACCTCGCCACTGATGCCCCGCTCTTTCAGATAGCGGAACACCCTGCGGCAGTCTGGGCTGGCCGTAGGCAGGACAAATGGCTTCTTTGGCTTTGCTTCCACTGGAGGAGGGATATAGGTGGGATACTCATCTTTCAGCATTTGCACTGCCTCCAGAAAAGAACACCCGTCTACATGAATCAGGAAATTTAAAGCACTGGTGCCCCCGATATCTCTGGATTTCCAGTGCCACTGGCTGGTCTGCTCGTTAATCTTAAAGCTGTCGTGGTCTGTCAGCTCCCATTCATTTCTGGCTGAAGATTTTTTCAGACGGTTTGGCTGATATTTCTTCAGGTATTCAATGGCGGTGATCTCCCTTGCACGTTTGATTTCTTCTTTCGGAATCCACGGCATTACATCACGGTATCCCGGAGCTGCTCTGCCTTATCCGTTT
>ERZ857922.4205-NODE-4205-length-11154-cov-3.473646_pt1 | contig 11154 bp, 9 predicted proteins | sample MGYA00519579_ERZ857922 | MGnify/ENA primary metagenome ERZ857922 (study PRJEB31778, sample SAMEA3449375) | human gut metagenome | biome: human gut; feature: human-associated habitat; material: faeces | place: United Kingdom | collected 2010/2012 ... | reverse complement strand
TTATCTGCGCTTTTGGCTTAGCATCTGCCGCACCTCGCTCGCCGTATCGGCACTTGGAATTATGCGGTATTGCCTTAAAAAGTAATACTATAACAGGTTTAGCACCATCAACAGAATTACACCCGGCAGCCCTAAGATAACGGCGGTTCCCGCAGTCAGGGCGTTCAGCGGCAGAGCGACGCCCGTTAAAGGGCCAAGCAGTGCCACTGCCCCCAGCCCGGCCAGACCGCATGCTGCCCCACCAAAAATTCCAAGCAGCGGCCAGCGGCGGCAGGCAGCCGCGCGGGCAGTGACCAGCAGACAGAAAATACCCACAGCGATTATAGATGCAGGCATGTGCCACTCCCCCTCAGTTCTCGCAAGATTGCCCGGCAGTGGCACATTAAGGCGGCGTGCTCATAAATGGTGCGTTCGATGGCAAAGTCTTCCTGCGCCTGTTGAAAGACGGCTTCGTTCTGGCGTAGTTGCTGCAAAGAGAGGTGGAACGCCCGGCGGGTGTTCTCACACCGGATTTGTGCAGCTCTGGCCAGCCTTTTTTGCCTGAACAATGCGGCACCTCCTTACAGCAAAATGCAGATCAGCCCATCGCAGCCATCATTGATAATGCGTTCCAGTGTCTGCTGCAGGCGGGTGCGGGCTTCGGCGGGCATATGCATAAGTTTGGCCTGTAAACCCTCATTCACCAGTTCGTTCAGACTTTTGCCAAAAATATTGGTGCTCCACAACTTGCTGGGGTCGCTCTCAAAGTCTTTCAAAAGCCCCTGGATCAGTGTTTCTCCCTGCTCCTCGCTGCCAACGGTTGGCGAAAGCTCGGTGTGGATGGTCGCGCGCATCAGGTGCAGGCTGGGGGCACTGGCGGAAAGCCGTACCCCATACTGCCCGCCCTGGCGGACGATTTCGGGCTCTTCCAGGTGCAGTTCCTCAATACCGGGCATAACAATGCCGTACCCAGTGGCCTGAACCTGCTCCAAGGCGCTTTTGATTTTGTCATACGCCGCTTTGGCTTTAGCCAGCTCCAGCATACAGGGCAAAAGGCTGGCTTCATCTGTGATGGGAAGGTCGGTTTCCTCGCCCAAAATCTTGAAAAAGATATCAGGATCAATACCAACCCGCAGCTGCACCTGGCCGCAGGCAAGGTCCATGCCGGTCAGGGTAACGCCGGTTGTGTTGGCACAGTTCAGCTGGGGCTTGCCGCGGGTCATATCCCCCATTTTGTGCACGCTGCCGGCCAGTTCCAGCAGGGCCTGGTAGACAGAACTTTGCAGCCAGTGCCCCGGTTCCAGCATGGTGACCCAGGACGGCATCGAAACGGCAATTTCCCGCAGTGGGAACTCATAAAGCAGCTCTTGCAGGATATTGTTTAGCTGTTCCGCTGTCAGGTTGACGGCATTGATGGGGCAAACCGGGTGATGATAGGCTTCTTCCATCTGGGCAGCAAGCGCATGGGCAGGTTCGCTGTCCGGTTCTGTGCAGTTCAACAAAATCAGATACGGCTTGCCGATTTCATCCAGTTCGGCAATGATGCGGCGTTCCGCGGGCAGATACTTTTCACGTGGGAGTTCCGCCACACTGCCGTCCGTTGTTACAACAAGACCGATGGTGGCGTGCTCGCGGATGACCCGGCGGGTGCCGGTTTCAGCTGCCTGGTCAAAGGGAACCGCTTGGTCAAACCAAGGGCTTTTGACCAACCGCGGGGCGTTGTTTTCTTCGTGCCCAAGGGCACCATCCACCATATATCCCACGCAGTCGATTAGCCGTGCGCGGAAGCTTCCGCCGGCTTTTAGGTCAATGTTGACCGCTTTTTCCGGGATAAACTTTGGTTCGGTTGTCATGATCGTCCGCCCGGCGGCGGATTGGGGCAGTTCGTCCTTGGCGCGGGCGCGCTGTGCTTCGTTTTTGATGCGGGGCAGCAGCATCAGCTCCGCAAAGCGCTTGATGAAACTGCTTTTGCCGCTGCGCACGGGGCCGACCACGCCGATATAAATATCGCCGCCAGTACGCTGTGCAATGTTCTGATAAATTTGATCCTGTGTCATTGCAGCATCCCCTTTCACAAAGCTGCCGGTATCAGCAGGCAGGTTGCGTCAGCAGTAAGCTCCTGGGCGCTCTGCCCTTCCGGGATGGTCAGGTGGTTAGCCGTGGCGAGGTCGCTGGCGCGGGCATGGTAACGGCGGGCAATATCAAAAATGGCCTCCCCTTTTTGGGCATAGTACAGGTAGAGCGCAGGCCCATCCTTACTGTCAGGGTATTCTTCTCCCGGCGTGGCGGAGAAAACGACCTCGTGCGGAATCCCCTGCAGCAGAATGCCGCTTACCTGCAGTTCCAGCTCGACCCGCGCTTTGCTTCCGGCGCGGCTGCTGGCAATATGCCGTACCGCTGCGTGCAAGTGCGGGATGCTTTGCCCGATAGAACCGTGAAAGGTCTCCCCCAGGGGAAGATTTTATCATAGCAGGTCAGTTCGCCGCGGTCATCCGCACAAATCAGGTGCGCGGTACCGCGCCCGGCAACTTGGATGACATCACCCTTTTCTGCGGCGGTCAGCTGTGGGGCTCCAATCGTGACAAAACAGCCCAGAATGGAAACATTGGCATCCGGCAGGTCATCTTCGATCATAACCGGGATAGTGGTATCTACACTGGCAAGAGGCATGAACTGGTTGAAAGTCCGCTTTTCAAGCGTCATGTTACAGATCGTGGAATAAGCATCCGAAACCGCCATGTACACTGTCGGGCGCCAGAGTTCAGCGTGCAGCTTCCATGTGATGCTCAAACGCGGCTCTTCTTCCTGCTTTGTCGCAGTCAGGGTGCAGACCAATACTTCGCCCCAAAGTACCGCACTGTCGCCTTCTGCGGCGTTGGGCAGGTCAAGAGTCTGGGTGACGGGAACATCTTTGGTTTGAATTGTAAGCTGTTCTGTACCGGCAGCGCGGGAGCAGAGCTGCATGGCAAGGGTTCCGGCTGCATCCAGCTGGCCGGTATGAACGCTGGATGTGCCGGGCAAAAAACTGCCCGTAATGTCCAGGACTGTTTCACCTTCACCGGGCAACGGAAACGGCGTTTCTGCAGTAAAGGTGCGTTCCTCGCACGCAGCGCAGATGATGCCGTTAAGCTGTTGGCTCCACTGCTCAACGCCGCAGCCGGTCAGGTTGGTGATAAACTCTACCGGCTCAACCATGCCAATAGCAGCATTTAAGGTATAAGCGCCGCGGATGTCAATGCGGTGCTCGCTGACAGAGCGGCAGTTGCAGTATTCAAGTTCGCCCCACAGGCGGGCGGCGCCGGGCAGATAATTGCCTTCCGGCAGGTCAATGGTTTTTTCAAAAGCGTATTTCTGCTCAGTGCGGTACAGGCGAGTTCCGGCTTCATCGGACTGATAGTACACAGTGCAGCGCAGGTAGCCGCTGCACTGCCAGCGGCGGTCAACCACGCTGTTTTGCATGATAACGGGTTCCAACAGGCACTTTACAATTTTGAACACTGCGGGCAGGTAATCCGGAATCAGAATCTCGGTTTCAACAGGCAGCTCCTGCCGGGTTTCCCAGCGGCCAGTATTGGCAAGGGCCTGGCCGGTTTCAATGGTAAGCGGTTGGTTGGCGGCTTTGCTTTGCATGGCGGTATACCCCTTTCCTTGCCCCGATACGGGGAAAGTTTTTGATTGCCTCTTGTGTACTATATGCGCGGGGGTAAAAAAATAGCCCTGTCGGAACCGTACAAACATACGGCCCGGCAGGGCTACAATGGAAAAATTAAACCTTAAATACAGCGCGCAGCAGCCAGCGCAGGGCATGCGGACATTTTACCACAACAATCTGCATGGCATATTCCCCCTTCCAGGTTTGTAAGCCATACTATGCAGCAGGTGCAGGCAATGTTACCCGTCAGCGCGGGTCAAAATCACAAGACCATGGCCGCCTTGGCAGCAAAGTTCAGCTTCAGGCGCGGTAAATTCATTGCTGATGCCAAGGGGGTAATCCGGTGTCAGCGTTGCATCTTTCAACGGATAAAACACGCCGTGAATCGATACACCGCCCAGCGGCCCATCCAGCGGGAACACGGAAAGATACATCCAGTCTTTCTTTTGCAATGTTAGCGGCTTGCCTGGACACAAAATATGCAGCTCGCTGTGCTCGTCTGCAAGGGTGACATCAACGTTGTTGCTTGCCAAGTACAACGCGGTGGATACGTTGGAAAACGTGTGTTCCATCCGCTTGCCGCCAAGGGCACCCAGCATGACGATATGGCGGTACCCCCGTTCACACAGCCACTTTGCAGCATAGTGGGTATCAGTATCGTCCTTTACATGGGGCAGAATGATCATATCACCGGTGGTTTCCGGCTTGGGGGCAGAATCAAAATCCCCCACGATCAGATCCGGCTGAATGCCCAGCACAGCCGCATTGCGGTACCCGGCATCACAGGCAACAACGGTATCCCCCGGCTGCAGGTACGCGGACAAAGCGGGCGTAACCGGCATGGCCGAAAGAATAACGGCACGTTTGGTAAGATCCTGCATCAGCGTTCCCACTCCTTTAACTGGCTGGCTTCCTCGTACATGGTCAGGTAGCTCTGATAGCGTGTATCCGAAAGCTTGCCCTCTTCCAAAGCCGCGCGCACCGCACAGCCTTTTTCGCTGCGGTGGGAGCAGCCGGTAAAACGGCATTGCCCAAAATACGGCTCAAATTCCGGGAAAGCATGCTGCAGCTCTTCCGGCGGAATGCGGCAAATCTTGTTGGCATCCAGGCTGGCAAAACCGGGGGTATCGGCAAGCAGACCACCACATACCTCAAAAATCTCCACTTCACGGGTAGTATGACGGCCACGGCCCAATTTTTGGCTGATACCGCCGGTCTGGCGTTCCAGCTGGGGAGCCAGCGCGTTCAACAGTGTAGACTTGCCCACACCGGAGTTGCCGCAGAATGCACACAAGTTCCCTGCAATGCGCGCACGAATTTGATCCAGACCTTCGCCGGTATCGTAATCCAGCCGGATCAAAGGAATCGTGCTGTCCGCATAAGCTTTCTCCAAGGCATCCGCGGCGGCAAGGTCGGCTTTTGTGATGACAATAACCGGCTGCACGTTTTTATAAACGGCGGCAGCAGTCAGTTCATCCAGAATCAATGTGCTGGGCACCGGCTGGGTGGTGCTTGCCACAATAAACAGCACATCAAGGTTAGCAACCGGAGGGCGGATAAAAACATTTTTGCGCGGTAGAATTTCGTCAATCGTGGTGTGGTCGGCGCTTAATACAACCTGATCTCCCGCTACCGGCGTAATACCGCGTTTGCGGAAAATGCCGCGGGCGCGGCACTCCACAATGCCGGTTTCGGTTTTAACATAATAAAAACCGCCAATGCCCTTTGTGATATAATTTGTCATTACCACAGCATTTCACCAGTATCCACGCGGTAAACATGGCCATCGCGCTGTTCTACATCGACCCACCATGTATTACCGTTATCGTCAGTAATTTCCTGAGACCAACGTGCACCATCACCAGAGGACGGAGAATCCGAGGTGCTGGGGTCTTGCACAACTTCCGGTATTGCGGTAGCCACATACAGGCGCACCGTGCTGCGGATGCGTACCTGGGTGCCTGCAGCGGGTTCCTGGTTCAGAATAGTGCCCTCGGCCTCGCTGCTGGGCTGTTCCACAACGCTGACCACCAGGTTCTGGCGCTGCAGGTCGGCGGTGCCTTCGCTGACCTGCAAACCTGTCACGGAAGTAACGGAAACCATGTTGTCTCGCTTGGAGCGCGCAATATACATGTTTACGGTGCTGCCGCCCTCTACCGTTTCGCCGCCGGCGGGTTCGGTATACACAACGGTGCCTGCGGCAACGCTCTCGTCCTCCACATATTTGCTTACAACCTGAAGGCCGCTATCCTGTAAGGTCTTTTTGGCATCATCGCTTACATATGTTTTTACATCCGGCACAGTGACCCACTGGGTGCCAAGGCTTACCTTCAGGGTCACTTTCTGGCCTGCCTTTACAGTGCGGCCCTGCTTAGGGTTTTGCTGAAAAATCGTTCCTTCCGGTGCATCGTTGTATTCGTACACCCACTTGGCGAGCAGGCTGGAATTATAATCCGATGCACGGAACTCATCCTCCGTCATGCCGACAAAATTGATGAGCTGTACGTCAGCATGCTTGGAGAAGAAAGAGTTTGTGGAGTTGGTGAAAATAAGATAGACCAGAATGGCAGCACCGATCACAAAGGCGACCGCCATACCAAAGAAGATGGGCAGCATGCTGAACCCCTTGGCTGCCTTGGCTTTCTGCTTTTTCACGTTTTTGCCTTTCCCACTGTTCATGGTGCCGGCACGGCGTGCCTGGCTGGTGCTGACAGCGTCTTTGCCCGCTGTTTTGGCTGTGCTGCTGACAACACGGTTAATGGTTTTATCCGGGTTGTCCTGCGTGTTATATTCGTATTCAAAGCTGATGCTGGGGTCGCGGCGAAACGCAGCAATGGCATCCAGCATTTCCTGCGCGGATTGGTAACGGTCGGCGGGATCCTTTTCCATGGCCTTCTCGGTGATTTGGCGCAGCCCAACCGGGATATTGGGGGCAACCTCAGCCAGCGGCTTCGGCTTTTCACTGATCTGCATGATGGCGATGGAAACTGCCCCAGTACCATCAAACGGCAGCTTGCCGGACAGCATCTCGTACATCATAACGCCAACAGAATAAATATCAGTGCGGGCATCGGTATGGTCGCCTTTGGCCTGTTCCGGGCTGATGTAATGAACCGAGCCGATGGCCTTGTCGCTGACAGTCTGGCTCTGTGCACGGGAAAAGCGTGCAATGCCAAAGTCCATCATTTTGATGGAGCCATCCGCCTGCAGCATAATATTCTGTGGCTTCACATCGCGGTGAACAATGCCCTTGGAGTGTGCATGATCCAACGCGCTGAGCACCTGTGTGGCAAAGTGGACAACCTCTTTCCAGGTTAGGGCACCGTTGCGTTGCTTCAGGTATTCTTTCAGCGTAATGCCGTCAATATATTCCATCACGATGTACTGCAATTGATCTGTTACAGAGACATCATACACCTTGACAATGTTGGGATGGTTCAAAATCGAGATAGCTTTGGATTCGTTCTTGAAGCGGCGGACCAGCTCTTCGTTATCAAGAAACTCTTCTTTCAGCACCTTGACGGCGATCTGGTTGCCGGTGCGGACATCGCGGCCTTTATAAACATTGGCCGCCAACGCCGATCAGACTTTCAATCAGATAGCGGCCATCCAGCTTTTTGCCGATCAGATTATCCATTTGTTTCCTCCGTAGTTTCAACGCCCAGCAAAAGGACGGTGATGTTATCCTGCCCGCCGCCTTTCAGGGCACGGTCAACCAGTACCCCCGGCGCGTCAAAAAAGGCGGACTCCTGCAAAAGCAGCGCAAGCTCTGCATCGGGTACCATGTTGGTTAATCCATCGGTACAAAGCAGCAAAAGGTCACCGGGAACCACCTCGCAGCGGTTATATTCCGGCACAATATTGGCCGAAACGCCAAGGGCACGTGTAATCAGATTTTTCTGCGGATGCAGGGCGGCCTGTTCGCGGGTGATCTGCCCGCTGTCCACCAGCTGCTGCACCATGGAATGATCCCGCGTCAGCTGGCGGATTGCTCCGCCATGCCACAGGTATGCGCGGGAATCCCCTGCGTGTACAATATGCGCCAGGTTGCCGCGCTGTAAAGCACATACCCCCGTGGTGCCCATACCGAGCACTTCGGGATCAGAGGTCGCTTTTTCATATACGGCGCGGTTGGCATTATCAAATGCGCGCATCATAAAGGCTTTTTCTTCGCCGTTTTCAATCGTGCGCAGGGAATGGTCAAAATAGCGTAGCATGGTTTGGGTGGCAAGGGTGGAAGCGACCCGCCCGCCGTTGGCCCCGCCCATGCCGTCACAGACAAGGCCCCAGCCAGTACCATCGACCAACTGACGGGCACAATAATTATCCTGGTTTTCCTGGCGGCAGCTGCCAATATCTGTTAGGGCTGCAATTTTCATTGTGCGTTGGTCCTTTCGCTCGTCGTTTGCCGTGTTGCCTGTTCGGCCTGTTTGGCATCTTCGCGCCGGAGCTGGCCGCAGGCAGCGCTGATATCGGTACCAAGACGGCGGCGGATGGTGGCATTTACACCCAAATCTTCCAGCATTTTCTGGAACCGGCGCACATTGGCTTCATCCGTTGCCGAGTAAGGGCTGCCATCGACCGGGTTAATGGGAATCAGGTTGACATGGGCCCCCATGCCACGGATCAGATCGGCCAGTTTTTTTGCCATTTGGGGCGAATCATTGACACCATTGACCATGGAATATTCAAAGCTGATGCGCCGCCCGGTCGTTTTCTGGTAGCGGCGGCAGGCCGGGATCAGCTTTTCCAGCGGGAACGCATCGTTAACCGGCATCATGGAGCTGCGGGTCACATTGTCCGGCGCGTGCAGGGATACCGAAAGGGTCAGCTGCAATTTGCGCTCTGCCAGCTTATCAATTCCCGGCACAAGGCCGCAGGTGGAAAGGCTGATGTTGCGCATCCCGATATTGACGCCTTCCGGGCAGGAGATAATGTCCAGAAAGTCCATCACGTTATCAAAATTGTGCAGCGGCTCACCAATGCCCATCAGGACGATATGGGAAACGCGCTCCCCGGTATCCTTTTGCGCGGTATAAATTTCCGCAGCAATCTCGCCGGAGGTCAAGTCCCGCACGCGGCCCGCCTGGGTGGAGGCGCAAAAGCGGCACCCCATAGCGCAGCCCACCTGTGTGGATACACATACAGTGTTGCCGTAATGGTAGCGCATCAAAACCGTTTCAATGCAGTTGCCGTCCGCAAGCTGAAGCAGATATTTGACCGTACCGTCTTTGGACTGCTGGCGGCGGCGGATGGTGGGCACAGCCAGGGTGCAGTTTTGTGCAAATTGGGCAAGCAGGGCTTTGGGTTGATCTGTCATGGCAGAAAAATCCGTAGCCTGCTTTTGGTGGATCCACTTAAAAATCTGCTTGGCGCGGAAAGCTGGCTGGCCGATGGATTTAATGTAATCCGTCAGCTTGGGCAGCGTCAGGTCCGTCAGACATTTTTTTTCGGTTTCTGCCTGGGGTTCGTTCTGTGGCTGCATATGTGCTTGCTGCATGCGGTGCTTTCCCTCCAAATATTATATACCTTTTCTCTAATTTTTGAATAGACGATTTGTGTATTTTGCGTCAGCAGTTCTTTTGGCGCTCCAAAATAGCGGCAAAAAAACCGTCTGTGGATGTTTCGTGCGGCAGAAACAGTGTGCCGTACTCCCCCACCCGCATACCGGACAGTGTGATTTGTGGCGCTATAACGGAAAAATCTTGATTGTCTTGCAGGAACTGGCGTACTTGGGCTTCATTTTCGTGATGATTCACCGTACAGGTAGAATACACCAAACGGCCGTTCGGGGCAAGATATTTTGCGCCGTTTTGCAGGATTTTTTGCTGTGTTAATAGTAAATTTTCAATCCCATCCAGCGTTTTTTCCCGGATGTCCGGCTTTTTGCCGATGACACCAAGGCCGGAACAGGGCACATCGCATAACACGCGGTCAAAGCTGCCAAGGCCAAAGGCGGGGTTCAGGATAGTGGCATCCCCATGGTAAGGCTTGGCGCGCTCAATGCCGCAGCGGTCAAAGGCCTGCTTCAGCAGTTTGACGCGGCCTGTCATGGCTTCACCGCTGAACAGCTCACCGCGGTTCTGCATCTGCTCGGCAATCGTCAGGCTTTTGCCCCCAGGGGCGGCGCACAGGTCCAGCACCCGCATACCGGGGCGGGCATCACAGCACAAGGCAGCAAACTGGCTGGCTAACCCCTGCACATGGAATTGCCCGGCGTGGAATGCTTTGGATGCAGCGGGATTACCGTTGAACATAACCAGCAGACAGTGCGGCCATGGGCCAGCCGTTACGGTGTGACCTTCCTGTTGCAATGTCTGCGTCAGGGCTTCATCGGTCGTGCGCAGCGGGTTGACCCGGATGGCGGTGGGGCGGCGCTGATAAAACGCAGCAGCCATTGCCTCGGCATCCTGCGGATACTGTGCTGCAAACAACGCGGCAATCGGCTGAGAGAGACAGTAATAGGTGCGCAGCCGTTCTTCCAGATCCGGCCAATGTTCCGGCTTGGGGTCCAATGCGGCCGTGCGGCGCAGCATGGCGTTGACCATACCCGCAGCACTGGTTTTGCCAAATGCTTTGGCTAGCTTGACCGATTCATTGACAGCCGCAGGCAGCGGAACATCCATAAACTTGGCCTGTGCCAGCCCGGCGCGCAGAATGGCCCGCACAGGGGCATCCAGCTTTTCCAGCGGACGCTTGGAAAACTGTGCCAGCATCCAGTCCAGCAGGCTGCGGCGCTCCAGCACGGTATAAAAAATACCGGAAGCAAAAGCTGCATCCCGCGGGGAAAGCGGCGGCTTGCAGGCTTTCAGCTCAGAATCCAGCACAAGGTTTGCATAGCCGTTTTGCTCCTGCCGCATAAGGGCCTTGACGGCCAGGTAACGCGCGGTCACAGGCTGTCCCCCGCTTTCAGGCGGCGGCCGGCAGCCCATGCGGTACCCGCCATCGACTTGCCGCCTTCCGGCGTGACGGAATCCAACACGATTGCGCCATCCTGGCAGGCAATGGTCAACGGCTTAACCGCCAATACAGAACCCGGCGCAGCGTTGGCGGGATTTTCAGAAAGCTTGCTGGCGGTGACTTTGATTTTTTTGCCATCGTGCATAAAGAATGCCATTGGCCATGGGTTCATACCGCGCACCCAGTTGTGGATGTGGGCAGCAGGCTGGGTAAAATCGAACTGTGCCATCTCTTTGGTCAGGGACGGCGCCTTGGTGGCGAGAGATTCTTCTTGCTTTTTGGGGGTCAGCTTCCCTGCTTCGATTTTGGGCAGAACCTCAACCAGCGTTTTAGCACCAATCGCGCTTACGCGGTCAAACAGCTCGCCGCTGGTCATGTCCGGGTCAATCGCAACCGGCTGCACATACAAAATATCGCCGGTATCCAACCCTTCGTCCAACTGCATAATAGTCACGCCGGTTTCGGCATCGCCGTTCAGCACGGCCCACTGGATGGGGGCGGAACCACGGTACTTGGGTAACAGCGAAACATGCAGGTTGATGCAGCCATATTTGGCCACATGC
>ERZ857922.4198-NODE-4198-length-11183-cov-4.661844_pt1 | contig 11183 bp, 13 predicted proteins | sample MGYA00519579_ERZ857922 | MGnify/ENA primary metagenome ERZ857922 (study PRJEB31778, sample SAMEA3449375) | human gut metagenome | biome: human gut; feature: human-associated habitat; material: faeces | place: United Kingdom | collected 2010/2012 ... | reverse complement strand
TTGGAGAATCCTCGTGAATCTGAACTCACTCTGATTATTTCCTATCTAAAGGAACTGGTTCTCTATGGAAATGTGAGTTAGAGTTTCGACTGTTATCGGTAGATGGTATTGATCAGTCATTTCACACATGCTATTCTCTCTTCGGGAATGGTGTTAGATGGTCTGGAAGAGATTCAGACAATGGCTGATGCATGTCCCTTTCGAGAAGGTCGTGACATTCCTGCAGTTCTTGAGCAGCTTATTGAATGGAGAAAAGTATGATTGGGGATTGAGACATCAGTCACAGATGTGCAAAACTCAAGTTCAGAACCTTCAATCTCGTAATTCTGGAATGACAGAAATCGGATTGATTTTTATAGGAACAGTTCCTTCTTCGTCTTGGTTGTCCATAGATTTGTATAATGATATTAGGGAACATGAATTATTGTGGGATATATTGTATCGTAAGGATGTGATGACAATGTCTTCAATTCAAACTCTGTTCGATAAAGAAGATGAAAATCTCTATATTTGTTCAAAAAGTTGCTTTGCTGTAGGAATGCTAGTAATCCTTCATCATCAGATTCTCTCTCATATCATATCGAATGGATTATCCTTCCTATCTCTTACAGTTGCTGAAGTGATGTCATATTTGAACCATGTTTTGATAGCATGATGTATTCATTCATAGATCTGTTATTCACCCAAACGAACTAATATTCTTTATCAGCTCCTTCTCGACTATATCACAGACTGTATTCAATCTCAAATCGATCTGTCGATTCCCATCCAGACAATCCTTCTGGTTCCTCTTACCTATCTCTCTAATCATTAGACTCAAGTCATTCTTCCTTCTAATTCCTCTCTAACAGATCTTCTTCAACTTCTCGTTGAATCCAGACCTATTCATTCTGATCGTCATCTCTTCTCACTTCTTCAAACACTCACTTGTGTTCCGTAAATACTCCTGTTTTTTGTTATTTTCCAGAAGTGCTTCGATTGAGTATTCGCTTGTCAATACTCTCCTCTCCAATCACATTACGATGCTGTGTCGACAAGGAATGTTAGCTGGTGCTGCAGAGTGGGAGACTGAGCGAATTACTCGTTGTGCGATTACTAGGTGTTCAAGTCAGGTAATTTCAATTATTCTACACAGACTGTGTGAGAAGCCATCACAATGGCTTGAACAGAGTACACAAATCTTGACAATTTTGGGAAGTGTACAAGAATCTCTTGATAATTATGATGTCTTGATGAGTTTTGTATCACTTCTCACAAGCTGTCTTGTTTGGGATGTACAGTGGTATTATGATTAGAAAGAAACTCATACTACAGTTGATTCAGAATTAGCCCGATTTTTGTCATTGCTTCCATCGCTTCCAGATTACCAACGACTTGAATTGTTCGATTCATTGAGTCATCTGATTTATAGGACAATAGCTGTTGTCCAGTTGTTCTGTTCGAGAATGGAGTCATTGCTTCCCCATGTATCTGTTTCGAGTCTTCTTACGCTTCATTCACAATTACTTGTATGAAATGAATTTGTGTGTGATAGATAGATGGTTCGCTTACCTCCTCGAGTCAGTCTATTGGATGATTCTTCATTACAGGCTTATTCGAAGGCTCTTTTGCAAATGATCAATGCTCGGACATCATTGTGACATATCATTTAGTGGTTTGTTTGTTTGAACAAGTGAAACCCTATTCTTCAATGACTCATCTTGATTCATTTGTGTTGTTGAATTGTCGATGATAGTCTCACTTTCATCGTCCTCATCTTCATCATAATTCAGGTCCCCAAATTGAATTTCGTTATCAAATCGTTTCTTCTGTTTCTTCTGTTCGTGAATTGTTCTCCAGTCACTCATTTCATTAACAAACATTTCATTTTAAGATGCATACTACATACAATCCATGTAATCCACCAAATCCAACATATCTATTCCAACTACTTACACAAGTCCTACACTTTTAGTTCTTGTTTCTTCTCTTACCAGCTATTTCGATAATCATTCATACATACAGATTTGTTTCTATCATGATTTGAAGTTCCATTCAATATCAGTTCAACTCCTTTCATATTCAAGGCTTCACAAACAGGAGGATCGATTCGTTGTTCTGAACAAATCACATCTAATCGACCCCAGTTCATTCCTGTTGATTTCGTAGAGACTTTACGAGTACTCTGTTTCAACCAATTATCCACTTTGTTCCAATAATGAACTCTTCCATTACTCGTACAATAGACAATCAAACCTTCATCTTCATTTGTATACACATCCCCAATCAATCCTTTACTCTCTTCTCTTTCAATCAAATCATTCATTTATCCTTACATTATTCGAAATCCACCTGAATTTACTTGTTTACATCGAATTTGATTTTCACAAACGATTCCAATTGTTCTGATTATCATTCAATTGATCATTCATACCCCTCTTTCATCAATTCACGAGTGATTATCAGTCCTCGAATATCCTCTTGAACATCCCAACTCTTCATACAATTCTCTGGTCGACATACATTCCATATACTCACAATTCCACTCTATCAATCATCTTGATTATCAATTCTTCACATCTTCACAAACAATCAACTCTTCTCGATTCACATAACTACTCACAATACTTCGAATTCCACATCGATCGAATTGACTATGATTTCCTTTCAATACATTCATTGTTCTCTTTAATCAATTCTTATCTTCATTCTTACTAGATTCAATCCATTCTTATCTTCAAATTGTTTCATAATCACACTTCCATTCTCATATCCGAATAGAAGAATATCACGAAACCAACGATGTGTATTCATTGTTGTGATTCGTTCTTCTTCTTCAATATGAATAGAAGGAGTGATTTCAATTACAGGAGGAGAAGAAGAATGAGATTGAATATGAGGAATCTAGAGTTTGTTCTATTCAATAGTTCTACACTCAGAATATCAACACTTCCATCTACATACACACATCCTAACAATCCAATGATCTCTTCACATTCTTCAGGAATGGGAATCCAACACAATTGAATAGCATAAGAATGCTGATGAACGAGATGAAGAATGGGTTTGATTGATAATGGATTTGATATTGAATAGATTGTGATAATATTGTGATAATTAGAAATGGATTGTGAAGTGGATTGAAAGGAACGATGAGGAAGAAGTAAGCCATATTGATTATCAACACAACTTATTGCAATATATCCATTGAACATAGAACTAGTTACAATTCCATTTCCACAGTTTAACACAATACAATTTGAATCAAGTAGTTCAGTATCATAACTCTTGAGTTTCAATTCACCTGAAGGAATATGAATTGAAAGAGGGTCATTTTGAAGTCCAGGAAGAGTGAAGTCTGAAATGAAGTGATATGAAGAATGAAAGAGAGATTGAGGAAGAGTTCCTGTAAGAAGTGGATGAGAAGGAAGATTGAGTGGAATAGAGCGAGTAGAATGAGAAGATTTACAATATCGTCCTTTACAGAATCGAGGAATAGGACCTCGTTGATGAAGAGAGTGTAAATGTTGAAGTATCTCTTCAGAAGTGGATGCTTGACTAATAAATGAATATAGAATGAATGATATACAATTGACAGAAACAACAGATAAGTGAGAATCGAGGTGAGTTAGGATTGAAAGGACAAATAGACTAGAATTGAAGAATGATAATATATGAAACTTGATGATATCGAAGAGCAGGTCGACTATTGAATATTCGATAACAGAAAGAACACTTCTCCTAGTGTTAAGAGTAAGAGAATGAATATACATGAGAATCAACTTCTATAGATTGATCCTCAATTTCAGAAGTCATGAATGAATAGAATTAGTTTGATTTGATGATAGTTTGTGATTTAGATAATCAAATTGTGAAGTATTTGTTGAATGATGAAAATCGAAGGTATTTTGAATGAGAATTGATAATGATAATAGAATTGATAATGAGTTTGAATAGTGTTGGATATCGATTTGCAACGATATGTTCTTCAAATGTGAATCGAAGTATGGAAGCTCATGATCTCTTTGAAGTGAATATTGAATTGTATATGATTGATTCATAGAAGAACAATCTTAATGTTGTTTCATATGGAACAGGAAGTGAGATAAAGATTCCTGGTTTGACTGCTAAAACTCCTTTATCGTATGAATATTTTGAAATGATGAATGTTAGATACAAATTTGGAACAGATTATGAGTTGATTCTAAATGACTTAATTGATAAGAACAAAGAATTGTATGAATGATAATGAATGATGATAATAATATAGTTTCACAAAGCGTGAGATAATTCCGATGCTTCAAAGAGATATGCGAGTGAAACGAGCTCCTCAACGATTTCAAGATGAAAGAAAGATTAATGATATTGATGTTTGTATATGTTTTGATGAACGAGTTTTCGATTTAGTTTTAGAAGGTAAGTATGTTATTGTATTCGTTGAATGAATAGATCTTCAATTTCGTGGATGTATTGATATGAAACCGATATTTGTATTCAATCTTCATGTTCAAGATCGTCCTTCTTCCGCTCGTGAAGGAGCTCGTAATGCTCTTCATTTAGCAGAATTAGTATTTTGATATTATATTGATTGAATGATAGTTAAACAAATGTAGTTGTTTAGAACGTGAAGCTTGTGATGTGAAGAAGAGATTTGAAGATGAAACTGGAATTCCTCTTTTATTCTCTCTTTTCTATATATGATTCTTTTATCTTCTTTGTTGAAATAGTGGTTTAAGAAACAGCAATGATGCTTGTGAGAGTTCTACTTCGTTTCTGACTCGTCAAGTTGTCCATGAACAAGATTAGAATAGAAATCACAAGACTTCAATAACTCTTCATGAGTACCACTAGCAACAATTCCTCCTTCATGAACAACGAAGATGATATCACTATCAACAATCGTACTCAAACGATGAGCCACTGTGATAACAGTACAAGGATGTGTCTTTCTCCATGTATTCAAAGCAGTCAAGAACTTCTCTTGGTTCTCACTATCGAGAGCACTTGTAGCCTCATCCAACAGTAGAATCGAAGGCTTACGGAGAATTGCACGAGCCAAAGCCAGTCGTTGTTTCTGACCTCCTGAAACAGCCTTTCCAACAGCACCCAGATCTGTTTCAAATCGATCAGGCATCTCATTGATGAAGTCCAGACACAATGCTTGTTTGCAAGCTTCCTCCAACTCCTCCTCACTCAGTTCATGATTCACACCCAATTGGAGATTCTCTCGAATCGTACCAGACAGCATACAAGGTTCCTGATTCACAGCACCCAGCAGAGCACGATACCGATCCAGATTCAGAGTCTCCACATTCACTCCAGCCAGTTCAATCGTTCCATTCAAAGGCTTGTAAAGACGCTGAATCAGTGAAATCATGGTACTCTTTCCACAACCACTAGGACCCACAAAAGCAACAGATTTGCCTTGGGGAATTGTAAATGACACCGATTTGAGAATCGGAGCTTCAGGACGTGTTGGATAGGTGAATGAAACGTCCTTGAAGGTGATATCACCGTTCTGACCTTCTGTCTGGATCTCGCGAACTGCATCATCTTCACTTGTCATATGAAGAGTAGCCAGAATGTTCTTTGCAGAACGCTGAGCCAGACGGAGAGACGGAGTGTACGCTAAATTGCTTCCGATAAGAGTGGCTGAATTGTAAACAGCCATGTATACAATGAAGAGTTGGAGATAAGTAATCATGTTGTAATTCATCATCACAGATCCAACACTCAATATCACAATGATGAAGATTGTAGGAACAAACTGAGATAAACACAGACCAGCTGCTCCTCGCAATGTACGTGCCTTTGTCAACTTATCAGCATCAGCCATATCCTTATCAATAGAAGTGAGTAATGTCTCTTCCAAACCATAAGCATGAACTGTGTGGATATTCAACAAATAGTCCGTAATCGTTCCAGACTCTTTTGTCAATGTGTTATCAATTCTCTCTGTCATGTTACTCACAACCATGAACTGCAGATACTCAGCTGACAGTACCAGTGGAGAGATAATGAATGCAAGCAGACTCAATCTCCACTCACCCAATGGAGAGAAACACATCACAATACAGACAATCACAATCAGAGTATTCTCTACAATTGTACCACTCTGATCCACCAGATCACGCAATCGACGACCATCAATACTCAATCTGGATGTCAGAATCGAAGGGAGATGATTGGGTTCATCAAAGAAGGATATCTGCATCGAGAGATACTTGGAAAATGTATCAAGTCGTAGTTGCTTGATGAGACGTTCACCTACAATAGCAGAGAGATTCCACTGAAGAACAGATCCAATGTAAGTGAGAATCGTAGCAATGATGATCAACCAAATACAGAACCAGCTACTATCCCAGAAGTACTGAATATCGAATTCATAGAACAATTCCTGTGCACGCGAAGCACCATACGAATACATAGGTGTGAAGAATGCTCGTAAGACATTTCCTAAGAAAGATAACCAGAACATCCATTGATATTTGGGGATATAGCTAAGAAGAGAGAGAAGAGACACACGATGCATTGTCTTGACAGCTTCTTCATCAGGAATGTCTTCTTCTTTCTTCTTTTCCTCAGATATCACAGTAGAATCCACCGATTGAACACGAATCAGTTCTTGTTTGTCTTCCTTCTTATCAACTTCAGAGAGTGGAGAAACAGGAGTAACAGAACCTGTTGTGGCTTGACTCTCATACAGAGCAGAGTAAATGCCCTTCTTATTCAATAACTCCTCATGAGTTCCTTCCTCAACCACATGTCCTTCATCCACAACCACAATTCGATCACACGAACGAATGGTACTCAATCGATGAGCAACGACAACGATACTCAGACTTCCTCCATTCTTTCTGTTCTGTTCACGAATTGTATCCACTGCATGCTGCACAATAGCTTCTGTTTGTGTATCCAAAGCACTTGTTGCTTCATCCAACACCAGAATCCGAGGTCTTCTCAACAATGCTCGAGCAATCGCAATTCGTTGTTTCTGACCTCCTGACAGCGAAGTACCCAGTTCACCAACATGAGTATCATATCCATTAGGGAAGGATCGAATGAATCCATCAGCATCCACAAGCTTGGCTGCTTCCACCATCTCTTCCTTCGTACATCCAACACGACCATACATCAGATTCTCTCGGATTGTGCCTGAGAACAGAACTGGCTCCTGAGCAACATAACTGATATTCTCACGTAACCAATGAACATCCAAAGTCTTTGTATCCATTCCATTCCACGTGATACTACCACCAGAAGGTGCATACAGTTGCATAAGAAGCTTGAGAATCGTAGACTTCCCTGAACCACTCTCTCCAACAATTCCTAACATTTCATCCTCATGAATCGTCATATTGAGATGATTGAGTACTTGGCTGTCTCGAGAAGCATACTTGAAATCAATGTCCTTAAACACAATATCTCCCTTACTCGATTCAGGACGAATCCCTGATTGATTCTCAGTATTCACTTCATCCTTATGATCAATCACATCCAAGAAGAGTCCAGCAGCCAAACGTGACTTTGCTAGAGACACTAGACAAGTGATAGACGAACCAAAGTTCATGAAGGAGGTGAGAACAACCAACATGATAGTGAGTACTTCTCCTCCCACCAAACACTTATTACCATCATGATACCAGCATTGTTCAATCTCATTACAGAGAGTTTGACATGTCTCATTCAGAGAAATCAATGTATTGAAACAGACATCCACAGAAGTCGATAACTCCTCTGTACAACCCTTATCAAAGAGGAGTTGAGGATAGTGAATACGCTGATTATACATGATCAATACAGCAGCAATAAACACGAATGATAAAGCCAAATAGTTGCTTCCTAGCATACCTCCATATTGAAAACCAGATTTGACAATCGAATTGGTCATGCGTTGACGGCATCGTTCCATCTACTTCTCACACTCTCACATCATTCTTACAATCCTATCATATCGTCCATACATCTTCTTCTCAGCTCCCAACGCAGCTACTGTTTTGATGTTACGGAAAGCCTCTTCACTCATCGTATCGGCTTCTTGATGCTCTTGCATCATCACATCCGTATAATCAGCGAAACTGTTCTGAAAGGCCTTCCCACAATAAAAGACAAATGGAAATGCGATAAACACAAGAAGTGTCAGCATCCAATTCTACAATCACACAATTCCTCTCACCTCCTACATAGTAGAACCCAAGGACACATCCAGTGACCATTGATGCAAAAGCTCGAACCATCACGCCCAGTTCTGGACCTAATCCAAGTACAATCCGTGAAGATTCCTCCGAGAAACGCTGGCCCAGACGACCAGGACTGATACTCTCAATGTATTCAACATCGTGTTTCATCACCGATTTCGTATACTCCTGACGGAATCGGATTGTTACATGTTCTATACATCATTGACAACTCCTAAACCCACCTGCAAAGAATGACAAGCAGAACCGTTCACAGAATGCAAAAATGGCAGATAGACCCATAAATAATGTAAACATACTGAGAACAAAAGCCACTGTAGAAGCATTCAGTGGTGTTTGAATCAATGCATTCAACAAATCTCCATAGTAAGTATATGAAAACGGACCCAGAATACCTGAAATAATGGCAACTAGAAATGAACAAAGAAGATAATCATGTACATGCAAATCCAAAGAACAGTATTGCTCGTTCCTTCTTCGTTGAATACCGTAGAAATAGAGTAGATATCGATGCTGGCCGCACTTCCTGTGGATTTGTCTCAACAACAATCTCTGGAGTATTCTTATCCAGTTTTCTTGTTTCAGTTAGTTGAATTTCCTGATTCGACATTCTAAAATAATCTGAACGAAGAATAGTAATACTCCAACTTTTTCAAGAAGTTTTCCGGAAATTTCTAGGTAGGTTTCATTTCCACGAAGTGCTATGAAGTATAGTAACCATTTTTATGTATTGCATAATTCAAAACATATAGTGACCCTATATACATCCAATATTCAAGTTACTTTGATATAGTCGTGATTCTTCCAGATGTCGTCTCTAGATAGAACCAGGAGATAAACTACTTAAAACGATCGTAGTGAATAAGAATATTGGTTTTTTCGCGCAGATAGTGAGGATAGTGATTGATGTGCATTGTTCATCAATCTGATGATACATAGAATTGTTTATCATATCCATATTCTTAATCATCTCTTTTGTTGAGGTATTCGGGTTGTTTGTTTCTATAACATATGTGTTATTATTATCGATCTTTTCATGAATTGCCTATTTCATTCTGTAGAATCTTCTCCTAATTCTTTATATGCATATATGAATAATGCGTTTATGTTTTGGTACCATGTTCAAATAAAAAGGTAAAGAAAAGCAAACATGACGCAAGATGATGAACAAAACTCCCAGAATAGCAATTTGGCAACACCAAATCATAATCGCGGGAATCCTATTATCTTAGATTTCAGTGTTTGACAATGTAAACTCAATAGAGACACGTGGATTATATTTATTCACAAAGAATCCAAACAGCAACAAGAAAATGAGCGATAAAACAAAAATGGGTATAGATAAATGATAATCGATACATCCCCGCAAGTAATCCATGCTGAACTCCGTTTAGTATGAACTGGTAGAATGAGCTCGAATATTGAACCGATTCTAGAATTTCCTCCTTCTTCTTTCCTATCTGATTTCATTATTGAGAAAATTACTGTTGATGGTATTGATGACTCGAGAACTAGCAAAGCGAGAATTCAGTTTTCGGGAAAGTACTGCGGATATGAAATGACTGTGAATTGGAAGGATGGAAAGAAAGAAGGAGTTGGTTTGATTCTTTATCCAGACGGAGAACCATACATGGAAATGACATTTGTAAATGACTTAGCAGAGGGAACAGTATTGAAGAAGGATGAATACGGTCAAATAGTACTACGAGGTGTTTTGGAGCACGTAGTGGAATGCGGACTATTTGAAGAGTTTGATGATGAGGAGGTGATATGGAGAGGGTTCTATCGAAATGGAAAGAGATATTCGATATTGGAGGAACAGGAATTAGAAGGATTATATTTGGAAGTGAGTGAGGATGGAAAGTTGTTGAGTGTGAGTGAATATGATGATAAGTGGAGAAAGAATGGAAGATGTTTTGAAGTGGAATCAGGACACTTGAAGAGAGAATGTGTATATGAGAATGGAATTAGGAAGAGAATGATACAAGAATTCACTGATGATGGATTGATGATTGAATATGATGATAATGGAGAGATAGTGGATGAAGAAGTATTTGAAGGAGATATGATTGGATTTATGATTCATCCTGAAATGATGATAGGAACGAAAGAATACTATATAGACATGAATGAAAATGGAGAATTGTTGAGTGTGAGTGAATATGATGAATCTGGATTATTGAAGAATGGAAGATGTTTTGAGTGTGAAGGAGGATATGTGAAGAGAGAATGTGTGTATGAAAATGGAATGAAGAAGAGAATGATTCGAGAATTCACTGATGATGGATTGATGATTGAATATGATGATAATGGAAAGAGAGTGTATGAAGGAGAATTTGAAGGAGATATGATGAATGGATTTATTCGAGAAGAGAAAGGAAGTGAGTATGGAAGTGATGGAAAGAGTGTCTTGTATGTAGGTGGATGGAAGAATGGATTGAGAGAAGGATATGGAAGTGAATTCAAAGGATACTCTGCTTTGTACGTTGGAGAATGGAAGAATGGAATGAGAGATGGAAAGGGAAAGGAATTGAATGAGAATGAGGAAGTGATAAGAAGTGGAAAATGGATCAAAGGTGAATATGAAGGTGCAACCAAACGATTTGAAGATGGATATGGAAATGATTTGAGTGTATTTGATGTTGATTGTTTGAATGGAATTGAGAGAGTTGAGATTGGAAATGATTGTTTCAAGAAAGTGAATCGATTTGTGATTGATGGATTGAATGAATTGAAGACTATCATCATTGGAAAGAAGAACTTCTATATTGATTATGATAAAAGATGTGGAAGCTCATGTTTGATAATGAATTGTGATCAACTGAGACAAATCAACATTGGAAACAGTACATTCTTTTATTATGAATCATTTGAATGTAAGAATCTTCCTTCTCTCATATCCATTCAATTGGACGTTCTTGCATTCTTGAATTGTCAAACAATAGTATTTGAGAGTATGAATGATTGGTGACTGATGAATGAGATCTGAATCGACTTCAATCCATC
>ERZ857922.4181-NODE-4181-length-11245-cov-2.932172_pt1 | contig 11245 bp, 7 predicted proteins | sample MGYA00519579_ERZ857922 | MGnify/ENA primary metagenome ERZ857922 (study PRJEB31778, sample SAMEA3449375) | human gut metagenome | biome: human gut; feature: human-associated habitat; material: faeces | place: United Kingdom | collected 2010/2012 ... | reverse complement strand
TCTATGGCGGAGACGGACTTGTAGAAAAAGGTGTAGAAAACACGATCCGTAATATCGGAGAGCTTGCAAAGAAGGGAATGCGTGAAACGGATAAGACGATCATCCAGATCATAACAAGGTAACATATTGACAAAGTAATATGAACTGGAACCATAAATGTAGAAATTGTGTATTTTTACTAAAAAAACACCACATATGGTTGAATTTATGCTATAATTAAAAATAATCAAATAAAAGATGAATGGAACCCCTAAATTTAATGTTTCATACATTTTATTAATGCAATTGTTAATGCGAAGAAGAATTTTTTGAAAACTTCAAAAATTAACATACAACTTATAGTCTATTTACGAGAGGAGGATCAATTATTGAAGTTTAGGAACAAATTTATAGCAAAAAGGATCGGGACAAAGACACTGGCAAGTCTTCTGGCATTTGGAATGGCTCTTGGTTCGCCAATGGCGGTATTTGCCGATGATGGAGAAACGGCCGTTGTAGCAGAGAATACAGTGCAGGCAAAAAAGACAGATGGATCGGAAGTATTTGTGGGTGTATCTGATTGTGTACGGGGAATGATGGAAAGCGGAGCAGTCAGGCTGAATGATGAAACCGGCTATCTGGAAGATACCTCGACTGGTCAGAAAGTGGATCCGGAGACAGGAGAACGCCTGACAGAGACACCGGATGTTCCGGAGACACCAGCCATACCGGACAATCCTGGAAATGAAGAAAAACCAGAGACTCCGGAAACCCCGGAGAATCCAGAAATTCCAGAGGCTCCAGAAAAACCGGATACTCCGGAAAAACCAGAGACACCGGAAAAACCAGAGACACCGGAAAAACCAGAAACTCCAGAAAATCCGGATACTCCGGAAAAACCAGAAACTCCGGAAAAACCAGGCACTCCGGAAAATCCGGATAGCCCGGATTCCGGCAAATCCGATTCCAAAGATCCGATTCAGACACCGAATACTGATAAGGCAGATTCTTCCGAAGACCGGAAAGATACAAAGACCGACCCAATTCCGGGAAGTGAGATCGACCATACACAGGAGATCAGCAAAGCAGAAGAAGCAGCCGGTCAGAACGAATCAAAAACTGCAGTCAGTAATTCTGAACTGATCAACCGTCAGCAGATTGTGAAGCAGCCAGAGATGGTAGAGGATTTCCGTTTCTGGACTGTGGCAAGAAAATATGCATTTGCCAGAACAGCGATCAATGTACGGGAGGAAATTCCGGAAGCTGCAGATGGCAGGGCAGATACTTCCGAGGAAGCCAAAGAAGCAGAGCTTGAAGCGGCAAAAAAAGATGCAAAAGAGCTGAGAGCCGGATTTGATATAGAGAATCAAAAATACAACACGAAAAAAGTGAAACGTACAAAAACGGCAAAAGGTGTAAAAAAATCTACACAGATCAAACTGACCGGACTCAACATTTTTTCATCAGCGAAATTAAAGACAGAGGCGCCGAATCAGACCAATCTGAAAGCTGGAAAAAGAGCTGAAGCAGCAAGACAGGCTGAGAATGATCTGCAGAAGCAGAAAGAAGAACAGGCGGCAAAAGTGACTGCTGACCTGGCAGCACAGCAGATGGAAGAAAAGGTCCGCTCGGTCGGAACGATTTCGCAGGACGGGCTTCTTTATATTTTGAAAGAAGAAGACAATGGCTGGTTGTATGTGGAATCCGGTAATGTCAGGGGATTTGTAAAGGCGTCTGAAATTTATACGGAAGATGCGGCACAGGAACTTCTGGATGTCTATCAGACACAGGCCAGGTTAAAAGCTTCCAAAGAAAACAAAGACTATACCGGAATCGAGGGAACCGCAAAGACGGCACAGGCACTGATAGATGCAAAAGATAATCAGGCATATACCTATCTCCGCGCGACGGTGAAGCAGACGGTTGCAGATAAAGAACCGGCACTGGTAAGCGATCAGCTAGATACCGATAAAAAAGGAATCCTGAATATTCAAGAAGAGAAGAATGCGGATTCCAGAGTTGTTGGGACAATGACAGCAGGAGAGCTCTGCTACATTCTCGCAGATGAAGATTCAGACTGGGTTTATGTAGAATCCGGAGATGTCAGAGGTTTTGCGGAAAAGAAGTATTTGAAATCAGACGCTGAAACCAAGGCACAGGTGACAGAAAGAGGAGCTGATTCCTATTCGGTAGCAGATGAAAACATGGATCCGGAAGATAATAAGGCTCTTTATTATACGCTGACTTCTACAAAAGAAGGAACGCCGAGTGGTGAGATCCGCCAGTCAATGATTGAATATGCATCCCAGTTTGTCGGTAATCCTTATGTGTGGGGCGGAACCAGTCTGACAAACGGAGCAGACTGTTCCGGATTTGTACAGCAGATTTACAAGGCTTACGGATATGATCTTCCGCGTGTTGCCGAGGATCAGAGCCAGTATGGAACCAAGATTCCAGTAGAAGACGCACAGCCTGGAGACCTGATCTTCTATGCAAAGAACGGTTATGTATATCATGTTGTGATGTATGCCGGAGATGGAAAGACGATCGAAGCAGCAAATGAAGATGCGGGAATCATTTACGGAACTGTTTATAACAAAGATGCAGTATGGGCAACCCGGATACTGGACGATCATTATACTGTTGCAGGTGGCGGAATCGGAACAGTCAATGCGACAGAAGAGATGTACGGCGCAGATCTTGGCAATTTTACGATTACATATTACTGTGCATGTGAAATCTGCTGTAACAAAGCAGACGGGATCACAGCAACCGGAACCCCGGTCATTGAAGGACAGACCATTGCGGTGGATCCGAGTGTGATCCCTTACGGAACAAAAGTCATCATCGGCGGACATATATTTACTGCTGAAGACTGTGGTGGTGCGATCAAGAAAAACCACATTGATGTCTATGTAAACAGCCATGAAGAAGCACTTGCTCTTGGCGTGACGAATGCAGAAGTATATCTGGTTAAATAAAAATTAAGCGAAGGATAATTTGTTCTTTCGGAGTTTATCTAAAACCATAAAAACAGGGAAATGTTCTGACGTAAAATATGTCAGGACATTTCCTTTTTTTCATTTTACCAAAATATTTTCCGAAAGAAATTACTCTCTGAGTTTGAAAAATTTTATCAGAAATATTTTTAATGAAATATGGACGGTTTTGTCAAAGAGTAGTAAAATAAAAATGTCGCGTTTCGACTAAAAGGACTGCATTTTACAGAATTTGTAAAAAGGAGCAACAGATTTTGAAATATAGAAATATACAGGTAGCAAAAATGACAGGAGTAAAAATTCTAGCAGGATTACTTGTTTTCGGACTTACTTTCAGCGCTCCGGCAACAGCTTGGGCGGCAGAGAGCGGTCTTACAGAGGTTACTTCTAATGGATCAGAAAATGGAGAAAAATTACAGGCAAAATCCATTGATGGGCGTGATACACTTACAGAAGTATCAGATCTTGTCCTGGAGATGATTCATAATGAAGAAATCAGATACAATGAAGAGACTGGATATCTGGAAGATACCGGTCTGCGTGATGCAGCGAAAACAGGATGGAAGGTTGATCCGATAACAGGAGATGAAGTAGAAGTAATCCCGGCTAATCCAGATGTGCCGGTTACGCCGGAGCAACCGACAGATCCGGTCAATCCGGATACACCACAGCAGCCTTCAGATGGCAATGTGAACAATGAACAGCAGCCTTCGGAAGATCAGACAGAAGGCTCAGAAGAAAAAAACAAAACGCAGGAGCAGGAAAAAAATACGCAGGATAGTGAACACAAGATGACCAATGAAGAACTGGTCAAGAGACAGCAGATCGTCAGTCTTCCGGAATACGAAGAAGATTTCCGTTTCTGGACAGTTGCGAGAAAATATGCATTTGCAAAGACAAAGATCAGCATACGTGAGGCAATTCCGGAAGATATCAGTGGAGCCGTTGATACTGATCGGACAGAAAGTGATATTCAGGAAGCAACAGCCGATGCTAAAAAACTGTTTCATAAGGAAACTTCTGTAAAAGCGAAGAAATCAAAGACGAAATCTTCTGCGAAAAAGACGAAAACGGAAAAGAAAGTACAGCTTAATACATTTTCTGCCGGGACATTAAAAAACACAGCAGACACTTCGGAAAAGAAGTCATCCTTAAACTCGGATACTGCCGTAGCATTGCAGGATGATACTTTAAATGCGTCCCTTGCATCCCGGCAGTTGGCCGAAAAGGTGCGTTCTGTCGGAGAAATTTCACAGGATGGACTTCTCTACATTCTGAAAGAAGAAAAGAATGGATGGCTGTATGTAGAATCCGGAAAGGTCAGAGGATTTGTAAAAGAATCCGAGCTTTATACCGGAGATGCCGCACAGGTACTGCTGAGTGGATACCAGAAGCAGGCAAAAAAAGCTGCAAAAAAAGCTAAGATTGCATACACTGGAATCGAAGGAACAGCATCCCTTGCAAAAGAAACGGTTCCGGCAAATGAAAATCAGGCATTTACCCATGTACGTGCAACCGTAAATCAGACACTGGCTACGAAAAAATATGCACTGGTAGATGCATCAAAGTCGGATGGAACTGTAGCAATCCAGGAAGAGGCAAATGGACAGTCACGTGTGCTCGGAACCATGTCCCAAGGTAATCTGTGTTATATCCTTGCGGATGCAGAGAAAGACTGGATTTATGTGGAGTCCGGGGATGTCCGTGGGTTTGTCTCTAAAGAGGCTGTTCAGACTGGGGATGAAGTAAAAGCGCAGGTAGAAGCAGCAGGCGAAGGTGCTTACCAGACAGCTACAGAACTGATCGCACCGGAAGATAACCAGGCACTTTATTATAGCTATGCTTCTGTAAAGCCGGGAACACCGGGGAATGCGATCCGCCAGGCAATGCTGGATTTTGCCGCACAGTTCATTGGCAATCCTTATGTATGGGGCGGTACAAGCCTGACAGAAGGGGCGGACTGCTCCGGATTTGTACAGCAGATCTATAAGAATTTTGGCTATAATCTGCCAAGAGTAGCCGAAGATCAGAGCCAGTATGGAACCAAGATTCCGGTTGAAGACGCACAGCCGGGGGATTTGATTTTCTATGCAAAAGACGGTTATGTCCATCATGTTGTGATGTATGCAGGAGACGGAAAGACCATCGAAGCTGCAAATGAAGACCAGGGAATCATTTCCGGAACGGTATATATTCCGGAAGCTGTCTGGGCAACCAGAATCCTGGAAGAAAATTATAATCTGGAAGGCAAGGATGTGAACGAACAGAACGCTACAGCCGAACAGTATGGAGACAGTATTGGAGAGTATACCATTGATTATTATTGTTCCTGCGAGACTTGCCGTGCGAAGGCAAGCAAAGTCAAAGCAACCGGAACTCCGGTTGTTGAAGGGCAGACCATTGCGGTTGACCCGGATGAGATTCCGTATGGAACAAAGGTGATCATTGACGGACATGTATTTACTGCTGAAGATTACGATACTTCCGGCAAAGAAAAACATATCAGTATCTATGTCAATGAGCATGAGACTGCACAGAAGCTGAATGAGAAGAAGGCAGAAGTACATCTGGTGAAATAAAGACAATCAAAAAAAGAAATATTAAACAAGAAAAACTTCGGATCACTGGCGAAAATCCAGAATATCCGAAGTTTTTTGCATGTCTACACCATTCAGACAACAGGCGCAGATTCTGGCTGAAATCCGCCGAAGGGATGTGCATTTTGTGAAAGATGTCCGCATGCCATGAATATTTGTGCACAGTATATGCCGGAGGAAAAAACGGTATCTTCCAGTCACAGGGCATCCTGTTGGATGATGGATGAACGTGCCGCAAAGGGAGTTGTTGCACATGCCTAGCCAAAAGAAAATCTTAGAAGTTAAAAATTTGAAAAAATATTTTCCGGCTACTCAAAAACAACAGTTAAAAGCTGTTGATAATGTGTCATTTGATATTTACGAAGGTGAGACTCTGGGAATTGTTGGTGAATCCGGATGTGGGAAAACAACCTGCGGAAAAACCTGTCTTGGAATGTATCCGGTAACAGATGGAGAGGTTCTGTTTCACGGGAAGAACATTCATACCATGTCAAAGAAAGAACGGTTTGCATTTACAAAACGTGTGCAAATGATTTTCCAAGATCCGTATGCGTCTCTTGACCCACACCAGAAGGTTTATGATATAATAGCAGAAGGAATCCAGATTCACGGGATGGCGAAGAACAAAACGGAAGAAAAGAAGATGGTAGCGGAACTACTTGAGATGGTTGGATTGAATGCAGAGCATGCATCGAGAAATGTCCACGAGTTTTCAGGTGGGCAGCGTCAGAGGATTGGAATTGCCAGAGCACTTTCCGTTAATCCGGAATTCTTGTTTTGTGATGAGCCTATTTCAGCATTGGATGTTTCGATACAGGCACAGATTATAAATCTGCTTATGAAATTACAGAAAGAAAAAAATCTGACCATGTTGTTTATTGCACATGACCTGTCTATTGTAAAACATATATCAGATCGTATAGGGGTAATGTACTTGGGGAAAATGGTAGAACTTACAGAATCCTCTAAGTTATATGTTGAACCAAAACATCCCTATACGAGAGCTCTTTTATCAGCGGTTCCGATTGCGGATCCTGAGGCATCAGCACAAAAAGAGCGTATTATGTTAAAAGGCGATGTCCCAAGTCCGGTGAATCCACCAGTTGGATGCAGATTTGCAGGACGCTGTGAAAACTGTATGGAGATCTGTCGTAAGGAAGAACCTCAGATGATAGAGATTGTTCCGGGACATTATGTGGCATGTCACCTGTATGATGAGATACCAGGGTCAAAAGGTCAGAAAGCCGATGCAAGCTTGCTTGCAAGAGTGCAAAGCACGTAGCAATCTGGTATCAAAGGGGTCAAAATACCTTTTGACTACAATATCATGATGACTAAAAGAAAAAAATGTATGTAACAGAGGAGAAAGAAAAATGAAGTACGATTTTACAAGTATTATTGACCGTAAAGGAAAAGATGCCCTTGCAGTGGATATCCTTCCAAATATGCTTGGACCGGGGAACAAAGTAGAAGTAAGAGAAGGAATGGATTATATTCCGATGTGGATTGCGGATATGAATTTCCCGGCGCTCCCGAAGATTACTGAAGCGATCATCGAAAGAGCTAAACATCCGACCTATGGATATTTTATTACCAGAGATGAGTATTACAACAGCATCATCAAGTGGCATGAAGAACGGAATCATGTGACCGGACTGAAAAAAGAACATATCGGTTATGAGAATGGAGTTTTAGGCGGCGTGGCAAGTGCACTTCACGCGGTCTGCTCACAGGGTGACAATGTCCTTGTCCATGCACCGACTTACATAGGATTTACCGGCACACTGAATAATAATGGCTACCATATCATCCACAGTCCGCTGAAAAAGGATGAAGAAGGCATCTGGCGGATGGACTTTGAGGATATGGAAGAGAAGATCGTGAAAAACAAGATCCATGCAGCCATTTTCTGTTCACCGCACAATCCGACCGGTCGTGTATGGGAGCGCTGGGAAATCGAGAAAGCAATGGAAATCTATAAAAAATACGATGTGACCGTCATTTCCGATGAAATCTGGTCCGATATTATTTTATATGGAAACGAGCATATTCCAACCCAGTCTGTATCTGAAGATGCAAGAAACAGAACGATTGCTTTATACGCACCGTCAAAGACCTTCAACCTTGCCGGACTGATCGGAAGCTATCATATTATATACAACAAACGCCTGAAAGACAGAGTTTTAAAAGAGTCTTCCCTCTGCCATTACAATTCGATGAATGTGCTGTCCATGCATGCACTGATGGGTGCGTATACACCGGAAGGACAGGAATGGGTAGGCGAGCTTCGAGAAGTGATTGGGGAAAATGTCGCTTATGCATGTGATTATATCGACAAACATTTTGAAGGTGTTTCCGTAACCAGACCGCAGGGAACCTATATGCTGTTTGTTAATTGTGAAGAATGGTGCAAGGCACATGATAAGAGCCTGGAAGACGTTCTGAAGATGGGATATGAAGCAGGTGTGTTCTGGCAGAACGGAAAGCCATTCCATGGTGAATGGTATATCCGTATGAACCTTGCACTGCCGACATCCAGAGTGAAAGAAGCATTTGACCGTCTGGATAAATATGTATTCAATGCTTAAAATGCATATAATAAAGGAGGAAAATAAAAATGGAATTAGTAAAAGAGCTGCCGGAGATTTTTGAAGAATTTGCAGAGCAGAGACAGAGATCTTTCCTGGTAATGAAAGAAGTAAAGGACAAAGGAATTCCGGTTGTAGGTGCGTACTGTACCTACTTCCCACAGGAAATCGCAATGGCTATGGGAGCAGTTACCGTAGGACTTTGCTCTACATCCGATGAAACGATCCCGATCGCAGAAAAGGATCTGCCGAAGAATCTGTGCAAGTTACGGTTTTGCCGTATCTGACAAATGTCCATTCTTCTATTTCTCAGACGTGGTAGTCGGAGAGACAACCTGTGATGGAAAGAAAAAGATGTACGAACTGATGAAAGAATTCAAAAATGTCTATATCATGGAACTTCCAAACTCACAGAGAGCAGATTCCCTGGAGCTGTGGACAAAAGAGATCATCCGTTTCAAAGAATATCTGGAAAAGACATTTAATGTAGAGATCACAGAAGAAAAAGTGCGCCATGCTGTTCATGTATCCAACCAGGGACGTATTGCACTGAAGAAATTCTACGAAGTTATGAAAAATGATCCGGCTCCGATGAACGGTTCCCAGCTGTTCGGTGTTCTCTATGGAAGCCAGTTCAAATTCGACAAAGAAAAGATGCCGGCAGAAATTGATGCCCTTCGTGAAAAGCTGATGAAAGAATACGAAGAAGGTGAAAAACCAGAGAGAAAGAAACGTATCCTTTTAACCGGATGTCCAAGCAGCGGTGCACCGATGAAGGTTGTAAAAGCCATCGAAGAACACGGTGGAAATGTTGTAGTCTATGAAAACTGTGGAGGTGCAAAATCTGTTGACCGTCTCATCGATGAAGATGCAGAGGACATCTACAAAGCAATTGCAGAGAGATATCTTGCAATCGGATGTTCCGTTATGACACCAGATAACAATCGTATCGAACTGATGGGAAGACTCCTTGAAGAGTATAATATCGAGGGTGTAGTAGAAATGACACTTCAGGCATGTCATACTTACAATATTGAGGCAAAGAGCATTGAGAAATTTGTAAAATCTAAAGGACTTCCGTATATCCATGTAGAGACCGATTATTCTCAGGCAGATATCGGACAGCTGGATACACGAATTGCTGCATTTTTAGAGATGATCTAGGATTCAGAATGTATCAAATTTAAAAGAATGTGTCCCGGTATTCTGAAAAAGTGGATGGGATTCTAACAGATTTATGTTATAATAGGAATTAACAGGCAGGGAACAGGCATCAGTCTGTTCCCTGTGTATATTTACAGGTATATGGAGAATATACCGGATTTTTTTCAGAGAGCAGCTGAGACTGAGGCGAAGCCTTTGAAAAAATTCACCAGATTGAATAAAATAAGAGAGGTACTGAATATGACAATCGAAGAACGCGCAGCAAAAGCTGCAGATTTAAAAGCTGCCGGAGCATGCAACTGTTCCCAGGCAGTGGTAAAAGTATTTGAAGATAAGCTTTCATTGGACGATGAGACACTGATGAAATTAACTGCAGGCTATGCAGCTGGAATGGGATGTCTGGAAGCAACCTGCGGGGCACTCATTGGAGCTGTGATGACCGCCGGAATCCTGACAGACGGAGCTGGAACGCCTCGTTATTCCAAAGAAATCCTTGCAAAGTTTCAGCAAAAATGCGGAGCAACGATCTGCAGGGAGTTGAAGGGCGTCGGCACAGGAAAGGTACTCTGTGAATGTCCGGAATGCGTAAGAAATGCGGTGCTTGCACTAGGAGAAGTAATGGGGATTGAATAAATAAAAGGATACGAATAAGGGACACCCTTTAACACAAAAGCTGTTGTAGAAAAGATTGAAAAGGCAGAAGGGAATCCGGAGTATGGTACGATCTCACAGGAAGAAGGATTTTCCTTTACTTATAGAATGAATGAAGACGATATTATCTACGGAGTTGGTGAATCAAACCGCGGAATCAACAAACGTGGATACGTTTATGAGAGCAACTGTTCCGACCAGCCAAACCATACAGAAGATAAAATCTCCCTCTACGGAGCACACAACTTCCTCGTAATCTCCGGAAAACTGACTTTCGGTCTCTTCGTTGATTATCCCGGAAAACTGAAGTTTGATATCGGTTACACACTCTCTTCCCAGTTAAAGATCACCTGTGAGGATGCAGATCTTTATCTGTATGTGATCCAGGGTGAAACCCCTTACGATATCGTAAAACAGTTCCGTAAAATCATCGGAAGAAGCTATATCCCGCCTAAATTCGCATTTGGTTTCGGTCAGAGCCGCTGGGGATATACAACTGCTGATGACTTCAGAAAAGCTGCTGACGGATATCGTGAAAACAATATTCCAATCGATATGGTATACATGGATATCGATTACATGGAAGACTACAAAGATTTCACAGTCAATCAGGAAAACTTCCCTGACTTTGAGGCCTATGTCAATGAAATGAAAGAAAAAGGCATCCACCTTGTCCCGATCATCGATGCAGGTGTCAAGGTAGAGGCTGGCTATGATGTTTATGAAGAAGGCGTTGAGAAGAACTACTTCTGCAAACGTGAAGACGGCAGTGATTTCGTTTCCGCCGTATGGCCGGGCTGGACTCATTTCCCGGATGTCCTGAACGCAGATGCCAGAGCATGGTTCGGACAGAAATACGAACGTCTGATTTCCAAAGGAATTGACGGTTTCTGGAATGACATGAACGAGCCTGCAATGTTCTGCACACCGGAAGGCGTTGCTGAATTAAAAGAATACATCAAAGACAACTTCATGGACAAGGAAGAAGCACCTGGATTTACACTCGGTGATAAAGTAAATGCCCTTGCAAACAATCCGGAAGATTACAAACGCTTCTATCACAATGTAAACGGTCAGAAGGTCCGCCACGACAAAGTACATAACCTGTTTGGCTATAACATGACCCGTGCAGCAGGTGAAGCATTTGAAAAAATCGCACCTGGCAAACGTTTTCTGATGTTCTCCCGTTCCTCCTATGTGGGAATGCACAGATACGGCGGAATCTGGATGGGAGACAATAAATCCTGGTGGTCACACATTCTTCTGA
>ERZ857922.4180-NODE-4180-length-11250-cov-10.765610_pt1 | contig 11250 bp, 8 predicted proteins | sample MGYA00519579_ERZ857922 | MGnify/ENA primary metagenome ERZ857922 (study PRJEB31778, sample SAMEA3449375) | human gut metagenome | biome: human gut; feature: human-associated habitat; material: faeces | place: United Kingdom | collected 2010/2012 ... | reverse complement strand
TATTTCAGTCTATAGGGCTGGATGACGCTGCCAGAATCTAAGGAATCCCACGGTTAAAACCGTGGGAGTATGTCAATGTAAAATCAAACCCTGTGCTGCCCATTCTCTCAGTAAGTCTGTCATCCACAAAATACCATCCCCTGGTTCATCTATTTCAATCGGTTCTTCTGCTGGCTCAATGCTTACTACAAAACTAAATAATGCATTCTTTATATCTGGCTCATCTGTCTGTGTCAAAAGCCCTTCCGTCTCACCGACAACTGGAGAAAGCTCTTCAATTCCCCATTTTTCTTGAAGTTTGTCTGAAATCTCTGCTTCAATTGTCACTTCAAATGCATATGTGCCTGCTGCGCCATCTTTTCCCGCACAGATTGATGCATTAACTTCAAGACCTTTTGAAACTGCATTTTCAAACTGCACAGCTAATGGTTCTTTCTCATCATCTTCATGCTGACAAAATGTAGTCTGAAGAGTATCAAATATCTGCTTTTTCTTTTTATCCTGATCAAAAGCATTTTCTGGATCAGCTTCTTTCATTCCTTCTATTACTGCATCCACATATGGTGTAAGAAGTGTCTCCCAGTCAACGACAAATGTTTTATCTAACTGTCCCTGCTCAATCTGCATATCGATGCGCTCCAAAAGCTGCCCTATCTGATCATTTTTCAGATTAATCGTGTAAGAGCCTGCATCATGTGCCGCCGCAAGACCTGAAAACACCCCTATCAAATCATCATATTTAAACTCATCCAAACCTATTGAAGAACCTACCAGACCAATCCAGTCTTCTGTAATTGAATCTGCTGCCTGCAGCACATTCTCATTCTCTTCCTCGTCAATGCGGTTCTCCTCTGTCAATTCCGATATCATCTCTTTAACCGATTCTGTATTTAAATATGCCTTAGTACCAAATACACGAAGTACATCCTCTGATACAAAATCAAAAAAAGTTCCATCACCATTTGGTGCACTTAAATACAGCATGTCCACAGATGCACTGTCTGGCGTCATACTGATCGTCATTCCGGCCGATACTTCCATATCACCAAGCGTCATTGAGACTGAAAACATTTCAGTTCCCTCTTTTATCCGCCGTGCTTCTGTGACCATATCTGCAATCTTTCTTATTCCACCCGTTTCCTCTTCTGCAAAAGTATTCTGTGCCGTGCTGACAAAAATCACTGTCCCTGCCGCAAACAGCATCATTCTTTTTCTCATGAAACGTTCCCTCCATACACTATATGTTGCCACTTTCATTTCCAACATTACTCTCCTGCATTACACAGCTCTATCATACCCATACTACCATACTACGCCCTTTTTTGCAAAGATATTACGCTTACAAATATCTTACATTTTACAACACGCGTTATTGTTGACTGGTTTCTTTTGATATGGTATACTATACACAACTAGACGGACATATTTTTGTATGTTCCGTCAAAAAATTTAAGGAGGTTTTTTTACCATGGATATGTCTTCTTTTTCTCTGGAAGGTAAGATTGCGCTGATTACTGGCGCTTCCTATGGTATCGGTATGGCTATCGCTAAGGGTATGGCTGCTGCCGGTGCTACAATCGTATTTAACGATATTAAGCAGGAGTTAGTTGATAAGGGTCTTGCTGCATACGAAGAAGCTGGAATCAAGGCTCATGGCTATGTTTGTGACGTTACTAATGAGGACGCTGTAAACGAGCTTGTTGCAAAGATCGAGGCTGAGGTTGGTGTAATCGACATTCTCGTAAATAATGCCGGAATCATCAAGAGAATCCCGATGTGCGAGATGACCGCTGCTCAGTTCAGACAGGTTATCGATGTTGACTTAAATGCTCCGTTTATCGTAGCAAAGGCTGTTATTCCGAGCATGATCAAGAAGGGTCATGGAAAGATCATCAACATCTGCTCCATGATGTCTGAGCTTGGACGTGAGACCGTATCTGCTTATGCAGCAGCTAAGGGTGGCTTAAAGATGCTGACCAGAAACATCTGCTCTGAGTACGGTGAATACAACATTCAGTGTAACGGTATTGGACCTGGCTACATTGCTACTCCACAGACCGCTCCGCTTCGTGAGATTCAGCCAGACGGTTCCCGTCATCCGTTTGACCAGTTCATCATTGCCAAGACTCCGGCAGCTCGCTGGGGAGAGGCTGAGGACCTGGCAGGCCCGGCAGTATTCCTTGCTTCTGATGCTTCCAACTTCGTAAACGGACATGTTCTGTACGTAGATGGTGGTATCTTAGCTTACATTGGAAAGCAGCCACAGTAATTTATCTAATAAATCGTACTTAAATAGTACATAAAAAGAAAGCTTCGCGTTGTTTGACACATATGCGGAGCTTTCTTTAAGCATAAAAAGCTTTGCTAAATATAATATAGAAAGGTGTGGATAAATCGTTATGCGCATTGCACTGGTAGATGATTCTGAAATTGAACGTGGGATACTTCTGTCTTTGATTACTGACTATGGATGCGAAAAGCAGATTTTATTTGAATCTGATTGTTTTGACAGCGGAGATGCTTTTTTGTCTTCCTTTTCGTCTGATAAATACGATATTGTTTTTATGGACATTTTTATGAATGGTATGAGCGGTGTTGAGACGGCAAGCAAAATGCGTCAGATTGACAGCCATGTTATTTTAATTTTTCTGACTGCCTCTGCTGATTACATGCCAGATGCCTTTCGTGTCCATGCATTTCACTATATTCTAAAACCATATCAGAAAGATGCGATTTTTGCATGTCTGAATGATGCCTCTTTGCACCTTCCAGCTTCTGAAACCTTCATTTCATTCTCAGTAAATGCAATTGAGGTTCGCATTTTTGCTTCGCAAATTGTATGCATCGTGGCTGACTCTCACTATACATGGATCACTGACCGAAACGGTCAGAAATACCATCCTTGTGCTGCCTTTGGTACATTCTCAAAACAGCTTTTATCTGACCGTCATTTTCTTCTTGTCAGCAGAGGTGTCCTGTGCAACATGGATGATATTAAATGCTTTTCTTCTGGCAGCTGTCTTCTTTCAAACGGACAGACTCTTCCAGTTACACTGCGCAATGCCAAGCGTCTTGAACAAACCTGGCGTGACTACTGTTTTTCAAAGACACGAGATCAAACTTTGGAAATTTGATTTTTGCTTTTCATTCATAAATTTTGCTTTTCGTTCATACTATATTGACTTTTTCGCATAAAAGCGTTAAATTTTTTGTACTACATCAACATTGCTTCACACACATTAGTTGGTTAGTTTCTTATTTTACACACTTTCTTTGTACAAAAAAAGACCGGCTCCCACACACCGGTCCTTTTTTGTTGTCTTTTATTTTGATCCAACTTTCTTAAAGATTACAACAACAGTTTTTAAGATAATTTGAATATCAAGCTGAATGCTCCAGTTATCAATATATTCACAATCCAAACGAACTACTTCCTCAAAATCTTCAATGTTGCTTCGTCCGCTGACCTGCCATAATCCTGTCAGACCAGGCTTCATGCTAAGGCGTCTCTTATGACGCGCCTCATATTGTTTGAACTCATCTACTGTAGGTGGTCTTGTTCCAACAAGACTCATATCACCCTTTAGTACATTCCAAAACTGTGGAAGCTCATCAATACTAGTTGAACGAATAAATTTGCCGACCTTTGTGATTCTCGGATCATCCGTCATCTTAAACATAAAGCCCTTCATTTCATTCTTTTCCATAAGCTCGGCCTTGCGCGCCTCTGCATCCTGATACATAGAGCGCACCTTATAAATATAGAAATAACGGCCATTTTTTCCCACACGCTTTTGCTTAAATATGAGTGGTCCAGGAGACTCTAGCTTTACAGCTGGTGCGATAAAAAGCATCACAACTGCTGTAATCATCAGTCCTACTATCGCTCCTACAATATCTATTATACGCTTCATTACAAGCTTGTTAAAATCAAAAAATCTTGGTGCCACGCTGAGCGCATAGTGATTTCCAATCTGAGTAACTTCTCTTTGATAACCTGCGCCAAGATGATCAAGAAGGTCAATATTTACATGAACAATTACACCCATCTGAGCAAACTGCTCAGCATACTCAATGATTTCGTTTTTTCTTTGATCATCAAGCACTAAAAATACTTCATCAACAATTTCCCTGCTTGCTACCTCAATCACATTGTCGCCATTTGCCACAACACGATAGCCTTCGATATCTTCTCCAACATAATCACCATCTGTAATCGCAAGCGTAATCAGATAATTCTCGTAAGTATTATATCGTCTTAAGTCCTCTGCAAGCGTTTTTACACGATCAGATGTCGTCAATACAAGGAGATGATCTGCTTTTTTATTTTTAAAAATAGTACGAAGCATTCTCTTACAGATTAAATGTGTCACAGCCATCAGCACTATATTGATCAGTACTGTTAATGCCCATACACTTCTGCTGATCAGCTCTGTATTTTTAGTAACATAAAATACAGCAATAAGCACAGCTCCCATAATAATATTTAACTTGATCGTATATGTAATTTCTTCATATTTGTTTCGCTTCATGAAATAGCGATTCATGTTGAACGACAGAAATACCAAAAAATAGCTGATCAAAATCATCCAAAGAGATGATAATACGGAAGAAAAATCAAATATAAACTTCCGAAAAACGGATGCAAGAAAACAAGCTGCAATATAGCTTATCACGAGACAAACCGCATCAATCCAAATCAGCAGATAATCCTGCATGTTTTTCCTTTGTTGACTCATGTTCAGAAATTCCTTTCCCTTTTTTTCTTTTGTTTATTGTATCATAATTCTTTTCTTTAAACAACTTGATTTTTCAATTCACGCGTCCTGCTAGATGTCTCAGTAAACTGAGACGATAAATTTCATGCTTACATAGAAATTTGACAGATCAACATGATAACATGCCCGAAGGTGAATGGTAATGTTTTTTTCTTTTCCTGTTTACTTTTACTTTAAAAAAAGGTATAGTATCAGCGAAGTAAACGAATATGGAAAGGCATGGTATTTATCGTGAATCTTACAAAACCTGTTATTTTAGCATCTGGCTCCCCACGCCGAAAAGAATTGTTAGCTCTTGCCGGCTTCAATTTTACTGTCTGCCCGGCAAAGGGCGAGGAAGTCACCTCAAAAACGCTTCCATGTGATATTGTATGTGAACTGGCTCATCAAAAGGCATTTGAAATTACAAAGGCACAAAAAGCTCCTTGCTATGTAATTGGTGCTGATACTATCGTTGCATTTGAAAATCGCATATTGGGAAAACCAAAGGACAGCGCAGATGCCGTGCGAATGGTTTCCATGCTTCAGGGCAACACACATCAGGTCTATACCGGTGTGACACTAATTGAAGTCTGCGCTGATGGCAGTCTTCGCGAAAAAAGCTTCTACGAGGAGACAAATGTACATGTCTGTCAAATGACAAAGGATGAAATTGCCTCTTACGTTGCAACAGGAGAACCACTTGATAAGGCTGGAGCCTACGGAATTCAGGGTACTTTTTCAATCTATGTCTCAGGCATTGAAGGCGACTATTTTAACGTTGTTGGCCTTCCTGTTTCTCGTCTTTATCATGAATTTGCTGCTTTTCAAAATGCAGCTCACAAATAAGTGTTCAGCTCTCTTAGGCAAATTAAGGCGGTACCCTTACGGATACCGCCTTGTTTATTTTGGGCTAATCATTTTTATTTACTTTTTGCTACGCTTTGTAAGAATGATCATTGCCACTACTGCTGCCGCAAGAATAATTCCAATCACAACCAGAATAATTCCGATTATTCCGCTGGCATCCTCAATACCAAGAATCTGGTTGATTTGACCAGACTGTGTGGTTGGCATTGGAAGTGTTGTGCTGGCTTCTGATGCAGCTGATGACGGTGCCGTACTTGGTGCTGTACTTGGTGCCGTACTTGGTGCTGTACTTGGCGCTGTGCTTGGTGCTGTACTTGGTGCTATAGTCGTGGTTGTCTGTGCCTGCGTTGTTACTTCTGGTGTCGTAGTCGTTGGTGTCTGCGTTGTTGCCTCTGGCGTTGTAGTCTCCTGTGTCTGCGTTGTTGCCTCTGGTGTCGTTACCATCGGAATCTCTTCTGTCTTTGTTGCACCACATACTGTACAAGTATAAAGCTTTTCTCCAACTGCAGTTGTTGTTGCTTCTTTCTGTACAACACCATCATTCCATGTATGATTCTCATTCACAGTAAATCTTACACTTGCCAAATTGCCGGCGGCATCGGCTGCTGTAAATACATACGTGCCTGCCTTTGTAATTTCATGGGTAAAGGTATCATTTGTATTTAAGCTGCTTTCTGATGCAATCTCCTGATTATTTAACTTAACAGAATATAGATTTTCATCTTTTACCGTAAGTGTAATCTTTTGATCTAAACAATATATCTTATTAGATTCAGCTCCGCTAATCACTGGTGGTGTCTTGTCAAGCTTAATGCTTATCTGCTTTTCCTGACTAATTGCTCCACTTGAAATATTCATAAGATAATATTTCATTGTGTAGCTTCCCTCTTCGGTGATTACGATTTGTTTGTTTGTTCCAAATGATCCTCTGTCATTCGTAAATGCAATATAGAATCCATCTGGTGCTTTCAGCGTAGCATTTGCACGATACCAGCCATTACTTCCAAGACCCTGCGTTAAGAATTGTGCATCTACATTTACAGTGTACTGCGGATCATATTGTCCACATACAGTACAGATACCATTTGCATAGCTGTGACCGTTGTGCACTGTAATGGTAATGCTTGCTTCATTTCCTGCTGCATCAACTGCCTTAATAGTCTGTTCTGTCTCTGCTAGAGAAACTGTAAGCGTTCCTTCTGCAGTCAGCGATACTGGAGTACCATTTACTGTAACCTGTACAAGATTTGCATCACTAATTGTAAGTGTCGGAGCCTCACAATATGTCTTTTTGCCTTCTACGCCGCTAATTACAGGCGCTGTCTGATCGAAATTCGCTGTTAATGTCTTCTCTGTACTGATAACCTTGCCGTCTGTGCTTAGCAGATAATAGGTAATCTTGTTTTCGCCTTCATTCAATGTAAGGTCAAGACTAGTTGCTGTGCCAAATGATGACTCATCACTTGTCTGGCTGATATAGTAGCCTGTAGGTGCTGTCAGTTTAATGGTATTTTTGCGGTACCAGTTTCCTGCTGCATCTGGTGTTGTCGGCACTGCATCTGGTACATCATTTGACTGTACTGCCGGTGCCTTATAATTAGGATCAGATGCTCCACAGTGAACGCAAACACCATCTTCAAATGTATGAGTTCCATTTACCGTGATATGAACTGATGTCTCATTTCCTGCCTTATCACGTAATACAATTTCCTGAACACCTGCCGCCGGTGATGCAGTAAAGCTTCCATCTGAATTTTGACTTACTGACTCTGGAATACTGCTTGATGCAAGATCAAGGTTTTCTTCAACAACACTAAAGGTTACTGCTTCACAATAAACCTTTCCTTCTTCAAGACCATTGATCTGTGGGGCTTTTGTATCAAGATATAAAATCTTTGTACGCTGCTCACTGACTGTTGTATTATCTTCTTTTATCAGATAATATACGATATGGTTCTCGCCTTCCTCTAATTCAATATCAAGAGTTGGCATTCTTCCTGATCTGTCATACAGATTTTCAATAATGTTATAGCCTTCTGGTGCAGTGAGAGTAATATTTTTTGTGCGATACCAGTCATCTGTACCCTGTCCGTCTGCCGCAGTACCATCCTCATTTAATGCTGTGAGCGTGATATCAGGAATATTTGTATCTTCTGTAGGTTCTGGCACATAATCAGGATCACTTGCATCACAGATGAGACATTTTCCCTCTGAGAATGTATGACCATTATTCACGATTACATTTACAGTAGTCATGTTTCCTGCCTCATCTACTGCTGAAACACTTAACTGATTTTCTCCTGGCTCTAACGTAAAACTTCCATTTTCATCAAGTGAAACTGGCTGTCCGTTTACTGTAACTGTAACAGCATTTTCATCTGTCACCGTTACTGTCTGTGCCTCACAATATGTTTTTCCATCTTCAATTCCTTCGATAACAGGCGGTTCTGTATCGGCTGGCTTTGTCGGATTTACAGTCACATTTACTAATGCAGTAATTGTATTATAGATAGACGTGTCTTCTGGTGTATAAACTGCCGTATAAGCACCATTTTCCGGGATAATGCTTGCTTCAAGCCAGCTCCATCCTTCAGGCAATTCAACAGTTGTAAGTGACTGTCCCTCATCAATACTGATACTGTCCGGACACTGCGTCTGCGGTGTCGGATCTAATTTATTGATCTTGATTGTAATGACAATATTTTCTACTATATTGTAGTTTTCAGTGTCATTTGGAACATAACGAACTGCTGCTGGTGCTTCCTCTTGTGCTGGAAGTGTCGTTGCCGGATCAGTCTGCCACTCAAAATGACCATTAGAATCACTCGGAAGCTCAATCTCTGACAATGGTCTTGTCACATATCCTTCCAGTCCAACTGGAGGTGTATAAACTGGATCCATCTTCTGAACTGGTTCTGGGGTTGGTTCCGGTGTAGGTTCAGGCGTTGGCTCTGGCGTTGGTTCTGGTGTCGGCTCCGGAGTTGGTTCTGGCGTTGATTCGACTGACTTTTCAATTAACGTTACATCATTTTCAATTGCCATACCTGATACAACATCAGTCAGCGTGCCATCTGCTCCTGCCATCTGCCACTGACATCCATCTTTAAAAATGCTGTCTGGCACAATACCATTTGTATAGACAACAGAATCCTCTCTTGCATCATCTTCATAATCAAGTATCCACTTATAGACACGTGAGTAACTCTCGTCTGTCTTTTTAATCAATACAGGCATCTGATCCGTTCCCATAAGCTGTGAAAACTTTGGATCTGTAAAACCTGAATTTAATGACCATGCTGCCGCTCCATCTGCAAACTGTGATGTGTCAAGTACTGTTACACCTGCAGGCGCTTCTGTCACAAAAAGACTGTTTTCTACACTTTCCTTATGCTCTGTAAATGCAGCTGATACGCTTCCATTTCCTGTTGTGCTTGAATATCCTGGTGCATAATTTAACAGAATCGGCGTAACTGCATCTTCTCCCAACATATTTGTAATGCTGAAATTACTTGAGTAAACAGATTCAATCCTGTTTTCATTATCAGCAGCAAACTCACTTACAAACGCATCACTTTTTGAAGAAGTCACTGATGCGCCTGATGTGACGCAGGCACTAATGCTTCCTTCATTTCGTCCTGTTAACACACCTGCATCTGCATTTGACGTGATAGATGTGTTTTCCAGTTTAAGCTCTGTAACATGGCCTGCACTTCCAATATAGCCAAATACACCTGCAAGCGCATTTTGCGCAATATTTTCAATAGGCTGTGTTCCAAGCACTGCTGCCTGTTCTTCTGATACCTTGCTGACTAAGTCCACACCGTTTATCTGGTTCAGAATGATATTACTGATACTGTAACCATTTCCATCAAATACACCGTCATAGCTTTTTCCTGTCTGTGTCTCGACATTATAATATCCAAGCGGTGTCCATGAATACGCTGCTAACGCGCTCATGTCAATATTATCGGCTAAGCTTACATTCTGTGTCTCTAAATCTCCTGCATAAAAATGCTGAACAAACCATGCCAGTTCTCCTGCATTCTCAATCTCATATGCACGGATATCGCTGTAGCCAAGCTGTGCCATATCCTGATTTTCGATCACCTGCGGCTGCTCAAATTCTGTATATCCATTTATCTGAGTAACTCCATTTATATATTGGCTTTGTTCCTCTGCCGATACTGGAATATTAATCATGAGCATAGCGGCTGATGTCAACACTGCACTCCATTTTGCTTTTTGTCGTTTCATCTTCATCATATCGGACCTCCTGTCCGGTCAGGGTCATTCTCCCTCACCTTTTCTTTACTTTCAGTATAACAGCCGTTCTCTGCAATGTCACCTTAATAAAACACGTTATTTTTTACAAATTCCTTACGAAAACTAATAGCGCTCTTTTAAAAACTCTGATACATTCGTATGTCCATAGTGCACAAGCTTGGCATCAAACTCTGCCATCTTTTTCTGAATCATATCCTTATCTTTTTGTTTTAACAGACTGCTTTTCTCATACCGCTCAACCACTTCTTTTGCATCCTTATATGACTGCAGCGTAAGATCCTTATAATTATTTTCCAAATACATTTGAACTGTATTTAATTTTTCTTCGATTTCCTTTAATGCCTTTTTTCGTTCAAACATTAATATTCTCCCTTCTCATCTGCACAAATTTATATTGGCATACCATTAAATTTATGTTATACTAAATCTAGTATAACACTTTTTCAGAAAAGACAGGAGGTTTTTTTATGCCAACACCACATAATAATGCACAAAAAGGTCAGATCGCAAAAACTGTTTTAATGCCTGGCGATCCGCTGCGCGCAAAATTTATCGCTGATACCTTTTTACAGGATGCCGTTCTTGTAAATGAAGTACGTGGTATGCTTGCTTATACCGGAACTTATAATGGAAAACCAGTTACCGTTATGGGCAGCGGAATGGGTATGCCAAGTATCGGTATCTACTCCTACGAGTTATTTAAGGAATATGATGTAGACCGTATCATTCGTATCGGAAGCGCTGGAAGCTACAGCTCTGACGCAAAGATTTATGATGTCGTTCTTGCTACTTCCGCAGTCAGTGAGTCCACCTATGCAAAGGTTCAGTCTGGCTACGACAAGGATGAGAGCTATCCATCCAAAGCACTCAATGATTCCCTTCGCGCTGCTGCAAAGCGTCTTGGAATTAATATGATTGAGGGTGCAATTCACTCTAGTGACGTCTTCTACCGCCAGCCGTCTGATGAAAAGCCAACCTATTGGGAAAAGCTTCGCGATGAGCGTGGCTGTCTGGCTGTTGAAATGGAAAGCTTTGCACTGTTTGCAAATGCTTCGGTACTAGGCAAAGAAGCTGCCTGCCTTTTAACAATCTCTGACAGCTTTATAAGCCCAGAGATCACTACTGCCGAAGAACGTCAGACTTGCTTCACTAACATGATGAAGATTGCTCTTGAAAATTTATAAAACATTATGAAAAAGGTGCGCCGATTACTTTCCTCGGCGCACCTTTTTTATACATTTAAATATCATACTCCTCGTAGCAATTACCCAATACTTCACAGTCACACTGACTTAACCCAGCGGCAAGCCACTGGGGTTCCATTGACGGAGTTCTAGTG
>ERZ857922.4178-NODE-4178-length-11253-cov-9.565905_pt1 | contig 11253 bp, 10 predicted proteins | sample MGYA00519579_ERZ857922 | MGnify/ENA primary metagenome ERZ857922 (study PRJEB31778, sample SAMEA3449375) | human gut metagenome | biome: human gut; feature: human-associated habitat; material: faeces | place: United Kingdom | collected 2010/2012 ... | reverse complement strand
CCCGCCTGCGGCCAGCAGCTCCGGCGGGAACTGCACCCCGCCGTCCTCGGTGCGGGTACAGCGCAAAAAGGTGCGGTGAGCGGTGGTGGCGTGCGCCACGCCATCGTGGGGCGCGCAGGCGATCCAGCCGGAAAAATCCTCCGGCAGGTCTGCGGGCTCTCCCCGCCGCTCAAAGTAGTAAACGCCCGGCTGGGTGCCGGCGCGCAGCTCGCAGCGCAGCCGCCGGGGACGGTCGGCCTCAGTCTCCCGCTGCTTTGGCCGCAGGGCAATGGCCTTGCCGGTAAAGTAACGCATAAAATCCACCAGCGCCATGGTGCAGTTCACTGCGCCGTCGGTATCGGCGGTGGGGTCGTTCAGCAGCACAAAATCTGCCATCACAGCGTCATCGTGGCCAAAACCGTGCAGCCCCATCCACAGCCGCACCGGGTCGCGCTGACCGCGCACCCGTCGCTCCACCTGCACCGCTACCGAGCAGCCGTCGTGGATCTGCTCCCGCAGGTCAGCAAGGTCCATCCATGCCTGCCAGCAGGGGTAGCCGCAGCAGCCTGCGGCGGCCGCCGCAAAGGCGGTGTTGCCGGTGCTGCGGGTGCTGCCGTCCTCCATGGCGTAGGCCACTTCTTCCGGCAAGATATCTTCGCCCCAGCGGTTCATCAGCGCCGCCATGACCAGCGGCAGATCCATCTCCCGCCCAAAGCTGGGGTCATGGGCGGAAAGGCAGTATTCCGGCAGATAGAGCCGCCGGTTCAGCGCATGGCCGTTGCGCTTTTCCCACGCAAGGGGACGCACCGCCGCCGCCAGCAGACGCACCGCCGGGGTGACTTTATCGTTGTTGGTGGAAAGGTTCACCTGCAATTGCACGCCGGTGCCGCCGCCCGGGGCGGCTACCGTGACGGTATCGCCCATCAAAAAAATCATGCCGTCCTCGCTCTGGCTGGACACGCTGCACCGGGGGTAGTCCGGTGCCCACTTGCCAAAGCTCATCCAGCTTGTCCACGCCCCTGCTGCGTACACCCGGCAGCGCACCTCCACCATGGTGTCCCGGGGCGCATGGGCGTTCCAGCTGACGTTCAGGTTGCAGAAGGCCGGCATGGCGAATTCCGGGGTGGTGTAGCTGCCGTACAAAAGGCTGCGTCCGGCCACGCTGTCCAGCACCAGTGCGCCGTTTTCCAGCGCAAGGTTGTCCAGCTGCCCGCGGGAAAAGGTCTCTGTCCCCTGCAGCACAAGATTATTCCGTTGTTCCATGGGACATCGCTCCTTTCCGCAGTTTTATCGCTTATTCTTCCGGGGTGTCGTCGTCGGCGTAGTCCTCTTTCAGGGCGGCCTCCAGCTCGGCATCCTTCAGCTTGCGGATGTTCTCCTCGATGTGGAACACCCGGTCGATATCGCCGTACACGATCTGGCAGGACACCTCGGTGACGAACCAGAAGCCGAAGATCAGCATCAGGAAAAGACCCAGTGGCATGCACAAAATCACCACGCCCCAGAACAGCACCTGCACGATGGCGGCAGCCAGTGCGTGGGGCAGAAAGGCGATCATGCAGTTGATGCTGTTTTTCAAGGTCAGGCTCAAAGGCTGGTCCAGCAGCACCACCTGCGGCCACATATAGGCAAACAGCATCTGGAACAGCACCAGATTGAGCACCGTAGCCACCCACAGCGGGACGCCCACATTGGTGCCGTGGTACAGCATATTAAAGCAGAAATAGACGAGGAAAATTTGCAGCGTGACCACCACGGTGTACAGCACACCGGGCACAAGGCTGGCCTTGAAGTTGCGCTTGAAGGCCTTGCGGTAGGTCACCCACCAGTAGCCCGCCTCGTCGCGCAGCGCGCGCAGGACGGTATCGTACATTCCGGCCAGTGCGGGCCCGGCCAGCAGACCGCCCACGGCGGCGCTGCCCAGCATCACCGGCAGGCTGTTCTGCAAAAAGCCGATATACACCAGACAGATGACCGGTGCAAACCCGATGCAGGTCAGCAGGTTTGCAAGGAACATGCCGTTCATATCACGGCCTACAAGCTCAAAAAAGCGGCCGATGCCGGTCTTGCGGGGAGCGTCCTTTTCGACGCCCTTACCGGCCTTGAAATCATTGGCAGAAGGAAAAAGACCCATAGTAACTGCGGTACCTCTCTTACGTTTTTCACCGGCACCGCAGGCGTTTTGTCTGGAAAGTGCCATTGTGCTAACTTTACAGATATAAATATACCTGTATTTTGTCAACTTTGCAAGATACAACCGGGGCTAATTGTAAAAAAATATTTATCTCTCCCTTTTTTGCCCAAAGTGTGCTACAATGACAATGGCATTTTTTTGCAATAGGAGGAAACCATTATGAGCATTCTTCGCACCATTGCGATGTTTATTTATCTGTTCGGGTACATGATCCTGCATTACGGCATCCTGCGCCGCGCCGAGCGCGCCGCAGCCGCCGGAGATACCGCCACTGTGGAGCAGATCGTGAACCAGCACATCCCCCGCTGGAGCCGGGGCATCTTAAAGGTGACCGGTGTGTCCCTGTCGGTGGAAGGGCTGGAAAACATCCCCAAAGACCGCCCCTGCGTGTTCGTGGCGAACCACCGCAGCTACTACGACATCCCTTTGCTGCTGGCCGGGCTGGAAAAGCCCCACGGCATCCTTGCCAAGGAGGAGCTGGAAAAGATTCCCCTGCTCAACCGCTGGATGAAGCTGCTGGGCTGCGTGTTCGTGCAGCGTGACGATGTGCGCGCCTCGGTGCGGGCACTGAACGATGCCACCGCCATCGTAGAGGGCGGCCGCAGCTTCGTCATCTTCCCCGAGGGTACCCGCTACAAGGGCGAAGAGGGCGGCGCAGGCGAGTTCAAGGCCGGTGCTTTCCGCATTGCGGTCAAGACCGGTGCCCCGGTGGTGCCTGTGGCTGTGACCGGTGCCCGCGCCCTGTTCGAGACAAACGGCAACCGCTGCCGCCCGGGCGGTGTGCGCATCAAGATCATGTCGCCCATCCAGACCGCCGGCATGAGCAAGGCCGAGCAGAAACAGCTGCCCGACGCCGTGCGCCAGAGCATTCTGGCTGCCCTGAAGTAACAGCCTTTCCCGCTCGTTTCATCACACAGGAGAACTATTTTATGGCAAGCTACCGTTACGAACGCGACATTGACCCCAAGGACCTCAAGCCCCGCAAACAGCGGCAGTACAGCCGCAGGGAGCGCTGGGCAAACTGGTGGGACTACAACCTGAAGTGGGTGCTCATCTTCGGCATTGCGGGTGCGTTCGTGGCGTACTGCTTTATCGGGCAGTACTTTCTGACCACCCACCCGGATTATAACGTGGCGGTGGTAAGCCCCTACTACCTGCCCGAAGCCACCGTCACCGCCCTGCAAGAGCAGCTTGCCGCCTATGGCGAGGACTGCAACGGCGACGGCAAGGTGGTGGTGAAGATCAACCAATACACCATGGCCTTCAACAGTGAGGACTCGGACGCCTATCTGGATATGGCAGGCACCACCAAGCTTTCCACCGATATCCAGAGCTCCCTCAGCTCCATCTTTATCCTGTATGACCCCGCAGGCTTCCAGCAGACCACCGGCACCCTGCGGTATCTGGACGGCCATCTGCCCAAGTCCGATGCCGACAGCGACTGGTGGAACATGGTCTACCGCTGGACGGACTGCCCGGTGCTGACCGGGATGGAGCTGGGCAGCTACACCTCGGACGCGGTGCAGAGCGCAAGCGGCGACAGCCAGCAGCTGCTGGCAGATTACTATATCGGCATCCGGGGCGCATGGCTGAAGGAATCGGCTTCCCTGCTGGAAAACAGCGAGACCCTTTGGGCAAACCTGACCGCCGGGGCAGTCTCCACCGCCGGGGAGGGGCACTAAAGATGCGCTTCCGCATCAAAGCCGGCGGCCCCGCCGCACGATTCACCTTTGACCGCACCCCAAAGCCCCAGCCGCCCGCGCCGCCTGTTCTCCGCGCCGCAGACCTTGATAACCCCTATGGGCGCTATTACGGTAAAGCCCGCAGCTGGGAGGATATTTTGAAAAATAAAAACAGCGATTGAGAGGCTCTCTGGTCATCGCCGCAGGCGATGACCAGAGAGCCTCTGTTTTCTATTTTCGTCTTTTTACCCATGGCTGATTTGAAATTTTCTCCACCCTCAAATGGAGGGCGGTTTGTTGTTTCTCTGTCCCGGTTATGGTATACTTACTAGGTATCCCCGCAAAAACCGACCAAAAAGGATGTGACCCCCATGGACGCACTGGAACAAGCCCGTGCCGAGATCGACACGGTGGATGCGCAGCTGGCTGCGCTGTTCGAGCGCCGGATGGCTGCCGTTTTGCAGGTGGCCGAATATAAGCGGGCGCACGGTCTGCCCATCTACGATGCCGCCCGGGAGGCCGCCGTGCTGGAAAAGGCCGCAGCCCGCATCCAGCAGCCTGCGCTGCGCCCTTACTATAAAGACCATGTCCAGCACATGATGGATCTTGCCAAACAGTATGAAGCCGCTGTGCTGGGGCGTAACCGCGCCGCCTATCAGGGGGTGGAGGGAGCGTTTGCCCACATCGCTCTCAAGGCGCTGTTCCCCCACGCCGAGGCCGTGAGCTATTCCACATGGGACGAGGTTTTCGAGGCCGTGGCCTCCGGCGAAGCCGCCCACGGCGTAGTGCCCTTTGAAAACAGCCACGCCGGGGATGTTTCTGCCGTGCTGGACCTGTGCTATAACCACCCGGAGCTGTGGGTGGTGGACGTGTACGACCTGCCCATCTCCCAGAACCTTCTGGTGCTGCCGGGCACCCAGCTTTCCCAGCTGCGCACGGTGTACAGCCACCAGCAGGCCATTGCTCAGAGCGAGACCTTTTTAAAGCAGTTCCGTCTGCCCGCCACCGCCATGGCCAATACCGCCATGGCTGCAAAGTTCGTGGCAGAAAGCAAAGACCCGACAAAGGCCGCCATTGCCAGCGCCGAGACTGCCGCCCTGTACGGGCTGGAAATTCTGGTGCCCAACATCAACACCGACGGCGACAACACCACCCGGTTCATCGTGCTCAGCCGCGAAAAGCCCACGGCGGGCAACCGGTTCTCCCTGCTTTTCACGGTGGACAACAAGCCCGGCAAGCTGGCTGAGGTCATTCAGGTCATCGGTGCCAGCGGCTTCAATATGGAGTCCATCAAGAGCCGCCCCATGCCGCACGTCCCCTTTGAATATTATTTTTATGTAGAGCTGGTGGGCGATGCCGCCGCCGGCGAGACCGCCGCGCTGCTGCGCGAGCTTGACCGCACCTGCCGGACGGTGCGGCTGTTAGGAGTGTATACAAAATGAGTGATTTTATCGGAACCAAGCTGACCATGAATCTGGGTGAGCGCAGCTACGACATCATCGTCAAGCGCGGCTCGCTGGAAAACCTGTATCAGTTCGCCCGGCTGGACCGCCGGGTGGCGGTGGTCACCGACAGCGGTGTGCCTGCACAGTACGCCCAGATGGTAGCCGACCAGTGCAAGGATGCCACCATCATCACGGTGCCGCAGGGCGAAGCCAGCAAGAGCTTTAAAATTTTGGAGACCGTGCTGCGGCAGATGCTGGACTTCGGCATGGGCCGGGGCGACCTTGTGGTGGCCGTAGGCGGCGGCGTAGTGGGCGACCTTGCCGGGTTTGCCGCTTCCATCTATATGCGCGGCATCGACTTTATCAACTGCCCCACCACCACCCTTTCCATGATCGATTCCTCCATCGGCGGCAAGACCGCCGTGGATCTGGGCGACACCAAAAACATCGTGGGTGCCTTCTGGCAGCCAAAGCTGGTCATCGTGGACCCGGACACCCTGTCCACCCTGCCCCGCCGCCACTTCATCAACGGTCTGGCCGAGGCGGTCAAGGCAGGGCTTCTGGCCGACCCGGAGCTGTTCTCCATCTTTGAAAAAGAGGACGTGGACGACCGCATCGGCGACATCATCTGCCGCAGCCTGCGCTTTAAAAAGAGCATCGTGGAGCAGGACGAGACCGAGCAGGGGATGCGCAAGGCGCTGAACTTCGGCCATACCATCGGCCACGGCATCGAGGCTGTGAAGGGCATCAAGGGACGCCGCACCACCGGCCTGTTCCACGGCGAGTGCGTGGCGCTGGGCATGCTGCCCATGATCGAATCCAAGGCGCTGCAAAAGCGGGTGCGCAATGTGTACCGCCGTCTGGGTCTGCCCACCCGCACCGCCTACGATAAGGAAAAGGTGCTGGCCGAGATGCTGCACGACAAAAAAGCACAGGACGGACAGATCACCATCATCAAGGTGCCCGGCCTTGGCTGCTGGCGCGCCGAGACCATCCCTGTGGAGGGGCTGCGCCCGCTGCTGGGCATGGAGGACTGACCCATGAAAAATACCTTTGGCAGCGACCTTTCGCTGACCATCTTCGGCGAGAGCCACGGCCGCGCCGTGGGTGCGGTGCTGGACGGCATGGCCGCCGGTGTGCCGGTGGACGAGAGCTTCCTCGCCGCCTGTATGGATAAGCGCCGCGCCCGGGGCGACGGCCTTTCCACCCCCCGGGTGGAGGCGGATGCGGTGCAGCTGCTTTCCGGTGTGGTGAACGGCCACACCACCGGCACCGCCATCGCCCTGATGATCGAAAACCAGAACACCCGCAGCGGCGACTACGCCAAGACCGCCGACCTGCTGCGCCCCGGCCACGCGGACTTTACCGCCTACGCCAAGTACCACGGCTTTCAGGACGCCCGGGGCGGCGGGCACTTTTCCGGCCGGGTGACCGCTGCTTTGGTGGCGGGCGGCAGCATCGTGCTTGCCGCATTGCAGCGGGCGGGCATTGATATCACCACCCACATCGCCCGGTGCGCAGGGCTTGCAGATACACCCTTTGCCCTAGACGACCCCGCCGCCCTTGCGGCACAGGTGGAGACGCTTGCCAGTAAGACCGAGGGCTTTGCGGTGCTGGATGCCGCCGTGGAAGAACCCATGAAGGCCGCCATCCGCGCCGCCGGTGCCGAGGGCGACAGTGTGGGCGGCGTGCTGGAAACTGCCATTCTCGGCCTGCCCGCCGGCATCGGCGAGCCCTACTTTGACAGCGTGGAGAGCGAGATCGCCCACCTTGCCTTTTCCATCCCGGCGGTCAAGGGCATCGAGTTCGGCACCGGCTTCGGCTTTGCCGGGCTGCGCGGCTCGGAAGCGAACGACGCCTTCCGCATGACGGCAGAGGGTGCGGTGGTCACCGCCACCAACCACAACGCGGGCATCAACGGCGGCATCGCCAACGGTATGCCGGTGGTGTTCCGCACCGCCGTCAAGCCCACCCCCAGCATCTACAAGCAGCAGGACACGGTGGACTACATCGCAAAAAAGGACGCACAGCTGTCCATTCAGGGGCGGCACGACCCCTGTATCGTGCCCCGGGCCGCCATCGTGCAGACCTGCGCCGCCGCCCTTGCGGTGGGTGATCTGCTCACCGCCCGGTACGGTGCCCGGTGGATGACCGACCCCACCGGCTATCGGAAGGAGGACTGAGATGGAATACGGACTGATCGGCGGCAAGCTGGGACACTCCTACTCCAAGACTATCCATGAGCTGCTCTGCGGGTACAGCTACGAGCTGTGCCCCCTGCCCACCGAGGCAGACGCCCGCGCCTTTTTGCAGCGGCGGCAGTTCAAGGCCATCAATGTGACCATCCCCTACAAAAAGCTGGTGATGGAGTACTGCTCCTTCATCGACCCCTGCGCCCGCGCCATCGGCGCGGTGAACACGGTGGTAAATAAAAACGGCCTGCTCTACGGCTACAACACCGATTATCTGGGCTTTGCCCACCTGTGCGAAGCCCACGGCGTGGAACTTGCGGGCAAGACCGTGCTCATCTTGGGCACCGGCGGTACTCACAACACCACCCGCGCGGTGGCGCTGGATAAGGGCGCTGCCAAGGTGCTGACGGTCAGCCGCACTCCCGACCCGGAAAAGGGCGAGCTGAGCTACGCCGAAGCCGTGCGCAGCGGTGCACAGGTGGTGTTCAACACCACCCCCGCCGGGATGTACCCCAACGTGGGCGTGTGCAGTCTGGACGTTGCTGCCATGCCCGGGCTGGAAGCCGTGGTGGACGTGGTCTATAACCCCAACAAGACCGAACTGATTCTCCGCGCCGAGGACGCCGGTGTGCCGGTGGCGGTAGGCGGGCTGGAGATGCTGGTGGCACAGGCGGTGTACGCCGCCGAATACTTCCTTGGCCGCAAGTTCGAGGACGCCCCGGGCGAGGTGCGGCGCATTACCGCTGCGCTGCGCCGCGAGACGCTGAACATCGCCCTTGTGGGAATGCCCTCTTGCGGCAAATCCACCCTTGGCCGCCTGCTGGCGAAGCAGCTGGGCAGACCGCTTGTGGATCTGGACGAGGAGATCGTCAAGGCAGACGGGCGCAGCATCCCGGATATCTTTGCCGCCGAGGGCGAAGAGGGCTTCCGCGCAAAGGAAGCCGCGCAGATCGCCCGTTTCGGCAAGGAAAAAGGGCTTGTGCTCTCCTGCGGCGGCGGCGCGGTGAAGCGGGCAGAGAATGTCCGCGCCCTGCGCCAGAACGGCGTGGTGCTGTTCATCGACCGGCCGGTGGAGGCACTGGCTGTGGGCGGCAACCGTCCGCTTTCTTCCAGCGCTGAGGCGCTGCGCACCATGGAGGCCCAGCGCCGCCCGCTGTACCTTGCCGCCGCAGATGCGGTGATTTCTAACACCGGCACGCTGGCCCAGACGCTGGCAGCTGCACAGGAGGCACTGGATGAAATTTTTGATTCTTAACGGGCCCAACATCAATCTGGCGCGCTGGTCTGAGCCCGGCGTGCCGGGCGAGGTGGACTACAACGGCCTGATGGACTATGTACAGGCGGGCTGCGACCAGCTTGGCATCGAGACAGACATCTGCCAGTCCAACCACGAGGGCGACCTCATCGACGAGATCCAGTCTGCCCCCGGGCGGGTAGACGGCATCGTGCTGAACCCCGGCGGCTACGCCCATTACAGTGTAGCCATTCTGGACGCGCTGCGGCTGTGCAGCGTGCCCGCCGTAGAGGTGATGCTGGACGCCCCGGACGAGCGCGAGCCCTTCCGCAAAACGGACGTGGTGTCCTTTGGCTGTCAGGGGCATTTTATCGGCGAAGGCCCGCAGGGCTACCTGCACGCCTGCATCTGGCTGGCGCAGCTGCTGCGCACCGACGGCTCCTCTAAGGCGCATATCGTGATGTAAAACAAACAGGAAAGGAACGACCTCCCATGATCATCTCCACCAAAAAAGGCGCTCCCAAAGAGGAGCTGGAAAAGATCGTTGACAAATTCGAAAAGCAGGGTCTGGACGTGACCCTGATCACCGGCAAGGACTACAACGTGTTCGGTCTGGTGGGCGACACCACCAAGATCGACGAGCGGGACGTGCTGGCAAACCCGTGGATCGACAACGTTACCCGCGTGTCCGCGCCCTATAAGCGCGCAAACCGCCTGTTCCACCCCGCAGACTCGGTCATCGACTGCGGTGGCGTGAAGATCGGCAGCAAGGAAAAGATCGCCGTCATGGCGGGCCCCTGCAGCATCGAAAACGCCGAGCAGGCACTGCGCATCGCGCAGGGGGTCAAGGCGGGCGGCGCAGCGCTGTTCCGCGGCGGTGCCTACAAGCCCCGCACCTCTCCCTACTCCTTCCAGGGCATGGGTGCCGACGGGCTGGACCTGCTGCTGGAGGCAAAAAAGGCCACCGGCCTGCCCATTGTCACCGAGCTGATGAGTCCCAAGTACTGCCAGCTGTTCGAGGAGAAGGTGGACCTGGTGCAAATCGGCGCCCGGAACATGCAGAACTTCGACCTACTCAAGGCCGTGGGCCATCAGGACAAGCCCGTCATGATCAAGCGGGGCATGTCCGCCACCTATGAGGAGTGGCTCATGAGCGCCGAGTACGTCATGGCCGGCGGCAACGAGAACGTCATTCTCTGCGAGCGCGGCGTGCGCACCTTTGAGACCTACACCCGCAATACGCTCGATCTTGCGGCGATCCCCGTGCTGCGCAAGCTGACGCACCTGCCCATCATCGTCGACCCCAGCCACGCCACCGGCAAGAGCTGGCTGGTCGACCCGCTGGCGATGGGCGCGGTGGCGACCGGCTGCGATGGCCTGCTCATCGAGGTCCACAACGACCCCGCACACGCGCTGTGCGACGGCCCGCAGTCCCTGAAGCCCGAGCAGTTCGACGCGCTGGCAAAGAAGCTGCTTCGACTGAAGGAATTTGTCAAGACGATAGAGGAGTAAGACTATGACAGTCGGCATTGTCGGCCTCGGCCTCATCGGAGGCTCGATGGCCAAGAGCATCAAGGCGCGCACCGCGCACACCGTGTTCGGCTGCGATCTCGATCAGGAGACCATGATGATGGCGCGTATGTGCGGCGCCATCGACGCGCCGCTGACGGCGGAAAATTTGAAGGATTGCGACCTTGTGCTGGTCGCCATCCGCCCCGCCGCCGCGGTAAAATGGGTGAAGGAGCACGCGGAGGGTATCCGCCGGGACACGATCCTTGTGGACCTGTGCGGCGTGAAGCGCGCGGTGGTGCGCGAACTCGCGCCTGTCGCCGAGCAGTACGGCTTTGCCTACATCGGCGGACATCCGATGGCGGGCCGCGAGCGCGGCGGCTTTACCGCCGCGACGGACAGCCTGTATGTGGGCGCGTCCATGATCCTTACGCAGGGCAAGCGCACGGATATGCAGCTGCTTGAAACGCTCAAGGCGTTTTTCCTCGATATCGGCTTTGCGAGCCTGACCTTCTCCGATCCCGAGGAGCATGACCGCATCATCGCCTTTACCTCGCAGCTCGCGCACATCGTCTCGAGCGCCTACGTCAAGTCGCCCGAGGCGCAGAAGCGCCGCGGCTTCTCCGCCGGCAGCTTTCAGGATATGACGCGCGTGGCGCGGCTCGACGAGGATATGTGGACGGAGCTGTTTCTGGACGACGCGGACTATCTGACGGACGAGCTGGATATCCTCATCGGACATTTGCAGGAGTATGCCGACGCGCTGAAAAGCAAGGACGCCGAGCACCTGCGCGCGCTGCTGCGCGATGGCCGCGAGAAGAAGGCCACTGCGGGCGGCAACTGAAAATCAACGAAGATCGACGGGGAGGGAAGACCTATGTCCTCTGTTCAGACCATTGAAGTCCATACCGCGCCGGCCTACGAGGTCACCATCGGCGCGGGACTGCTGCGGGAGTGCGGCGCACGGCTGAAGACTGTGCTGGGCGGCTGCCGCATCGCGGTCGTCGCCGACAGCAAT
>ERZ857922.4174-NODE-4174-length-11260-cov-4.934672_pt1 | contig 11260 bp, 8 predicted proteins | sample MGYA00519579_ERZ857922 | MGnify/ENA primary metagenome ERZ857922 (study PRJEB31778, sample SAMEA3449375) | human gut metagenome | biome: human gut; feature: human-associated habitat; material: faeces | place: United Kingdom | collected 2010/2012 ... | reverse complement strand
CACCAGCGACCGTGTTCAGATAGAGTGGAAAATCTGACATTTCCGCTCTATCGCCCCTCATTTCTATTTTATCTTGTTTGTACCCCTTGTACACCGATGTTTGCCAGACTAAAGACATAACCTTTTCTATCATGTTGAATCGCCCCCACATTGCCCACAATTCAGTGATAAACAGCCCTGCCCTGTGAACGATACTGTGCATGAAAAAGTGTACACTAGGTCTGTTGTAGGCATCTGTCCCTGTGTAATTATGGTCGGGTAAAACCAGTGCTTTTGGACGGTGCTTTTCTGCAAATACGCCATCACATTGTCCGATTTTGACTCCGCAAACCGCCAAATGCGACGGCACATCGTTGTGAGACATTAGCACATCGATGGCGTTTCCCCGAAAAAAAGCCGTCATTTTCTCATTTCATGCCGTCGAAAGCATCCAAAAACGCCAGCGTTTGCTCGGCGTTTTCCTGCGACGGCTGGGGCGGCTCCGAGACGGACTGAAAAGGAACTGTATTTCCCAGCCCTTTCAGTTCCTCCCGAAGCATCCGCCGGAATCTGCCCATGAAGGAATCCTCTCTGCTTTCCGCCTCCTGGGCATCCAGGCAGTCGTTAATGGCTTGTACTACGGATTTGCTGAAAGAACTCCCCGCCGCTTTCCGATCCCTCAGATACTCCAATGCACGGGCATCCTCGGCACGGGACAGCTTGAAGCGTATCGTGGTTTTTGTGGCCCTCATTTCACACCTTCTGTTACCCTCTGTACCTCGGCCATATACTCGTAACCTTTGGCCGTGGCGCAAATGTCGCCATTAATGATGATTTTGTCAGGAGCAATAGGGAAGAAATTTTTCAGCAGGCACCCACCGCCGCCGACTACATACAGCTTCATAATCCGGGGATCATAGCCATGCTCCCGGAGCTTGCGGAATACCTTTTTCGCATAATCCCTCGCCGTCAGCTTCATGGTCTTTTCCAGTTCCTCGTCGATACCGATTGTACCGTACCGCAAGAAATTGTGAATCATCTGTTCATCCAGTTCGGCGTGATGTTCCCGCATAAGAGCTTCCTGGATAGCCAGAACGCACTGCTGAACACCATACTTTTCCGTAAACATTTGCCGCAAATCCACATTGCTGTCCAGGGTACGCAGGATGTTCATGGTGCCGTTACCAATATCACAGAGCATATTGCTGCCGGTGAAGTGGTTGACAATAGGTGCAATTGCAGCAAATCCCTGGGGATAAACTGCCGCTCCCACAATTCGGATGCGGTAATCCTTTCTCCGAAAGGAAAACGCCACCTCACGATTCTGTAGCAGGTACGCCTGGAACGCCTTCCGTTGCTTCGCCACCCAGGACAGGGGCAGCCCCGCCGCCAGAAACACATTGGCCTGGGTGATTTGCTCCCTGCTCAACTCCCGGGCAATGGCTGCCAGGGTCAGGATGTAGTAATCCTCATCTATCACTTTTTCAGCGGCGTATTCCTTATGCCCAACGCCGATTTGGTAGTAACGGCCCTGATAAATCAGCAGGTCATTCTTGAAGGTCGGTTCCGTGTCGCTGCTTTCGACCCCCGTGGGGAAGCAGGAGTTGGCTGTTTTGATGTTGCCATAGCCATGGTCAACGCCGATGATGTAAATTCCGTTTTTGTTTTTCATTTGTTTCATCCTTTCAAAAAATAGTTGCGCACCTATTCGCCCTCGCCCCCGTGCGCTTTGGATTCATCTGACGCCCGACAGCGAATCGGTTCCATGGGAGTTTCACCCCTGCGCTTCCGCCCAGCTCTTTCGAGAAGTATCATTGTCCTGCCCCCACCGTCGTCGCCTTGTCGGTTGCTATCCGGCAGTGGAGGCTCGTGTTTGTCGCTCGCATAAATTGGTCATGGCGCACGGCCTCCCGGCTCGGGTGGGGAAGAATGTATCAGACGAATGATTATGAACTTGTCAAGGTACATTGAGAGGGACAATACCCCTTCACCTATCGCGGCAAAACGAGGTTTTGTTAGGGCGTTTTGAACAAATATTTTCTTTTTCGTGCAAGCTGCCCAAAATCCCCCTCAAGTGGTAGGCATCCAGAATGGGCAAAAGTAAAGGTGTTTCTCAAGATTTTTTCAATTTCATAAAGCCTGCACAAATCCCCTCATATATTGAACCCACGAAACAGACCGATTTTTTACATGTTTCGGAAAATAATTTATTCTTGTGAAATTCGACGAAGCACCGTGGGATACTATCCCCTCACCTATCGCGGCAAAAATGAGGTTTTGTTAGTGTGTTTTCCTAAAATATTTTTCCCCCTCACTTAAGTAGCCATCGAGGCGGGCCGTTTTTTAATATGATTTCTGAAAATAAATTATTTTTGTGAGAAATGGCAAAAACCGCCACGGTGCGACTGACAGAATCAGTACACACCATGGCGATTTTGCTATATGCTTTTTCTAGGCAAAAATCAGTTCATTCAACACAATTTCATCTGCTCGATTTCGAATGTTGTTCATCCGGGCAACCCATTCCATTTGATTTTCCACTTTCAGCTGCTCGGTAATCCCCTCCTGCTGGGCCAGCTGAGAAATAAGCCGCTGTTCCATTTCCTGCGCCTGGCGGTCAACTTCTTCCAGGTGGGGATTCAGGGTTTCCTCCATGAACATTATGGTGAAAAGTGCTTCTCGGTACTTTCTTAAATAATTGAAACGCAGCATTCCCCAACGGCCTACCTTGGGGCTTTCCGGTGCAGCCAGATTTGGGAGACAATAGTCCCCAACGAGCGTATAGGTGATTTCCATATGTGTTCCTCCAATTTGGTTTTAGATGGTACGCATATTATAAGCCCGCCCATCTTCCTTCGCAAATGTATTGATGGCATGCCATTCTAATTTCTGCGACGAATCTTTTATTTTTGTAAGGCCTAGCTTTTAAAGGTCAAATATGATAAGATAATCAAAAGAATGAACGAAAAAAGCTGTTTCCGCAAAAAGTTATCGGCTTAAGAGATTCCAGACAAAAGCATCAAAAGAAATGCTTGCATAGCAGATTAAGGGAGAGTGGAGTTTATGCCCAAGATTATGTCGATTATCGAAAAGGAGACAAAAGGCAAGTCTTATCATACATATAAATACAGCTATGATTCTATCGGTTTACCCAGCATCGACTATGACGATAAGCCTGATGAGGTGGTCAAATGGCTGGATTCAGGTGAAACAGACAATCCCACCAAATATATTTCCTTGAAAGACTATGCTGACAAGATTGCAGGGCAAGAACCAATTATCAAGTACTTTCTAGATGGCTCCCGCCATGTTTTCAAAGTTGATGATATTGCGTATAATAAGCGGATATATCCTGTTGTTGCGGGCCAAATAGGTGTTGGCTGCTGTAGGCGGGAAAACAAGAGAATGAAAGTCGAAAGATTTTACCGTGAACTTGTCATTGCCCTTCCAAAGAATGCAAACGCTGATGGACACAACGACACTGCTTTTTTTGCCTCTAAACTTCAAAAAATTAATGAGAGTTCAGAGTTGAAGCGATTGGGGCTTTCATTTTCTGCGGTTCTTCCTTACGACACAGCAAAAACAAAGGCCGCTGATACAAAACTTGATAGCGTGGCAGTAGGAGTAATTCAAGACTGTATGATTGATTACGAAAAACGTATGGTTGCAGAATTGGTTAGAGAAAAAAGGCTGGGGCAAAAGAGTTACTTACTGAAAGATGGGTCGCTTGAATACAAGAAAGAGATGAAAACAGGCCGTGAAGACTTGCGAAAGTTTCAAAAAATACGGCACAACTACAGCTGGGTTATTGGCGTATCAAAATCGTTTAACCCCGAAAGTTGCAAAGATCATACAGGAAAGCCAAACTCCAACTACATTGCGGATTTACCTGTTTACCACAGGACGCCGGTTGCAAGGTATACGAATACCGAGTTCCTGGGAGATGTTCAATTTGGTGTATGGTACATTCGTCTACGGGATAAAAAACGTACATTAACTCCGTTTGATGGTGTTGTGAAGGTTGAAAAGATTCTGACTGATGAAGAAATTGAACAGGGTGGTATTAATACTGACACTGTCGATTTGATTTCTGCAAATATTTTTAACGAAAGGAACCCAACATGCTATGGTGCTGATCGTAGGTGGGCCAATCACCTCTATCCCGTGTTTTTGACTGAATCCTTTGTAAAAAGCAAATATATTAGTACAGATATGTTTCTGCAACTGTTTTAGGGGGAAAAATAATGGCTAACGAATTAATTGGACGGGTGGTTGCTACCGAAAAGCACCCTACCACCATTGACGATTTTACATTCTGGACTGACCCTGACCTGATTCTTCATCCCTTTGATATTGTTAAAGTACAGCACGTCAACGGCTCTTTTTCATACGGTGTTATCGAGGATATCTCCCATATCACTGACGCTGCAAGTTTTTTGACGAGTTTTATTTCAAGTGACTTTGGTGATGTTAACGCAGAAGAAAACACCCTTCGTGTGGGTATGAATTATGTCCAGGCTAAGGTCGTGTGTAATGATAAAAACATCTATATTCCGCTTCAAAGTAACGCAAAAGTTATGCTGGCTACCAAAGATGAAATCACTTATGCTTTGGGGCTGAATGATATTCCGAATCCGCTCCCCTGTGGCTATCTTGAAATGTATGATGGCACAGCAGGCGGCGAAAAGGTTACATTGCCGGTGAACCTGAATGCCAAATTTATTATTGGTCCTGAAGGTGCTCATCTCAATATTTCTGGTATTTCTGGTCTGGCATCTAAGACCTCTTATGCAATGTTCTTATTAAAGGCCATCCAAGAAAAATACATGGAAAAGCAAAACGATGAAGATGACGACAGCGTGGCATTTGTTCTGTTTAACGTTAAAGGTAAAGATTTACTTTCCATTGATCAACTCAATGATTTTATGGATGAAACTAATCCCGGACAAACAAAGAAGGATACATATGCAATATATAAGGCCTTGGGCTTAACTCCTGAACCCTTTAAAAATGTTCATTATTATTACCCTTATTCCTTCCCCAACACAAATAATCGGAATACATATCTCCCCTCTGAGGTTGTTGAAGATAATATTAAGCACAAGAGAGCGAAAAGATACAAGTACATTTACCAATATGACAAGAACAACCTGGATTTGATGTTTGCTAACATTGATGATTCCACCCAAACAATGGATGCAATCATTAGCTATATTATGTCAGGACAGGGGAATTTTGGCAGAATTAATGATTGGCAAGGTTTCTTACAGGAAGTAAAGGACAAATGCTCCACTGAAAGTTCTGGAAAAGATAAAGAGATTCCCGTTGCGAGCTGGAGAAAGTTCTACCGCATTGTTAATAAGAGCATTAATGAAAATCCTATTTTTGCTCGTGATATTTGTGAACAGAACAATGAAACCCGACTGGGTGATGCCCTGCGCTATATTAAGAAAAACGAAGTCCACGTTATTGATATAGCAAAGCTGTCAGAGGACAAGCAGGCATATGTTTTTGGTGATGCTATTCGTGCAATTTATGACCTGCAGTTAGGGCAATTCAGTGGAGAAGTAGGAGTTAATCCGCCGTCAAGAATTGTCATTTTCATTGATGAGCTTAATAAATATGCGTCAAAAGAAACTCCGAAAAATTCCCCTATTCTGAGACAGGTTCTTGTTGTCGCAGAGAGAGGACGTTCTTTGGGCGTGGTTTTGTTTGCTGCAGAACAGTTCAGGAGTGCCATTCATGAGCGAGTGACAGGTAACTGCTCGACTCATGCTTATGGCAGAACCAATTCCATTGAAGTTACGAAGGGCGATTATAAGAGCGTTCCTCCTGTTTACAAGACTATGATGACTAGACTGAAACAGGGCGAATACATTATTCAGAACCCTATTTTTAGATCGCTATTGAGCATTAAGTTCCCGAAACCTATTTATAAGCAATACAAATGAGGAGACTGTATGGCTACTGTTGGTAAAAACATACTAGACAATTTAACAACTGGTATGTATTCTGATTCCAAGGTTATTTACCGCGAATATATTCAGAATGCTTGCGACCAGATTGATCTGGCAATGAAGATGGGAATATTAGTGCCAGACGAAGGTTGCGTTGACATTTTTATTGATGACAAGAAAAGATATATCAGTATCAGGGATAATGCAACAGGTGTAAAGCACGAACTTTTTGCTGCTGACTTGGGCGATATTGCAAACAGTAATAAGGAGATTGGAAAGAATAAAGGCTTCCGTGGTATTGGCAGACTTTGCGGATTGGCATATTGCAAAACGTTGAAATTCACCACAAGTTATAAGGGAGAGAAAGTAAAATCCTCTATGATTTGTGATGCACAATTGATGCGGAAAATGCTCTACGAGAACGTGAAGTATACCTTGGATGAAATCTGGGATACCATTGTCTCTTTTGAAGAAGAACCGGAACAGGCTGACGAGCATTATTTTGAGGTTGAGCTGTTTAATATTAACCCAGAAAACACTGATTTGCTGAATAAATCCTTGATTCGTGAATATTTGAGTTTTGTTGCACCTGTTCCATACAGTGCAAATTTTATTTTTAGCGAAAAGATATATGCTCACGCCAAAAAGTTGGACTATCACATTGATGAATATAGCATTCGAGTCAATGGAGCGGAGATATTCAAAGAATATACTACCCGTTTGAAAGATGTAAGTGGCTCAAAAACAAAAACCTATGATGAGATTTCTAGCATTTACCTGCACGATTTCACCGATAAAAGCGGGAACTTAATTGCATGGATGTGGATTGGACTTTCTCGATTTGAAAAGCAAATTCCAAAGGTGAATCAAATGAGAGGTATTCGTTTGCGCTCTGCCAATATTCAGATTGGCGGGGATGATGCACTGCAGGAGCTTTTCAAAGAGTCACGAGGAAATTATTACTTTGTCGGCGAGGTATTTGCCGTAGATGATGGACTGATTCCCAACTCGCAAAGAGATTACTTCAATGAGAATGAATCCCGTGTTGTTTTCGAAGATTTGCTGTCTGCTTATTTTTCTTCTGAACTTCATACAATTTACTACACCGCTAATAATATCAAGAATGCATTTAAGCGGCAGGAGGAATATTTAGGAAAAGTTCAGGAATATAAGAAGAAAAGTGAAAATCACGGCTTTGTAGATTCCGAAGAGAAGAAAAAACTGCAATTTGAAATTGATAAGTCCAAGGACGAGGCTGAAAAAGCCAGAAAAACTATTCAGAAGTATCTAAACATTGCTCAGGCTGATGAAAAGGCTAGCGAGGACGAGAAAGTTCCTCTTGCCAGCGTTTATAGAAATATTGATAAGAAGTTTAATGCTGAGCAACTTACAGAGAAAGCCTCTTCAACAACTATTCCTAATGCCGAGCAGGAAGATAATGGCAAAAAATATGTTACCACAGGTATGTCCAAGTTGTCCCGTAGTGAGCGAAAACTCGTTACAAAAATTCTGACCATTATTACTAGCAACGCTCCTAAAGATGTTGCGGAAACGATCATAGAGAAAATCAAAGAAGAAATGAGATAATTCGATTATGAATAGAAAAGTGTTACTTGTTGAGCCAAATTATAGCAACAAGTATCCTCCAATGGGCCTCATGAAACTTGCAACGTATTACCGTATGCAAGGTGATGATGTTCGCTTTTTTAAGGGCGATTTGAGACGTTTGGCAGTAGAATTAATCTGTGAAGATTTGATGAACTATTTGGAGATTTGTTTTCCCGATACATACTGGAAAGCTCTCTATCCTACAATCTTTGACTTCATTCGACTGGGAAAGTATGCGCTACTTGATGAAGAACCTACTTTTGCGAATCCTGACGTATTGGAAGCCCTCAAAGAGTATCGTAAAAAATACAAAGATAAGGAATATTTTACAAACCCCAGATTTGATAAGGTCGGTATCACCACGCTATTTACTTTCTATTGGGATATTACCATCAACACCATTAATTTTGCGAAGAAACTGTGCAAGAATGAAAAAGACGTTATGGTTGGTGGCATTATGTCCTCTCTTGTCACTGAAGAAGTATACGAGGCAACGGGCATTCACCCGTTCGTAGGATTGCTGAATCATCCCGGAGACATTGATGATAATGATATTATTATCGATGAACTGCCACTTGACTACTCCATATTGGAAGAAATTGATTACACATACCCTGCTAATAATGCCTATTTTGCGTATATGACAAGAGGCTGTATTAACCGCTGCGCTTTCTGTGCTGTTCCAAAACTGGAACCCACATACTGTGATTATATTAGCTTAAAGGAACAGATAGATCAGACCAACGAGCGGTTTGGCGCACAGCGGGATTTGCTGTTGCTGGATAACAATGTTTTGGCTTCATCTTGCTATGCCCAGATTATTGATGAAATTAAAGAATGCGGTTTTGGTAAAGGGGCTAGTTACACCCCACCTGATGAATTTGAAGTGACCATTAAGAATCTGAAAGATTCGTATAATGATCGGGCATATATTAGAAAAGCAGTTAAATTGTTTTTAGAAACAGTTAATAAGCTGAAAGACGATGGCGAGAAAACAGAGCTTTACTGCAAGATGGAAAAAGCCAAATGCCTCTATTATTATACTGCAACAAAAGAGAAAATTCTTGAACTAGAGGATTACTTTAGACCCCTCTATGAGAAAACGCATAAGCCTACAAGGCGGAAGCGTATTGTGGACTTCAACCAAGGTATTGATTCCAGACTTATTAATTCTGCCAATATGGATAAGTTAGCGGAGGTTAATATATTCCCACTACGTATTGCTTTTGACCATTGGAAGCTGCATGATATTTATGAGCGGTCTATTAGAACAGCGGTTAAAAGCGGAATCAAAAACCTTTCAAATTACCTTCTGTATAACTTTGAGGATGAACCAGAAGAACTATACCTGAGATTAAGAATGAATGTTGACCTTTGTGAGGAGTTAGGGGCAACCATATATTCCTTCCCGATGAAGTATCACCCAATTAACGATAAAGCTTTTTTCATGAATCGGGATTATATTGGGAAACACTGGAATAGAAAGTTCATTCGTGCAGTTCAGGCAGTTCTTAATTCCACAAAAGGTAAGATTGGCAAAGGTGTTGACTTCTTCGAAGAAGCGTTTGGATGTGATATTGAAGAATTCAGAAAAATTCTTTGGATGCCTGAAACCTTTATTATTTACCGCCGGATGTACGATGAAAACTTACGCAAAAGATTAGCAGAAAGATATACCCAGCATTCTGCTGATGATTGCAACCTTGCTAATGAATGGTGGGCGAAGTTCACTGCACTGCCATCTGAGAAGTTGGAAATTGCAAAAGGTATTATTGCTCTGAACAAATTCAAAGATGAAGACATTGCTTGTGATGATGAAGATATTAGGGAGGTCCTTTCCTATTACAAGATTACTCGTGATGATGCAGAAAGAAATCGGTAACCATTCCAATTGCGTTGCAGAGAGAAATTCATTGTCGCCTGTGATTTCCAATACACACATCCATAAAACTCAACTTCAAACACACATCAGGAGGTGAAAGCATGGGAATCCCAACAAACATCAAAACATTGTTATCCGGTGATGTGGTCGAATGGGCCAGAATTGAATTTAAGGAAACCTGGGATGCGGAAGCCTCCCTGAAAACCATCTGCGCCTTTGCCAACGACATGGACAACTGGGGCGGCGGCTATCTGGTGATCGGTGTTCGTGATGCACATGGGCAACCGGACAGTCTGCCGGGAGTGAACCCGGATAAAGTAGATGGATACTTAAAAGATATGCTGAATAAATGCAAGCGTATCCAGCCGGAGTATATGCCTATTGTGGAGGTTTCGGATTACAAAAACAAGAAATTTATTGTAGTTTGGGTTCCTGGTGGCAGCAATCGGCCATATTCTTCTCCCAGAAATATGGCAAAGGACTGTAAAGAAAAGGTGTGCTGGATTCGCAAGATGGCCAGTACCATTCAGCCCTCCGAGGAGGAATTGCGGGATTTGTACAGCCTGGCCAACAATGTTCCTTTTGATGATCGGGTAAATCATCAGGGCGAACTGAATGATCTGAATATCACCCTGATTCAGCAATATCTACGTGAAGTCGGTAGCGACTTATATACAGAATCTGGTCGAATGGATTTTGCTGATTTGTGCCGGAGCATGAATCTAGTTAGCAGTTTGCCGGAATATGTAAAGCCCAAGAACGTGGGATTAATGTTCTTTAACATGGAGCCGGAAAAATTCTTCCCCTATGCGCAAATCGACGTCGTCCAGTTCCCGGACGACTTGGGTGGAGATCAGATCATAGAGAAAACATTTACAGGCCCGCTGCACCAGCAGCTGCGGGAGGCACTGCAATATATCCGCAACAGCATCATTACCGAGCGGGTACACAAACTTCCTGATAAAGCCGAAGCAAATCGGTATTTCAACTACCCGTATGCAGCCATCGAAGAATCCCTTTCCAATGCGGTATATCACAAGGGCTATGACATTCGGGAGCCAATTGAAGTCCGGGTACTCCCTGATAGAATCGAAATCCTCAGCCACCCCGGCGCAGACCGTTCCATCAGCAAGGAAGGCCTCAAAAACTACCGTGCCGTCAGCCGCCGCTACCGGAACCGCCGAATCGGTGAGTTTTTGAAAGAACTACACCTGACAGAAGGCCGCAACACGGGATTCCAGAAAATCATCCGGGCACTGAAAGCCAATGGTTCCCCAATGCCGGTATTTGAAACAGACGATGACCGGACCTACTTTCTGACAACGATTCCGATTCATTCCGATTTTCTGGTTCCATATGAAGATAGAAATGAGTACAGAAATGGATACAGAAATGACACTGAAATTGTAGAATTGACCGAGCATGAAAGGCTTGTTTTAGATGCCATTCATCAGGATACAACAACTACAATTCGGAATATGGTTGCCCGCTTAGGTATTTCGAAATCCTCTGTTTCAAGAGCACTTAAGGGTTTGCAAGGAAAACAAGTAATTGAGCGAATTGGTTCTACGAAAAAAGGAATCTGGAAAATAAAAACGTGATTGAAGTCAGGGCATTGACCACAACCCTGACCACAATCACGATGAAAGATAAGTAAAGGGAATAGGCAGAATATCATGAAAACGCCCTATTATCAAAATTCAATCGTACTATTTCGGCCTAAAAAGTTATAATAGACACACCTAACAAAATTCGAATCCACCTTCCCCCACCAAACATAAGAAATCCGAACTTTTTCCTGATTGGGAATGGGTTCGGATTTTTTGTTCCTATC
>ERZ857922.4170-NODE-4170-length-11274-cov-4.408503_pt1 | contig 11274 bp, 10 predicted proteins | sample MGYA00519579_ERZ857922 | MGnify/ENA primary metagenome ERZ857922 (study PRJEB31778, sample SAMEA3449375) | human gut metagenome | biome: human gut; feature: human-associated habitat; material: faeces | place: United Kingdom | collected 2010/2012 ... | reverse complement strand
AAATGGCGAGATGCGTTGCTGGTCACAGGTACTGTGAACAGTAACGCGGTTTTTTTCTACTCTTCACAATAGGCACTTCCATTTTGACAGCTTTCGGGGTAAAATGATAACATCGCATTTATTACAAAAGTATAGAAGGAAGCAATAAAATGGGATTTAAAACAGACACAATCGCAGCAATCTCCACAGCAATGACTAATTCCGGAATCGGAATCGTGCGTCTCAGCGGAGAAGATGCGTTTTCTATTATTGACAAAATTTACAAAGGCAAAAGCCCGAAGCTTCTGTCCGAACAAAAAAGTCATACCATTCACTATGGCTATATCATGGACGGAGAGCAGACGATTGATGAAGTGCTGGTTCTTTTAATGCGTGGGCCGCACAGCTACACCGGTGAAGATACTGTGGAAATCGACTGTCACGGCGGTGTATTTGTCACAAGAAAGATACTTGAAACCGTGATCAAATACGGTGCAAGACCTGCTGAACCGGGTGAATTTTCCAAAAGGGCTTTTCTGAACGGCCGAATGGATCTGTCACAGGCCGAAGCCGTGATCGATATCATCAGCTCCAAGAATGACTATGCACTACAAAGCTCGGTAAACCAGTTGAAAGGCTCTGTCCACAATAAGATTAAAGAAATCCGTGAAGTAATCCTTTACCATACCGCTTTTATCGAAAGTGCACTTGATGATCCAGAGCATATCAGCGTAGACGGATATGGTGACAGTCTCCTGGGCGTCGTAAAGGATCTGCAGCAGAAAATCCAGTGTCTTCTGGATACTGCCGATGACGGACGTATCATCAAAGAAGGCATCAAGACGGTTATCGTCGGGAAACCGAACGCCGGGAAATCCTCTCTGATGAACGTTCTGGTAGGCGAAGAAAAGGCAATCGTAACCGAGATTGCCGGAACCACAAGAGATGTTCTGGAGGAAAATATCCAGCTTCAGGGCGTTTCTTTAAACATCATGGATACCGCCGGAATCCGCGATACCTCTGATATCGTAGAGAAGATCGGTGTGGATAAAGCAAAAGAAAATGCAGAAAAAGCCGATCTGATCATCTATGTGGTCGATGCATCCAGACCTCTTGATGAAAATGATCACGAGATCATCGAGATGATCCGGGATAAGAAAGCTGTGATACTACTGAATAAGAGTGACTTATCCACAGTTGTTGATAAAAAGGCATTAGAAACGTTGATAACTAAGCCAATGATCGATATTTCCGCAAAAGAGGAGACCGGGATCCATGAACTGGAATCTACTTTAAAAGAGATGTTTTATCACGGTGATATCTCATTTAACGATGAGGTTTATATCACCAATATCCGACACAAAACAGCTCTTGCCGATGCACTTTCCAGCCTGAAAAAGGTAGAAGAGAGCATTGAAAACCAGATGCCGGAAGACTTTTTCACAATTGACTTAATGGATGCATATGAATCTCTGGGAAGCATTACCGGAGAGACGATAGGAGAAGATTTAGTGAATGAAATATTCAGCAAATTCTGTATGGGAAAATAAAGACGCATACGACATCGTTGTAGTTGGTGCGGGACATGCCGGCTGCGAAGCTGCCCTTGCCTGCGCAAGACTCGGTCTGAAAACGATTGTTTTCACCGTAAGTGTAGAAAGTATCGCCATGATGCCATGCAACCCGAATATCGGCGGTACCTCAAAGGGACACCTGGTACGTGAGCTGGATGCGCTCGGCGGTGAAATGGGAAAGAACATCGACAAGACATTTATTCAGTCAAAGATGCTGAATAAATCTAAAGGGCCTGCCGTTCATTCCCTGCGCGCCCAGGCAGATAAGAACAAATACAGCAATACCATGCGACAGACGCTGGAAAACCAGGAGAACCTGGAGATCCGGCAAGGTGAAGTCGTCAATATCCTTGTGGAAGATGGTTCTGTAACGGGCGTTCAGACCTATTCTGGTGCTATATACCGCTGCAAGGCCGTTGTACTGTGTACCGGAACCTACCTGAAGGCAAGATGCATTTACGGTGATGTCAGCACGCATACCGGTCCAAACGGGCTACAGGCAGCAAATTATCTGACCGACTGTCTGAAGGAGCTTGGTATTAAGATGTACCGCTTCAAAACCGGTACACCGGCACGTATCGACAAGCGCAGCATTGATTTCAGCAAAATGGAAGAGCAATTCGGCGACGAGAGGGTCGTACCTTTTTCGTTCACAACGGATCCAGAAGATGTGCAGATTGAGCAGGCTTCCTGCTGGCTTACCTATACCAATCCTACAACCCATGAGATCATCCGTAAAAACCTGGATCGTTCCCCACTTTATTCCGGTATGATCGAAGGCACCGGACCACGCTATTGTCCGTCTATCGAGGACAAAATTGTAAAATTTGCCGATAAAGAACGGCATCAGGTGTTCATTGAACCAGAAGGTCTGGAAACCAATGAAATGTACATCGGCGGAATGTCAAGTTCACTTCCAGAGGATGTTCAATATGAAATGTACAGAAGTGTGCCTGGTCTTGAACACGCAAAAATAGTTAAAAATGCTTACGCAATTGAATATGACTGTATCGATGCAAGACAGCTTCAGCCGACACTTGAGTTCAAATCTATTCATGGTTTGTTCAGCGGTGGTCAGTTCAACGGAAGTTCGGGATATGAAGAAGCAGCCGCTCAGGGACTTATTGCCGGAATCAATGCCGCACTGGAGGTTCTTGGAAGAGAACAGTTAATTTTAGACCGTTCCCAGGCTTATATCGGTGTTCTGATCGATGATCTGGTTACAAAAGAAAGCCACGAACCATATCGTATGATGACTTCACGTGCCGAATACCGGTTACTCCTGCGCCAGGACAACGCCGATCAGAGACTAACCGAAATAGGGCACAAAATAGGGCTTATTTCAGACGAGAGATACCAGATGTTGTTAGACAAAGAAGAAATCATCCGCAAGGAGATCCACAGGCTCGAGCATACCAACGTTGGAACTTCCCAGGAAATCACGGATTTTCTCACAAATTGCGGCAGTACGCCTCTTACTTCAGGATCTACACTTGCTGAGCTTATTAAGCGTCCTGAGCTGAATTATGAGCTTCTCGAACCTATCGACCATATGCGAACAGAACGCTTCAGCCGAGAGATTGTGGAACAAATTGATATCAACATCAAATATGAAGGCTATATCAAGCGCCAGTTAAAACAGGTAGAACAGTTTAAAAAGCTTGAAACCAGGAAAATACCGGCAGATATCGATTACGATGCTGTTCCGAGCCTGCGAATCGAAGCTGTGCAGAAATTAAAGCAGTTCCGACCGCTTTCCATCGGTCAGGCATCCCGTATTTCCGGTGTCTCACCTGCCGATATTTCTGTATTACTGGTATATCTAGGACATTAGACCACCAGATAACCAGACCTGTATTTTGATCTTTTTTGGGATATTACAGAATCCATTATTTCTGGTTTCTGTTTTTCCCTTTATATAGATGTGTACTTTTGAGGGCATCACCCAAAAAGTACACATCTATTTTCAAAGAAATGGTTTTATCGTGTACTTTATAGGGCAAAAAGTATGTTTTTCATCTTTTCGTATACCTTTTAGGTGCATGATTGTATTTTTTTAAAAACATTATCACTTTATCGTGTACCTTTAAGGTGCTATCTTCTCAGAAATTGTGTACCTATTTGGTGCAAAACAGTGTAAATTACTGTTTATTTTCCGCAAAGATGTGTACTTTTAGGGGAAAAAGGAGCAATATGAGTAAAAAATTTGAGCAACAGCTTGCAGAATTAGGTATCACATTAACGCAGACCCAGTTTAATCAGTTTGATAAATATTACGAAATGCTGGTGGAATGGAACAAGGTTATGAATCTCACCGGTATCACCGAGTACGAAGAAGTAAACGAAAAACATTTTGTCGACAGCCTTGCATTAGTAAAGGCCCTGGATATCAGTAAAGTTCAAACCGTGATCGATATAGGAACAGGCGCCGGATTCCCCGGAATTCCTTTAAAAATCGCCTTTCCGCACCTGAAAATCACGTTGCTTGACTCTTTAAATAAGAGAATCCGTTTCCTTGACAGTGTGATTGAAGAGTTAAATCTTACGGATATCCATACAATCCACGGCAGAGCAGAAGATTTTGCCCGTCAGGCAGACTACAGGGAACAGTTTGACCTCTGTGTTTCACGTGCAGTGGCCAATTTATCTACATTATCCGAATACTGCCTCCCTTATGTAAAAGTTGGTGGATTCTTTGTTTCTTACAAATCCGGTGATATTGTCGATGAACTTTCCGCTGCAAAAACCGCAGTACATGTCCTTGGAGGTACACAAAATAAACCAGTTGTATTCCAGCTTCCAGGCAGTGATATTAGCCGTTCATTTGTAAAGATCAAAAAAATCAAGCCTACCGGGAAGAAGTTTCCTCGAAAAGCAGGACTTCCTTCCAAAGAACCTATCCACGGATAAACAGCTATACATACCTGTAGTCTGTATATGCCGCAATGGAAATTGAATTATTTTTTTCTTTACTTTGAACTTCTGCTATTAGTTCTTTTTATAATAGTTCAATTTTAATTGTTATAGTTTATTCTATTTTGTATTTTTGATAGTTCAATTTTTTGTATGCATTGAAAATGTATTTTTATTTTTTTGTATGCAGTTCTGCCAGAAATTTGTTTTCCTATTTCATTTCAAAAAGCGGGTAAGTTCAATTTTTTACCCGCTTAAAATCTGATTTTTTATTTTCATTTAACTTGATTATTTCTACAAAAAGCCCAATAATCATCCTTCTGTTTTGTTTTTCAGAGAAAGACAATTTCCATAGAAATTCACAGAGTTGCATGTCGGTTTTCATGGTGTTCATGAGCAGAATAAGTACCAGTTCTGTTTGCTATTAGATAATCGCAAAAGTTGATCAAGAGCCATATATAGCCAAATGCGGGATGTACACCGAAGTGTACATCCCGCATTTGGCTATAATGTGTACCTGAACGTACTTTATATTATTCAGCAGAGAAAAGGATATCCAGCTGTTCTGCGAATCCTTCCGGTTGTTCAATTTGTGGAAGATGTTTCGTATCCTTTATACACATGCATTCTATAGCAGGCACATGCTTCTGATATTGTTTAGCAATCTCAATACTGTTTTCATCATATTGTCCAGAGATAATGCAGATACTATTTGTCGCCTTGCGAATGCAATGATAAATATTTGTCTTTGTATATCCACCTTTGATGCTTGCAAACAAATATTTTGAATGTGCGTTTTCATTATGAGCAGATTCATGGTATATCTTCGTCATCTGATAATCTATCGTATCTTCGTCATACAGATACTTATCCACAAATTTTTCATCAATCGCTTCTCTTGAATGAATAATGTTGTACAGTAGCGTACCAATAATCGGTATTTCGATAAGGAACTTCAGCGTCTTGGTTCTCTTATTCGGACATTTTGCAAGTTCCGTAAGTGACAGTGGATTCACCATACAAATCTTTCCAATCACGTTTTCATCATTTCCGCATGCCATAACTGCAATAGCAGCCGATTCTCCCGTAGCCACAACATCTGCCTTTTCGCCAATGATATGTTTAATAAAATCCGTCAGCATTTGCACATAAAGAAAATTAGTATAAGTAATATTTGGTTTTTCAGATCGTCCACAGCCTAGCAGATCCACGGTATAAACAGTATACTTTTCTGCAAGAATTGCCGCTACTTTTTTCCATTCTACGCCAGAGCTTTCTGCATCCAAATCATGAAGTAGCAGTAGTGGTTTACCATTTCCCTGTTTTCTATAATAGATTTTTCCAAATCTCCAGTCATAATAATTTCCCTCAGATGAGTTTAACAAGCTGTCTTTTGTTGCCATTTCTATAAGTGTTTTATTTATCAGATGGATTGTAATCGCACCAAGTGTTGCTAAAATCGCACAACTTTTCAATTTATTTTTCATCGTCAATTGCTCCCTTCTCCGAATCATTTTTGTCCAGATTCAGCAAGATTATACTCGCAAATAATATCTGTTTTTGTATAATATTTTACCTTGCGGCTTATAGATAAGTATACCATAATCTCCTCACAGTTTAAAGATTTACATCATGTTATTGTTCCTTGGTTTTCGACAAAATGTTTCACGTGAAACATTTTATCTCTCCTTTTTCAGCTGCTCATAGCCAAATATATTTTCATTTATCTAAAATATTTTTCATACATTTTCATATTTCACTTTATGTAGAATGTTTCACGTGAAACATTCCCGCATTTATAAAAAATGCCGAAATAAATGTTTCACGTGAAACATTTAGTAGATTTAGATAAAGTTTAGTGTTACAATTATATCTAGATGTAAATAAAACTTCATATATATTTGCACACTATTAGAAAGGAGGTAATTGCAATGGGACGAATAATTGCCGTTGCCAACCAAAAGGGTGGCGTTGGAAAAACTACAACAGCGATCAATTTATCCTCGTGTTTAGCGGCGAAAGGGCAGAAAGTTCTCGCAATCGACATGGATCCACAGGGTAATATGTCCAGCGGTCTTGGTATAGATAAGGATAATGTTGACTATACTGTATATGATCTTTTAATTGGCGAAGCCACTATAGAGCAAGTGTTACACAAAGAAGCAATTGAAAATCTCGACGTAATTCCCGCAAACATTGATCTATCTGGCGCCGAAATAGAGTTACTCGAGACCGAGAACAAAGAATACATTTTAAGAGATGAGGTGCTTAAGATAAGAAGTAATTACGATTACGTCATTATCGACTGCCCACCTTCACTTAGTATGCTGACAATCAATTCAATGACTACAGCAGATACAGTATTGGTTCCAATTCAATGTGAATACTATGCACTAGAAGGATTGAGCCAGCTGATTAAAACAATCGAGCTTGTAAAAGAAAGATTAAATGAAAATCTTGAAATGGAAGGTGTTGTATTTACTATGTATGATGCTAGAACCAATCTTTCTCTTCAAGTTGTTGAAAATGTAAAAGATAATCTTGATCAGACAATTTACAAAACTATCATTCCACGTAATATACGACTTGCAGAAGCCCCAAGTCATGGCTTACCAATCAACTTATATGATCCTCGTTCAACAGGAGCTGAAAGTTATATGTTATTAGCAGATGAAGTAATTCATAAAGGAGAAGAGTAAGCATGACAGCAAAACGAGGCGGACTTGGAAAAGGTCTGGATAGTTTAATCAAAGAAAACAAAACCGCAAAACATACTGCACCAGCTAAAAAAGAAGTAGTGAATGCCGGTCCAATCATGATGAAGATCAATGATGTGGAGCCAAACCGTGACCAGCCAAGAAAACATTTTGAGGAAGATGCTCTCTTGGAACTTGCTGATTCAATCAAACAGTTTGGAATCCTTCAGCCTCTGATTGTTCAGAAGCGGAACGATTACTACGAGATCATCGCCGGCGAGCGTCGCTGGCGTGCAGCAAAGCAGGCCGGTATCAAAGAGGTCCCTGTTATCATTAAAGAATACACGGATCAGGAAATCGTTGAGATTTCTCTTATTGAAAATATTCAGCGCGAAAATCTGAATCCAATCGAAGAAGCGCAGGCATACAAGCGTCTGCTAAATGAATTCAGTCTGAAGCAGGACGAGGTAGCTGAGCGCGTTTCAAAGAGCAGAACTGCTGTAACAAACTCCATGCGTCTTCTAAAGCTGGACGAGAGAGTACAGCAGATGATCATTGATGACATGATTTCAACCGGACATGCACGTGCTCTTCTTGCAATCGAGGATAAAGAGCAGCAATATATTCTTGCCAATAAAGTATTTGATGAAAAGCTCAGTGTCAGGGATACCGAAAAACTTGTCAAAGAACTGAAAAAGCCAAAAAAAGAAAAGCCTGTTATCCAGAATGCGTTTGTATATGAAGATCTGGAGGAACGTATAAAATCAATCATCGGTTCCAAAGTCCATGTCAATCATAAAGCAAATGGAAAAGGCAAAATTGAAATTGAATATTATTCGGACAACGATCTGGAACGTATATTTGAATTGTTAATGTCAATACAGGAAGGAGAATAATATATGGAAAGTAAAATTCTAAAGTCACTTGGAATTGATCCGGCGTATATATTTCTTTTTCTTATCATGCTGATCATATTGATGTTTCTTCTTTATATTAATGTCAATATGAAATACAACCGTCTGAAATCGAGCTATAACGTATTCATGCGCGGACAGGACGGCAAAACACTCGAAGAAAGCTTCAGCGCAAGATTCGATGAACTCGACGAGCTTTCCAACATTGCCCACGAAAACAAAGCGGACATCCGCATATTGTATCGCGCGTTGCGAAGCAGCTACCAGAAAGTAGGTATTGTAAAATACGATGCTTTCGGTGAAATGGGTGGAAAACTCAGCTTCGCCCTCACAATGCTTGACAATGATAACAATGGATGGATCCTCAATTCCATGCACAGCAGAGATGGCTGTTACACTTATATAAAAGAAATTGTGCGTGGTGAAAGTTACATTGAGCTCTCTGAAGAAGAGGCCGAATCACTAGATCAGGCCGTTTACCAGGAAATGTATGATCCGGATGTACAAGATGCGATCAAACCACAGTAATTTGCCTGAATCCCTTGATAATCCTCAGGTGATAGAATAAGATGATGTAAGTGGAAAAATTTACTTTTGCCACTCACATCATAAGATATAAAAATAAAGGAATAAGACAGGAGAACAATTATGTTAGATATTAAATTTTTAAGACAAAACCCAGATGTTGTAAAAGAAAACATCAAGAAAAAATTCCAGGATGAAAAGCTTCCACTTGTAGATGAAGTAATTGAGCTTGACAAGAGAAACCGTGAAATCAAAGGTGAAGTAGAAGCACTCCGTGCTGAGAAAAATAAAGTTTCCAAAGAAATCGGTGCATGCATGGCTCATGGCGAAAAAGAGAAAGCAGAAGAGCTTAAGAAAAAAGTTCAGGAAAACGCTGCCCGTATGGAAGAACTTTCTGCCGAAGAAAAAGAAGTTGAAGCAAAAATCAAAAAAGATATGATGGTTATCCCAAATATCATCGATCCATCTGTACCGATCGGCAAAGACGACAGCCAGAATGTTGAAATTGAAAAATTTGGCGAACCGGTTGTTCCGGACTTTGAAATCCCATACCATACAGAAATTATGGAAAAATTCAACGGAATCGATCTTGAAAGTGCAGGAAAGGTTGCCGGAAATGGTTTCTATTATCTGATGGGAGATATTGCACGTCTTCACTCAGCAGTTATCTCTTATGCACGTGACTTTATGATCGATCGTGGATTCACATACTGTATCCCGCCTTTCATGATCAGAAGCAACGTTGTTACAGGCGTTATGAGCTTTGCCGAAATGGATTCTATGATGTACAAAATTGAAGGCGAAGACTTATATCTGATCGGAACAAGCGAGCATTCTATGATCGGTAAATTCATCGATACCATGCTTGATGAAGCTGAACTTCCAAAGACACTGACTTCTTATTCTCCATGCTTCCGTAAAGAAAAAGGAGCTCATGGAATCGAAGAACGTGGTGTATACAGAATCCATCAGTTTGAAAAACAGGAAATGATCGTTGTATGCAAACCAGAAGAAAGCAAAGAATGGTATGATAAATTGTGGAAAAACACTGTTGATCTGTTCCGTTCTCTTGATATCCCGGTTCGTACACTGGAATGCTGTTCAGGTGACCTTGCCGACCTTAAAGTAAAATCTTGTGACGTAGAGGCATGGTCTCCAAGACAGAAGAAATACTTTGAAGTAGGAAGCTGTTCTAACCTTGGTGATGCACAGGCAAGACGTCTTGGCATCCGTGTAAAAGGAAGCGACGGAAACAAATACTTCGCACACACACTGAACAACACAGTAGTAGCTCCTCCGAGAATGCTGATCGCATTTCTCGAGAACAATCTTCAGGCAGACGGTTCTGTCCGCATTCCTGAAGTACTTCGTCCATACATGGGCGGTAAGTCTGAAATCAGATAGAAAACGAGGTAAATTTTGCATAAATATTTAAACGCTATCGGATTCCACGATATCGCATCTGAACGCGAATGGTATCAGATTCTTCTTGAATCCGAAAAGAAATTTTCCGGATATGACCGTATTGCCCTGGACGAGCACACAGATCTCTGTGAGCTTCGCAGGGAATACGGCAACGGGATTGGCATTTCTTCCTGCGGCTTTATCGATGAAAATGATGAAGAGTTCCGCAGAGAATGCTATTTCCCATATTTTTCAGGCAGTGGAGTCAGCTCTTATGCTGATATTGCAGTAGAACAGAAAGCATCCTCACCGACCTATATTGGTGTCTGCGAGGATGTAAAGCTCGGCTGCAGTATCATTTTCCATATTCAAAACGGAATGGAATACATAAAAGAAGCCACTCTCGGCGGTCTGAACAAAAGTTCAATCTCTGTAACATTTTCCGGGCTTGCCTTAAGTGGGAAAATTTTGCTTCCGGTCGCAAAGGATGCAGGTGCTGCGGACAAGAGAGCGAAAGATCTCCGCAACCGGATGATGCTTATGAGCGCAGCAAAGGAAGGGAATCCCGATGCCATTGAAAGCCTTACGCTTGACGACATCGACACCTATGCCGCAGTATCAAAAAGAATCCGTGGGGAAGATATTTACAGCATTGTCGATACACATTTTATGCCATCTGGTCTTGAATGTGACCAGTATGCGATCCTTGGTGAGATTCTGAATATCGATACCATTGAAAATCTTCTTACTGGGAAAGAACTTTATGTTCTTACAGTTGAAACCAATGAGCTTCAATTTGATGTATGCGTACCGGTTGAAAAGGTGATTGGCGAACCGGCGGTTGGAAGACGGCTGAAGGCACAAATCTGGCTGCAAGGGCATATTAATTTTTAGGAAAAAATTTTGACTTATATAAAAAGCATGACCAAATTTCTTTTAATTGAAAATTAGTCGTGCTTTTTGTATATGCGCTTCAGAACATTCGACTTTACATAAAGAAGTCCTATAAAAGCTATTTCACATACAAAATCCCACTTTGTTACCTCACCATAATTATCCCATAATTATTCTCTTAGAAAAGCATTTGACATTTTCATGTTCAAACGGTATGATATATGTGTATGTTCTATTAGTTAAATGAATATAACAAGTGTCTCCTAAGAGAAAGCCGAGGCATTCCCCAAATTGGGGAACGTTCTAATGTTACCAAATCGAAAAAATCTGTAGATTGACAACTCGAAAAAGAGTTGATAATCTTATATATGGCCG
>ERZ857922.4161-NODE-4161-length-11305-cov-4.718133_pt1 | contig 11305 bp, 10 predicted proteins | sample MGYA00519579_ERZ857922 | MGnify/ENA primary metagenome ERZ857922 (study PRJEB31778, sample SAMEA3449375) | human gut metagenome | biome: human gut; feature: human-associated habitat; material: faeces | place: United Kingdom | collected 2010/2012 ... | reverse complement strand
AGTGGATGCTTCCGGTGCTGCTCTGCTTGGTACTCGGTCTGGCTATCGCTATCGAGCGTATTCTCTACCTGTCGCTCTCGACCATCAACTCGAAGAAGTTCCTCGCACAGATCGAAGAGGCGCTCAAGAACGGCGGCATCGACGCTGCCATGGAGGTTGCCCGCAACACCCGCGGCCCGATCGCTTCGATCTACTATCAGGGTCTGTCACGCTACGGCCAGGGTCTCGACGCCGTGGAGAAGTCGGTCGTATCCTACGGTTCGGTTCAGACGGGTCTCATGGAGTCGGGTCTGTCGTGGATCGGTCTGTTCATCGCCCTGTCGCCGATGTTGGGATTCATGGGTACCGTCGTCGGTATGATCGCGGCGTTCGACGCCATCCAGGCTGCCGGCGATATCTCCCCGACGCTGGTTGCCGGCGGTATCAAGGTCGCTCTGTTGACTACTCTTATGGGTCTTATCGCAGCCGTTATTCTCCAGCTGTTCTATAACTACATCGTAGCTAAGATCGACAGCCTCGTAAACGAGATGGAGGATACTTCGATCGTCCTGATGGACATGCTGACGGCTTACAAGAAATAATCAAGACCTGTAAAAAGAGTTAACCGAAAATTATGAAAAAGATATTGAACATATTGCTGGGTGTGCTGATGGCCATCACGGTGGTAATGATGGCTTACGCTATCTTTACCGGCGGATCGGAGGCAGCAATCAGCGCAAACCTCGTCTGGGGTTACGTGCTGATGGTGCTGGCTATCTGCTCGGTGATCTTCTGTGCCGTTTACGGCATGATGAAGAATCCGGCCGGAATCAAGGGGACTCTGCTTTCACTCGGCCTGGTGGTCGTAGTCGTGCTCGCCTCGTATTTCGTCGCAGCCGGACGCGACATTCTGATTCCGAACTTCTCGGACGGCGGCTATTTCCCGCACACAGCGACGGTGATCGCCGATTGCAGCATTCTGGTAGCCTATATCGCCATGGGAGCAGCCATCGTGGTAGCCCTCTATTCGGAAGTTGCGAAATTATTCAAATAAGAGAGGAGTAAACAATGGCAGGAGATAAAAGAAAAGTACAGGAGATCAATGCCGGCTCGATGGCCGACATCGCCTTCTTGCTGCTGATTTTCTTCCTTGTCGCCACTACCATGAACACGGATACGGGTCTGGTGCGCGTGTTGCCGCCGATGCCCGATCCCAACCAGAAACAGGAGGATGTCAAGGTGAAGGAACGCAACCTTCTCTTGGTATTCGTTTCGAAAGGTAACAACATCATGGCGGGCGGCCAGCAAATGGACATCCACCAGCTGAAAGACAAGGCCAAGGAGTTTATCCTCAACCCGATGGAAGACGAAAATCTCCCCGAAAAAGAGGTGAAGGAGTTCGAACTTCCCGACGGCAGCAAGTGGAACTATCCCGTCAGCCTGGGCGTGATCTCCCTCCAGACGGACCGCGGCACCAGTTACGAAACCTACATCATGGTGCAGAACGAGTTGACACGCGCCTTCAACGAGGTGCGCAACGAGGTGGCCATGCGCAAGTTCGGAGTGAAATTCGAAGATCTGAACGAAGATCAGCGAAATATATTAACCAAGGCGGTTCCGCTGAAAATCTCGGAGGCCGAACCGCGTAACGTGGGAGGAAAGAAGTAATGGCAGTAATGAAAAAGAAGGGCAACAAGGAATTGCCCCCGATCTCGACGGCATCGCTTCCGGACGTGATCTTCATGATCCTGTTCTTCTTCATGGTTTCGACCACGATGCGCGATCAGGAGTTGTTGGTTCGCTACAAGCTTCCGACCGCGACCGAAGTGCAGAAGTTGGAGAAGAAGTCGCTCGTCAGCTTCATCCACATCGGCCAGCCTACGCCGGCCATGCAGAAGAAATTCGGTACGGCGCCCCGTATCCAGCTCAACGACTCGTATCGTACGGAGAAGGATATTCTGGATTTCATCGCCGCCGAGCGCGACAAACTCAGCGAGTCGGACCGTGCGCTGATGACCGTATGTCTGAAAGCCGACGACCAGACGAAAATGGGTATCATCACCGACGTGAAGCAGGAACTTCGCCGGGCAAACGCCTTGAAGCTCTCTTACGCCGCTTCGAAGTCGATGGGATATTAAATTCCCGATCCTATACGAAAACGATCCGATGCAGCTGCATCGGATCGCTTTTTATATGCCGCGATCACATCCGCACCATCGTTCGGAAGAACTCGCGCTGTCCCGACCGGAGCGGCTCGAATCCCGTCGAGATTGCTCCGCGACACGGAGCGGCCGTATGCCGGCGGAACGCCGTGCCCGACCGCACCCGAACTCGGACCGTGCGCACAGACCTGCCCTTCGGCGGTGGAACTCGTTCCTTTTCCGCAACCGCAGCCGTCCCGCTCCGCCCCTCTTGCAGAAGCGGCCACGCAGCACAAGCGGGTGAAACAACAGCGTCCGCATTCCCACGTCGATCGTCTGTCTGTCCGATTCCTCGAAATACGATAAAATAGGGTAGCCGCACATCCCCGGCCGACCCGATCAGAAAAGTTCCAGCTGCCCCGATTCGTGATTGAACGTCAGCCGGTGATAGGGCGTCACCCCGTAACGCCTCACGGCGAGACGGTGTTCGCGCGTAGGGTAGCCCTTGTTCTTCGCCCAGCCGTACTGGGGGAACTCTTCGGCCAACCGCCGCATATACTCGTCGCGGTGCGTCTTGGCCAGCACCGACGCCGCCGCGATGTCGGCGTACTTGCCGTCGCCCTTGACGATGCACCGATAAGGAATATCGAGCGACGAACGGAAGCGGTTGCCGTCGATGGCGAGAAATTCGGGGCGTGTGCGCAGTTCCCCGACCGCCCGACACATCCCCTCGAACGAGGCGTTGAGGATGTTGATTTCATCGATGCGTTCGGGCGGGACGGCAGCGACGGCCCACGCCACCGCCTCGCGTTCGATGATCGGCCGGAGCCGGTCGCGGTTGCGCTCGCTCATCTGCTTTGAATCGTTGAGCAGCGGATCGTGGAAATCGGGCGGCAGAATCACGGCCGCCGCGAAGACCGCACCGGCCAGACACCCCCGGCCCGCTTCGTCGCAGCCGGCTTCGATCCGTTCGTACTGATAACAGGTTTCCAACATCTTCCGATCGCCCCGCAGATGGATCCGAGGAGGAACAAAGTTACGAATTATTTACGACCATTCGTCATTTTTCGCTACTTTTGTCTGCGTATGAAATTCGGCGACATCATCCGGCAACCGCTTCCCGTAGCGACCTTCACGTTCCTCGTGGTCGTGATCATCGCATTCGTGCGCGCATGGGTCACACAACGTTTCGCCGGCGAAATTCCGGCCGTCAGCGCCCCGCTGGGATACTATACCGCAGCGTTCCGCCTGTCATGGCCGCTGCTGTCGGCGGCAGCGAGCATCGTCATGCTCTTCGTGGCCGGATTCCTCATCGGCCGCAGCAGCGTCCGCGCCGAACTCTACGCGACCCGCTGCTTCCTGGCCATGCCGCTCTTCGGCGTCGTGAGCTGCGGCGTTCTGCTGAGCAGCGATTTCCTGACGCAAAGCCTCACGCTGCTGCTGCTGGCACTCGCATCGCGCAACTACTACAACAGTTTTCACCGCCACTACTGTTTCGACCGGATGTTTCGGGGATCGCTCTACGTGGGGCTGATCCCGCTGCTCTATGCGCCGGGCGCGGGGCTGCTGCTGCTCATCCCGCTCGTCGTCCTGCTTTTCCGGCGCACGCTGCGCGAAGCGGTCGTCGCGCTGTCAGGCGCGATCCTGCCGCTCTTTTTCGCCGGTTTCATCCATTGGGCGGCAGGCGGGAGATTCGACGGCCCCGTACGGCAGGTCGCAGCGGCAATAACGAGCGATTCGGGATACCGATTTTTCGACGGGAATACGCTCTTTTCGCTCATCGCATGGGGAGTGATTTTCTTTTTGCTGATCTGTTCTGCCGCCGGCGTCCTGCTGGATATCCGTACGCTGAAAACCAAACCGCGTAATATCCTTTTTTACAATTTATACGTCTTGTGCGTCGTGGCCGGCATCTATTTTGTACCGTATTCTTCACCGGTTACACTGACCCTTGCGGCACCGGCCGCAGCTACGCTCATCCCCGTCGTGCTGACCAAATTCAACAGTGCGGCCGCATCGATGTTCTATACGGTTCTTATTTTACTGAGCCTCGTTCTCGGCCTGATATAGAGACACGAAAAGTCTCAATAGTAGCAAATATGGATTTTTGTATCGTTTGGCGATACATTTGTACAATTACGCATTGTATAATACAATGTTTTATTATACATTTGTCTTGCAAGCATATGGAGAGCCTCTTTTAAGTAGTTGTAATTAAAATTAAATCTTATGGCAAATTACGAACGCCACAGCTCCGGTTTACCGATGATCGTGAAATTCGTCGAGCATTTCCACAACGGAGTCCAGTCGCACACGCTGTCGCGTTATGCGATCGGATATATCGTCCGCGGAGAGAAGCACATTTATAACGGAGACAAACGGCAGACTATCTCGAAAGGGGACGTATTCTTCCTCGGAATCGGCACGCACTACACCGAAGAGGTGCCCGACGAAAGCAATACCTTCGAACAGATTCTCTTCTACTACCAACCGGCGGATCTGCACAAGATCCTGATGTACCTCAACCTCACCTACGGATTGAACATCTCCTACAACCACGCATGTCCCGAATGCCAGGGCGCCAACGCCGTTTCGACGCCGGCATGGCAACTGTTGAAAGGATTTTTCAGCAATACGGCCAACTACCTCCGCGGCGAAGGGTTCCTCCACGACGAAACGGCGGAAAACATCAAGATGACCGAACTGGTCTACCTGATCGTCTCGCACGACGAATGCTGTCTGCGCAGCAAGATCCTCGGCAACATCGACACGGCGAAGGAGAATTTCGAACAACTGATGTACGACCACATTTTCGACGATATTTCGATCGACGAACTGGCCGCGCTCTGCAACCGGTCGCTCACTTCGTTCAAGAAGGAGTTCAAACGGGTGTTCCTGATGCCGCCGCACCAGTGGTTCATCCGCCAGCGGCTCATGCACGCGCGCATGTTGCTGATCTCGACCTCGAAGTCCATTTCGCAGATCGGCAGCGAGTGCGCGTTTCCCAACACGTCGCATTTCATCAAGCTCTTCAAGAAGGAATACGGGATGACGCCGGCGACCTATCGCAGCCGGCACAATGCCGAATTGAAGCCTACTCCCGAAATCGCAGCGGCGAAAGCCTGAAACACACGAAATCGAGCGCAACGGCCGGGAACGATGATTCCCGGCCGTTGCGCGTATCCGGAGCGTGCCGTCTTCCCACGCTCGGCGAAGGTCGCCGGCACGCTGCCGAAACAGATTTTAAAAAATTATAATTTAATCCGTATTTAAAAAATTTCGATACGATTTATCGGAAAAGAACGGATTTATCGATAAGTTCATTACGAAATATTTGGATTATTGAAAAATCCTCTTTATTTTTGTCTTACACAAAGCGGAAATCTCCGCATCTCATTAACCTAACTAACCTAACCAAGAAATCCCCGAGTCGCCCGATTCCGGGATTTCTCTCTTTTCGTTCCGATATTTTTTCTTACCTTTATGGAACATTTCTCACCCTTTATTCAATGTTCAATATGAAAAAATCGCTTTCTCTGCTCCGGCTTCTCACGGCCGCAATCCTGTTATCCGCTTCGGGCGGCTGTTCCGAAACCAATGACCCCGACCCCGAGGGGGGGGTGATCCGCCCGTAAAAGAGCCTGTAACTTACACTATTACCCTCGGAGAAACCTCCGAACAAGGAGCTGCGGTGAAGGTCACGCCCTCCGACGAAACGGCGACCTACTACTGCGGCATCCACAGCGAGGCGTCGCTGCTGGGAATCCCCACCGCCACGCTGCTCAGGCAGATCGCGTCGCTCGACGACCTCGACGAACGGCTCCACACCGGCACCGAGGAGTTCACTATCGCCGAAACGCTCACGCCCGTCACCTCCTACAAAATCGTCGTGGCGGGATACGACGGCAAGGAGTTTACGGGCGACATCGCCCTGAGCGAGGCCTTCGCCGTCGAACCGCCCGCAGGGCCTGCGGCCTTCACCTTCGAGGTCAAGGAGAAGAGCTTCGACAACACGGTCATCGACATCACGCCGCTGGCGGCCGAAGTCCCCTACTTCGCCGAGGTGAAGGAGGCTGCCGTCTGCGATGCGATGACCGACGACGCGATTATCTCCGAGATACTCAATCTCTACGGCTCCATGGCCGAATGGTTCACCTACACGGGCCCTACGACCATTACGTCGAGCGGCGACTTCGGCACGCTCGTACCCGGCACCGACTACTATGTGCTGGCATTCGGCTATGCCGACGGAGCGGCTGCGACCGAACTGACCAAACACAAGTTCACTACCGATCCGGAGGGCGATCCCACGGCCAACACCTTCGCCTTCGACATCTCCGGTGTCACGGCGCGCAGCGCTTCGATTCAGGTCGAACCCTCCGACAAGAGCGTCCGCTACATCTGGGACATCGTCATCGACGCCGAATATAAGAAATACGGCGGCAACGCCGAGGGCATCCGGAGCTATCTGGCCGACTACATCAAAGGCCAGATCGACGACTTCTTCACCACGCCGGAGGAGGTCGTTTCGGTCATCGGCGTGCGCGGCGACCAGTGGTTCGACTATGAGCAGCTCAAACCCGCCACGACCTACTACGTGTGGGCGGCCTGCGTCGACGCCGCAGGCAATGCCACGGCCACACCGGCAGTAAGCCCCGCTTTCACCACCGAAGCCGCCGTCGTATCGACTGCTACCGCCACCGTCGAATTCGAGAAATACTACAACGGCAGCGAACTTTACGCAATCGACGACGTGACCTATAAGAATTACAACAACAAAGCCTACCTCCCCGCCAAGGTCCTCCATTCGGCCGACGCCGTCAAATGGTACACGCTCTACACGGGCACCGACGTGGGCGACACGGAACTCTACACCGACGACCTGCTGATCCAGTACCTCGTCACACAGGGAACCCCCGACGGAGAAGAGCGCCGCTACGGCCTCACTTGGAACGCGAAGGCCTATATCCTCGCCGTGGCGCAGGACGCCGAAGGCCACTACGGCCCCGTCTTCCGCAAGAGCATCACGCCCTCTCTCAGCGGCATTTCCCCGATCAGCGACCTCGGATTCGTGACCGCCGACGCCGGAACGCAAAGTACACCGGTCATGCTGCGTGCCGTAACACCAGCCGCACCGCTCAAACGGACGGCGCACGTCGTCCGCTGACGGAGCGCCTTCTCCGATAGAAAGCCCCCTGCCGCAGCATTGCGGCAGGGGGCTTTCTATCGGAGAAGGGGATGCCGGACGTACGCCGCCGGATCAGTGTGCGTCGAGCCAGTTCTCGCCCACACCGCATTCGGCGATCAGTTTCACTTTGAGATGCGCCGCCTGCTCCATCGCCTCGGTGACGATTTCGCGCACGCGGTTCAACTCGTTGCGCAGCGTGTCGATCACCACTTCGTCGTGCACCTGCAAAATCATCTGCGAGCGGATTCCTTCGCGGCGGAACGCTTCGGCGATATGCACCATCGCGATCTTCATGATGTCGGCCGCACTGCCCTGAATAGGGGCGTTGACGGCATTGCGTTCGGCCAGCCCGCGCGCCACGGCATTGCGCGACGCGATGTCGTTCAGGTAACGCCGCCGCCCGAAGATCGTCGTCACGTAACCCACCTCGCGCGCCCGCTCGACCACATGCTCCATATACTCCTTCACCTTGGGGTAGGAGGCGAAATAGCCCTCTATGATCTCTTTGGCCTCCTTGCGCGGAATGTCGAGCCGTTGGCTCAACCCGAAGGCCGAGATGCCGTAGATGATGCCGAAATTGGCCGTCTTGGCCTTGCGCCGCTCGTCGCCCGTCACCGTATCGATCGGTTTGCCGAAGAGCCGCGCGGCCGTCGCGGCATGGATGTCCTCGCCGTGCTCGAATGCCGCGATCAGCGCCTCGTCGCCGCTTAGATGCGCCATCAGGCGCAACTCGACCTGACTGTAATCGGCCGACAGCAGCACATGGTCATCGTCCGACGGGATGAAGGCGCGGCGAATGGGCTTGCCCAGCTCGTCGCGGATCGGAATGTTCTGCAAGTTGGGATTGGTCGACGACAACCGTCCGGTAGCCGTCACGGCCTGATTGAACGAGGTATGGATCTTTCCCGTGCGGCGGTTGACCAGCTGCGGCAGTGCCTCGACGTAGGTCGAAAGGAGCTTCTTCACGCCGCGGTATTCGAGGATCAGATCGATGATCCGGTGTTTGTGCGCGAATGTTTGCAGATACTCTTCGTCGGTGCTGAACTGCTTCGTGCGCGTCATCTTGGGCTTCTCGGCGATGCGCATTTTGGCGAAAAGCACCTCGCCCAACTGCCGTGTGGAGTTGATGTTGAGCGACGCCTCGCCCGCTTCGCTGCGGATATCGGCTTCGAGCTGCGCCATGCGGCGGTTCAGTTCCACGGCGTAATGCGTCAGCGCGTCGCAGTCGATGCGCACGCCGGCCATCTCGACGTCGGCCAGCACCTCGATCATCGGCTCCTCGATGTCGAAATAGAGATCGTGCAGCCCCGCCTCCTCGATCTGGGGAAGCAGCGCCCGTTTGAGCCGCAGCGTCACGTCGGCGTCCTCGGCCGCATACTCGGCCACGCGCTCCACGCCCACCAGATCCATCGTCAGCTGACGCGGCCCGCGCCCGATGAGCGTTTCGATCTCGATCGGCTTATAGTTGAGGTACTTGGCCGCCAGCGCATTCATGTTATGGCGCGACTCGGGATCGAGCAGGTAATGGAGGATCATCGTATCGTACTTCGGGCCCCTCACCGCCAGACCGATACGCCGCAGCATCATCAGATCGAACTTGATGTTCTGGCCGATCTTGGCGATCGTTTCGTCCTCGAACAACGGACGCAGCAGCCCGGCATACTCCGGCGTCGAACGTTCGTCGCAGGGCACATACCAGGCCTCGTGCGGCACGACGGCGAGCACGCGCTTTTCGGAAAAGATCGCTTTCGGCTCCGTCTCCGGCGCTTCGTACGCCGTTTTCGGCGCCGCGGCACTCCACGCGGCGAAGAGCGCGAGCGCCGAGAGGACGGCCGCGCCCGCTATGGAAAGGAATACAATGCGCCGCCCCTTTCGCGTGAACCCCCGCCAGAGCGAAAGCGCCGCCGCCGCGGCAAGAAACAGTCCCCAGAACGCCGCGCGCGGCAGAGGCTTCTCCCCCGCGGCGAACAGCAGGTCGGCGAGAACCGTGATCTCCGCGGCAAGAAAGACGCTCTGCACGATCCGGCAGAGGCCGTCCCACAGCGTATGCTTTTTCTCCAAGCTCATCCCCCCTGCCGCATTATGCCCGCTTTTCGCGCGAAGCACGCGAATACCACGCCGCGATCGCCGCGGGGGCTTCCTCGCGGTTTTCTATCGTAAGAGGGAAAAGCTCCACGCCGTTCTGCGCGCGCATCTCGTCCAGAAACGCATTATGCTCCGGCTTGATGACGCCGAGCACCGGTGTGCCGGAATGTATCGCCGCGAGCACCGCGGCGCGGAATGCGTGCGCGTCCAGCTCCATGCGTCCGAGCTCGTCCATGAGGATAACGTCGCATTCCCGCTCCGCGAGCAGCGCGCAGCCGCGGCCGTCAAAATGCTCCGGGTGCTTTTCGTAAGCGCCGCCGCGCCGCCCGACGAGAGCGTCCGGCGTGAGATCGCACTCCGTCCACACGGGCGGGACGATGAAAACGTCAAATCCGGCCCCCGTCGGGATGCTCACGGTGAGAAAACCGCCCCGCCGGAGCGCAGAATTTGCACAGAAAAAGCGGCGGATGGCCGTGCTTTTGCCGGTCTGCACCGCGCCGGTCAGAAAAAACGCACTCATAATTCTTCTCCATTTCGCCCGTTTTGTTCTCTTTGAGTATAAAAAGGCGCGCGCTTTCTGTCAAGCGCGGCGCGGCGCATTTTTTCGCCGTATTTGCCAATTGCAATCCGGGCTCATACATGATATTGTATCGTTCGGCAAAAGGAGGGCAAGATATGGTCATTCACGGTTTGCAGAAATTAACGCTGCTCGACTATCCGGGTCATACCGCCTGCACGGTGTTCACCGCGCACTGCCCGTGGCGCTGCCCCTTCTGCCACAACGCCTCGCTCGTGCTCGAGCCCGAGAGCCAGCCGGTGATCCCGGAGGAGGAGATCTTCTCGTTCCTCGCCCACCGGAAGGGGCTGCTCGACGGCGTTGCCGTCACCGGCGGCGAGCCGACGCTGCAGCGCGATCTGCCGGAGTTTCTGCGGAAGATCAAAGCTCTCGGTTTTGCCGTGAAGCTCGATACGAACGGCACGAACCCCACCATGCTCCGCGCCATTTTGAACGAAAAGCTCGCCGACTATGTCGCCATGGACATCAAAGCCGGACGGGAGAACTATTCCGCCGTTACCGGCACGCTGCGTCCCGGCCTGGCCGCCGTGGAGGAGTGCGCCCGGATGCTCATGGACGGCGATACCGATTTTGAATTCCGCACAACGGTCGTGCGCGGCCTGCACTCGGCGGAGGATTTTGCCGATATCGCCGCGTGGCTGCCGGGGAACGAGAAGTATTTCCTTCAGGCATTCAAGGATTCCGGCGACGTGATCTCCGGCGGCTGCGCCGCCTTCACGCGCGAGGAGATGGAGTCGTTCCGGGCGATACTGCTGCCCGCCATACCGAAGGCCGAGATCCGCGGCATGGACTGATCCCCGTCTCCGCAATATATGCCGCCGCCCCGCCGTTTTCGGGGCGGCAGCACTATATTTAGTGGTAAAAGAAACAAATAATGAAAATCAGACACTATATATTGACATCGTCAAGACTCGATGATATGATAATGGAGCGCGGCAGACAGGACATGCGGCGCGCGTTACTTTGATTAAAATTATAGAAATATATGGAGGAATACTATGTACCGGGTTGTGAAGCGCGACGGCAGGATCGTTGACTTTGAGATCAGCAAGATCGCCAACGCGATGAAAAAGGCGTTTGACGCCACCGAAACCAATTATAACCAGAGCGTCATCGATTTTCTGGCCGTTATGGTCACGGCGGATTTCCAGCCGAAGATCACCGACGAGCTCATCCACATCGAGGATATCCAGGACAGCGTTGAGAGCGTCCTCTCCCGCGGCGGCTACGAGAACGTTGCCAAGGCGTACATCCTCTACCGCAAGCAGCACGAGAATCTCCGCGCCGTGAGCGACACGGTGCTCGACTATAAGAAGACCGTTGATAACTATCTCA
>ERZ857922.4159-NODE-4159-length-11308-cov-4.371723_pt1 | contig 11308 bp, 9 predicted proteins | sample MGYA00519579_ERZ857922 | MGnify/ENA primary metagenome ERZ857922 (study PRJEB31778, sample SAMEA3449375) | human gut metagenome | biome: human gut; feature: human-associated habitat; material: faeces | place: United Kingdom | collected 2010/2012 ... | reverse complement strand
TGGTATGCTTGAACATTTTTTAAGAGAAGATTTAAAATTAACAACAATAAGGCCAATGGCAATTGTCAATCCGCTTAAAGTTATTATTACCAATTATCCAAGTGAAGACATTGAGTATGTAGAGGCAATTAATAATATGGAAAATGAGAGTCTTGGAACGCATAAGATGGCTTTTGGTAAAGTACTTTATATTGAAAAAGAAGATTTTTGTGAAATTAAACCTAATAAACATTGGAAACGTCTTGCAAAAGATGTTGAAGTGCGATTAATGCATGCATATTTTATTAAATGTAATGATGTGATTAAAGATGAAAATGGCAATATTTTAGAAATTCATTGTACTTATGATCCGAAAACTAAATCAGGAACGGGATTTAATGAAAGAAAACCTAATGGTACAATTCATTATGTTGAGGCTAGTACTGCTTTAAAGGCGACTTTTAATATTTTTGAACCACTTATTATTGATGAAAAAGTTTCTACTGATAATTTTAAAGAACGTTTAAATAAAGATTCATGGCAAGTATTTGAAGGGTTTGTGGAAGCTGTACTAAAAGATAGTAAACCAATGGATAAATATCAATTTATTCGGAATGGTTATTATACAAATGATTATACATCTAAAGGAGATAAGTTGGTTTTCAACCGTATTGTGGGGTTAAAATCATCTTTTACAGCATAATATGGAAAATAGTGACTATTTGAAAAATTTAAACGAAAATCAACTTGAGGCCGTAAAAACAATTGATGGTCCTGTTATGGTGTTTGCAGGAGCAGGAACTGGTAAAACTAGAACGTTAATTTCTAGAATTGTATATATGATAAAAGAGTGCAATATCCAGCCTTATCATATTTTAGCGATTACTTTTACCAAAAAAGCTACGAATGAAATGCGAGAACGTTTAGAAAAACAAATTGAGAATAAGGCTAAATTTGTGCATATTTCGACTATTCATTCTTTATGCGCAAATATTTTAAGAAGAAATGCAACATATTTAGATTATGGGCGAAATTTTGAAGTCATCGATGAAGAAGATCAGGTAAAAATTTTAAATGAAATATATAAAAAATCAGAAATTAATCGGCGTGTTTTATCACCTAAAGTGGCAATTAAGGCTATTGGTGATTTTAAAAACAAATCATGTTTAGAATTAGTTGGTCTTTTAAAAACTGTTTATAATGAGTATCAAACTTTTTTAAAAGAAAACAATATGATGGATTTTGAAGATTTACTTGTTTTAACTTATCAGCTTTTTAAAGAAAATCCGAATATTTTAGAATATTACCAAGATGAATTTAAATATATCTTAGTTGATGAATTACAAGATACTAATGTTGTTCAATATGATATTATTAATTTATTATGTCAAAAATATGAAAATATTTTTGCTGTAGGTGATGATGATCAGAGCATCTATTCTTTTAGAGGTGCTAAAATTGAAAATATGATGAAATTTAAAGAGGATCATCCTAAGGCTAAAATAATTAAATTAGTAGAAAATTATCGATCAACTAATATGATTTTAAAAGGTTCCAATGCAGTTATTAAAAATAATAAAATTAGGGAACCAAAAGAATTATTTAGCAAGAAGGTTGGTTCTAAAAGCGATGTAACTATACAAGAGGCATATTATTATGAAGATGAAGTGAGATATATAACAAATGAAATTATGACTCTTGTAAATCATAATGGTTATAAGTATAATGATATTGCTGTCATATATCGTAATGGAGCATTATCTCGTAATTTTGAAATTGCTTTTATCCAAGAAAAAATACCTTATAACATTTATGGTAGTTTTGCGTTTTTAAAGCGTAAAGAAGTAAAAGATATGATTAGTTATTTGCGTTTTATTGCAGATCCTTCTAAAATTGTCCACTTCAAAAGGATTATAAATGTTCCTAGTCGGGGTGTTGGTGAAAAGACAATTGAAAAGTTACAAGAATATATGAAAGAATACAATTGTGATATTCTTTCATCCATTGATATTTTTAAAGAAAATAACACAACTTCTAAAACAGAAGCATTAATTGAGTTTAAACATATGATTGAAGATTTAACTCAAGCTTTAAATGAAATGGCATTATCGGAATTTTTTGATTATATGCTTGAAAAAACTGGTTATATGGAGATGCTAAAAGCAGAAGCTGAGGCTGATGAAATTAATCGAATTGATAATGTAAAAGAGTTTAAATCTATTTTGTATCAAATTGAGTATAATAATTTAGATCAAGATTTAACTCAAGCAGAAAAGATAGAAATTGGCCTTGATGAACTTTTACTTGATACGTCAACAATTGATGATCATACAACAAATGGTGTAGTGTTATCAACAATTCATTCAGTTAAAGGATTAGAATTTAAAGCTGTATTTGTTGTTGGTTTAGAAGAAGGAATTTTTCCTGCTATTAGAGAAGAAGTTGATATGGAAGAAGAAAGGCGGGTAGCTTATGTTGCCTTTACTAGAGCAAAAGAAAAACTTTATATTACTTGTTCAGCAAGAAGATTAATATATGGTAGACTTGTGAGAAATCCTAAATCAAGATTTTTAATTGAATATTTAAATGCGGAAGATATTAAAAAAGCAGTTGAGGAGAAAAAAATAAAAGAAATTTTACCAGGTGAAATTGAAGTAGGTTCAAGAATAAATCATAAATTTTTTGGCAATGGTCTTGTGATTGCTAAAGATGATTATTATGTTCAAATTTTATTTGATAAAGATCAGTCAATCAAAAAAATTTCTAAGGGTCATCCAACCCTTACAAAGATTGCTTAAATGAAAAAAATTGTTATTTTAATCCATGGTTATTTAACAGATTATAATGACTTTAATCATTTACCTCATCAACTTACAAAATTATATGATTATGTGATATTAATTAGTTTACCAGGACATGGTAAATATCATAATATGAAAAACTTTAAAGTCAATAATACAATAAAATTAATAGAAGATGAAGTGGAATTTTACAGTCGACTTGGTTATGTTGATTTAATTGGTTATTCTTTGGGTGGTGCATTAGTTAGGTATTTATGTGTAAAATACAAAACAATTAAAAAAGCTGTATTAATTAGTCCTGCAACATATTATTTTAGTCCATTATTTGGTATTGAAAGAATGAAATACCTATTTGGTGGTAAAACTAAAGATGAAAGGAAAAAGAATTACCAAGAATTAAGAGATAATGATAAAATGGCTTATCATGTTGTAAGAAGGCATACCTTAAAAAGATTTAAATTAGATAATGGGATTACATTTTGTAAACTTATTCAAAAGATTAATAAAATTAAAGGATTTAATCCAACCTCAACTTTAATTATTTGGGGTAAACTTGATGAACTTGTACCAAAATCATCAGTCAATTTTTGTTATCGAAATTGCATAAATAATAAAAAAGCTTTAGTAATGATTGATGGAGTAGGACATGTTATGTTAAGGAGTAATAAAGAACAAATTATAATTGATAAAATCATGGAATTCTTGAATGAATAAAAAGGTGAAAAGTATGACTGAACAAGATATACAAAATCGAATAAATGAACTTGTAAATTTACTGAATAAATATAATTATGAATATTATATTTTAGATAATCCCTCAGTTGAAGATGCTGAATATGATAATTTGATGATGGAATTGGAATCTTTGGAAAACCGATATCCTCAATATATTAGAAAAAATAGTCCCACTAAAAAAGTTGGGGCTTTCTTAAAGACTGATTTAGATACCATTATTCATCAAAATCAAATGATGTCATTAGGTGATGTGTTCAATAGTAATGAATTAAGAGATTTTGATGAGAAAATAAAAAAGGTCGTTCACCATTATAGTTATGTTATTGAATTAAAAATTGATGGAATTGCTTCATCTGCACATTATGAAAAAGGATTATTTACACTTGGTGCTACACGTGGCAATGGAATAACAGGTGAAAATATTACAAAGAATATGTTAATGATTCAAAGTTTACCTAAAATTCTGACCAAATCTATTGATATTGAAGTACGTGGTGAAGTTTATATGCGGAAATCGGTTTTGGAAAATGTAAATAAGAAAAGGGAAAAAGAAGGGTTAAGTTTATTTGCAAATCCAAGAAATGCGGCAGGTGGCAGTTTAAGACAATTAGATGAAAAGGTTACGAAAGAAAGACAATTAGATCAATTTTCATATACAATTGTACATCCCGAAAACTATGGAATAAAAACGCAAGTAGATGCCCTTAGTTATTTAGAAGAATTAGGTTTTAGTGTGAATCCTTATCATAAGCATTGTAAAGATATAGATGAGGTAATAAACGCAATCGATGAGTATAATCAATTGCGCAAAACTTTAGATTATGCAACAGATGGTATTGTCATTAAAGTCAATGAATTTGAACTATATGATGAAATTGGATACACTGTTAAAGTTCCTAAATGGGCAATTGCTTACAAGTTTCCAGCCGAGATGGTAACAACAAAATTAAAGGATATTGTTTTTACTGTAGGTCGAACTGGAAAAATTATTCCTAATGCGGTATTAGATCCTGTTTACATTGCAGGAACTGTTGTATCAAGGGCTACACTGAATAATGAAGATTTTATTGTTAGTAGAGATATTCGTATTGGCGATTATGTAAGAGTTAGAAAAGCAGGTGAAATTATTCCTGAAGTAGTTGATGTAGATATCTCTAGAAGACAAGAGGGCTTAAAACCTTTTGAAATGTTAAAATATTGTCCTAAATGTGGTAGTCCTATTGTTAAAGATGGTAGTGATGTTTTATATTTTTGTAAAAATCCAGAATGTGGTGGAAGAATTTTGGAAGGGATTATTCATTTTGCTTCCCGTGCTGCGATGGATATTGAAGGTCTTGGTGAAAAGCAAATTGAACAATTGTATTCAATGGGATATTTGACAGATGCTACTGATATTTATTTATTGAAAAATTATGAAAAGGACTTAGTTAGTTTAGAACGATTTGGTCAAAAAAAAGTGGATAATTTATTAGAGGCTATTGAAAAATCAAAACAAAATTCACTTGATAAGTTTATTTTTGGTCTTGGAATTCGTTTCATTGGGGCAAAGGCCGCAAAAACGTTAGCTAAAAGATACAAGTCAATCACTGAAATTAAAAATGCCACATATGAAGAATTATGTATGCTAGATGATATTGGTGAAGTAATGGCTAAAAGTATTGTAACTTACTTTCAAAATGATAAACATGTAGAATTAATCCATAAATTTATTTCGTATGGACTAAATCCTATAAGTAGTTTAGATCATACATCATTAATTTTTCATGGATTAACGTTTGTTCTTACCGGAACTCTACCTACAATGTCAAGAGAAGAAGCTACCAATTTAATTGAGGAATATGGTGGGAAAACCTCAAGTAGTGTTAGCAAAAATACATCATATGTATTAGCTGGTGAGGCTGCTGGAAGCAAACTAATTAAAGCACAAAATTTAGGGATTAAAATAATTAATGAAGATGAATTTAAACAAATGTTAAAAAAATAAAAAGGATAGTATTTAGAAAGGATAGATATGGATAGTGGAAAAATAATTATTAAAGGTGCAAGAGAAAACAATTTAAAAAATATTAATCTTGATATTTTGTCTGGAGAATTTGTATTTATTACAGGAGCTTCCGGTGCTGGCAAATCAACACTTATGAAAATGCTTTACAAGGAAGAAACTCCTACAACCGGTACCGTTTTAATCGGTGGTATTAATATAGCAAATCTTCCACCTGAAAAAGTGCCAAACCTGCGACGCTGCATGGGAATCGTTTTTCAGGATTATAAATTATTACAAAACCAGACAGTCTACGATAATATTGCTTATGTAATTAGAACGCTTGGAATAAGCTCTTCTGATATACGAACAAGAGTTACAGGAGCACTGAAAGTTGTTGGACTTTTAGATAAAGCTAAAGCAAAACCTACTGAGCTTTCTGGCGGAGAACAACAGAGAGTCAGCATAGCAAGAGCTCTGGTTAATGGGCCTCCATTATTAATAGCAGACGAACCAACAGGAAACTTAGATCCTAAAAACTCATTAGAAGTTATGCAAATTCTTGAGCAGATTAATCAGCGCGGTATTACTGTAATTGTTTCAACTCATGACTATACTCTGGTTGATCGTTTTAGAAAAAGAGTTTTAACCCTTGAAAAAGGTGAAATAGTAAGAGATATTCAGGCAGGTACTTATGGACAATAGCAGGCAGCAGCTAAAAAAACAGGTAAAAAAACATATTCCAAAAGATTGGCTTTGTGAACTCAGGATTGCCTATAGAATCGTAATGGAAGCTGTAAATGATATAAAACGCACAGGAATTATTAACCTTGTTATTATAACAACTATGGCTGCAATACTTACATTGTTCGGCGTACTTTTTAGATTTACGCTCTCGCTTTCAACTTTTGCGAATGAACTCGGAAATGTTCTGGAAATATCCGTATATCTAAAATCTAATGCTTCTGCTTCAATTGTGAAAGATCGGATAAAAGATATAAAGCATGTAAAAACTGTTACTTTGAAAACAAAAGAAGAGTCCTGGAATAGTTTAAAGCAGGAACTGGGACTTCATGACATATCTAATCCGCTTCCTGATACTTTAAGAGTAAAAGTAGATAAGCCTGATAATATTTCAGAAGTCTTTAATCAAATTAAGACTATATCAGGTGTCGAGGATATGGGATATGCAAAAGAACTCGCTAAAAAAATGCAGGTTCTGACGAATGTTGTTAATACAACAATGGTATTTGTAATAATTATTTCCGCTGCATTAACTATAACAATAATAAATAATACTATACAGCTTGTAATCCAATCAAGAAAAGAAGAAATAGAAATTATGCGTTTGATGGGTGTAAGCAACTGGTATATTAAAACTCCTTTGATTATGCAGGGGGCATTCTACGGTTTTGTGTCATCAGTAATAGCCGTGCTGCCGTTAAATTGTATTCAGGGTTTATTAATAAATGTGCATAAATTTTTCTTGATTCCTACGCCTGCTTATGCACAAAATATTGTTATAATAACATTATTAATTATCGGAACCGCTTTTGGTGCGATAGGTAGTTTCTTGTCAATAAAGAAACATTTACAAGTTTAGAATAGGTGAATGATATGGATAAAACAATTGAATTAGTAAATGGTGTAAAAGATATACAAGCAATGCCGAGTGTCATTGTAAGAGCTTTAAATATAATGAAAAAACCTACAGCAAGTATGAAAGAGCTGGGGGATATTGTAATGTTTGATCAGTCGCTAACAGTCAAATTTTTAGCACTGGTAAATTCAGCATATTATGGTTTCTCACAACAAATATCTTCAATTAATATTGCGCTTTCTCTGCTTGGTATGGTTAAAGTAAAAAACATTATTGTAGCAGTTGCTATGAAACCGATGATGTCAAACAGCGGTGATAAAGAATTGTGGAAACATTCTATGAGAGTTGCTGCAGGTTGTGAATATTTAGCAAATCTTACCAAAATAATGGACTCTGATGAAGCTTTTATTTCAGGTTTTATTCATGATATTGGAAAAATGGTTCTGAACATGACTAATGATAAACTTTATGCAAAAGTTAAAGACAGGGTAAGTGAAGGTGCTGATATTCTTGAAGCAGAACGTAAGTATTTTGATTCCGATCACGTAAAAACGGGTTCTTTGCTGGCAAAAAGATGGCAGCTTCCTATTTTGCTTGCAAATATTGTTTCATACCACCATGCTCCATCGTTATCATCAATTCCAGTCCCTTGTAATCTGGTATGTTTAATTGATAAAATTGTTCAAGAAGATTTTAATCCAAATTCTGTTGACAAAGATTTTATTAAAACAATGGGTATAGATGTTGAAGATTTAGAAGATTTAAGACAAGCAGTGCTGCATAAGGCCGAAGTATTAATTGCAGAATTAGCATAGGGTAAATGTATGCAGAGCCGAATCGTTTTAATCTCAGATGATTCTGATTTTTTTGAGTACATTTTTCCAAAGCTTGAGCTTAGAAAAAATGATGAACTGTTTCGGTTTAAATTTGATGAACTTCCTGATAAACTCCATATGCTTGAAACTTCTGTACTGATTATTAATAGTGAGAAATCTGAGAGTAGAACAATAGAATTATTACAAATACTGAAAGATACGCCGGCTGTAATTTTTGGGTATAATGCAGATGATGAATTCAGAATAAATACTTTGAAGAACGGTGCAGCGGCTTTTGTTACTCCTCTAACTTCTGATGATGAGTTCAAAGCTAGTCTTGTATCTGCTTTGAAGCTGGCATCAATACTTGAAAAAAATAAGCAGTATCGTGCAATACTGGTGAAAAAGAATTTAATACTGCCTAATAATGAAGTATTGCTTGATTATACATCTGTTTTAGATAGAGAACTGGAAAAACTTAATGCTTCTTCTTCAATAGCTGTGCTGGCTGCAATATCACCAAATGATAAAACTAAGTTTTTAATACAGCCAAACCAGATTGAAACTATTATTTTGAATAATATAAGAAAAAACGATATATTAATGAATTATGCAGTAAACAAATACTTTTTGCTTCTGTTCGATACTGATATTGACGGAGCCCAAAGAATTTGGGCAAAAATTCAGAGTCAGATACCGGAGAAAATATATGCCGGTTTTACAAAAACTTTTTCAAAAACAAGACAGCAGTTGGTTAATGAAGTTTTGAACAAACTGCATGAGGCAATTAATTATGAAAAAGTCTATTCAAATATGACTGCAGCCCAGAGCAATGTTCCGAGAACTAATTTCAAAATGTTTAAGCAGGAGTTTAATAAAAAGATTGAACGTATAATAAATCCTGTTTTTTATCATATAAGACAAAAATATAATGACAAACTTTTTGGCGTAACTATAGAGCAGGAAAATATTGAAGGCGGCACTATTTTACATCTCAAAGAAAGGCATGCTGTAGCGGCTTTTAAAATGACCAGTCCTGGTTTTTCAAAAATTAATATTGATATTACTTTTTCATCTTCACCAGAAAACATTGATGCCAAACGCATATCCTTAAACCCTGATGAATTGGAAGCGGGAGTGTTAGAAGATTTATTGGAACAATTTATAGCAGAATTTAGAAAAGAGGTTAACAATGACAATACTAAATACAGATGATAGTCTTTTATTGATAATTGATGTTCAAGAAAAACTTTTGAATGCAGTGTTTAATAAGGAATTATGCAGTAAAAAAGCAGAAATCATTGCAAAAGCTGCAAATATTTTAGGTATTCCTGTGATTGTTACAGAGCAATATCCAAAAGGGCTGGGGAATACTGTTGAACCGCTTAAATCTAAACTTGGAGATAACGTACAATACTTTGAAAAGACAGCTTTTTCTGCATTAGATAATCAAGATGTATTGAATGCACTTGAAAAAGCAAACAAGAAGCAGGTTGTTATTTTTGGAATAGAAACTCATATTTGTGTAAGTCAGACAACGGCAGCTCTTATAAAATCAGGGTATGAAGTTAATGTTATAAAAGATGCCTGCGGAAGCCGTGCAGAAACAGAATATATTGCAGGTCTTGAGAGAATGAAGGATAACGGCGCGCATATTTTAACAACAGAAATAGCGCTTTTTGAGTGGTTAAAAGGAGCAAAACATCCTAATTTTAAAGATATTCAAGCACTCATTAAATAGCCTTATCTAATTTTTGAAGAGCATATTGAAGTTTTAACAGTTTCTCTTTTGATGTACCTAATCCTGTGAGAAGCATTGTTGAAACTTCATTTGTTTTTTCGTCCTCTATGTTGAAATTGTTAAATAATTTTTCAGACAACTCGTATCCTGAAAGCCCTTGCTTTTTTATTAAGATTTTTGTAACGTCATCTCCGTAAAACTCAATATTTTTAAGACTGTATTTTAAACTTGTAATACTTGAGATTAGTTTTTCAATATGCTTTCTTCCTTTTGATGAATTAAGATAATTAATATTTGCTTCAATGGTTGCAAGCATAGGATACGAAGGAGATGTTGTATTTATTAATCTCAAGGATTTCGCAGCATCTAAATTGCAGTTATTATGCAGTAATGCTGTTGGATTAATGCCTCCGGCTGTTTTGTGCAGAGATTGTATTGTAAAGTCGGCATACTTAACAGCGCTCTGCGGCAAATTGTCTGAGAAAGGATAAAGAGCTCCATGCGCTTCATCGACAATTAAGTATACTCCGTATTTTTTGCAAATCTTGCTTATTTCTGGAATATTTGATACAATTCCCTCATAGCTTGGAGATGTTATAATTATTGCTTTTGGAGAATGTTTTTGTATTAGTTCTTCTGTATTATTTATTGCTTCGTAGATTCCCCAAGCTTTATTATAAGGAAGTGAATATTTAATTATTTGTGCACCGGCTAATTTGCCGGCATTTTCATGCGAGGGATGTGCTTTTTCCCAGATTAATAATTTTTCACCAGGATTGCAGCAGGTCAAAACAGCAGCTATAATCCCGCTTGTAGAGCCATTTGTCAAGAAATGAGTATGTTTTACTCCATATATTCCCGCAGCTTTTTTTTCGGCATTTTCTAATGCTTCTTGAGGGTTATATGCGTCAACTTCTGATATATCAGAACGATACCACTGATAGAACTTATGGTATATGCAAAGTTTACCGCTGTGGCTCGGTGTTGTAAACAGTAATTTTTTATTCTTTTTTTTCAAAATAGAAATCAAACTCATATGATAATTTTAACAAAAACAGGGAAAAAGTGATTAAGTGTAAAAAATACTATTTTAAAAATCATCCCAAAGTATTACTAAATCTTTGATACAACCCTCTTGAGAATGGATTAAGTGTATGTTATAATAATAGTAGAAATAATAAATATTGTTTCTAGAGTGTTAACATACATAGCCCCACACCACTCTTAAATAAAAAAGGTATCTGTTACTTAATACAATTAAGGTGAGAGCAATGGATACGATATTAGTACAAAGACCCCAGTTTGAAAAAGCTGCAACGAGCGCGGCGGGCATAGGTATTGCAATTTGTCTTCTGTTATCCCAAAACACATTATTATCAGCTAAAGACCTCGGTAACCTGACAGGCATATCACCAACATTAAATTATGTACAGGAGCAGCAAAGACATCAGGAAACAATATTTGAAGAATCAATAACCCAGAAGTATGGTAGTTCCAATGTAGTTGAAGTTGAGAAAGGCGTAAAATATGTCAGAATGATAAGATTTTATAAGAACAAACCCGTTAGAATAAATATCGTTGAGATGTCTTTAGGGGTAAATCAGGGACTTGCTGTCGAGCCGGCAATTGCATCTGAGACCCTGGCGTCCAGAAACA
>ERZ857922.4156-NODE-4156-length-11321-cov-2.887271_pt1 | contig 11321 bp, 10 predicted proteins | sample MGYA00519579_ERZ857922 | MGnify/ENA primary metagenome ERZ857922 (study PRJEB31778, sample SAMEA3449375) | human gut metagenome | biome: human gut; feature: human-associated habitat; material: faeces | place: United Kingdom | collected 2010/2012 ... | reverse complement strand
TCAGTTCAGACAGCTCTGGATCGCTCGTATCAACGCAGCAGCAAGAATGAACGGATTATCCTACAGCAAACTGATGCACGGACTGAAAGTTGCAAACATCGACATCAACAGAAAGATGCTTGCTGAACTTGCAGTAAACGATGCAGAAGGATTTACAGCACTTGCTGAGATTGCTAAAAAAGCAATTGCATAATTGTCGGTTTTAGAGAGACATAAGATTTGATAAATTAAATCAGAATTTTGAGGTACACATAGAAATTGTTACGGTTTCTGTGTGTACCTTTTTTAATGCATTTTTCGATGAATGGGATAAAATTGCGTGCACGGTACGGTCAAGTGTCCATGAAAGACGGAAAAATCTTAAATTTCCATAAAGTTTTTCTTGCATGGTCAAATATATGGTGATATAATTCAAAACAGCAACATATTAAAGTGTCAGTGGAAGCCAAAGCCGGCTGGGAACCCAGTTGGCTTTTTGTTACTTTTCAGTTCCTCTACATAAGAAATGAACTTGCGGAATTTATAGCATCAAAAATGATGTACCAGGTGGAATGAATGGTAACGGAAGCTAATCTTATGAGCCGTAAGAGGGACGAAAGGACTGACAAAATATAAGGAGGATTTTATTATGAAAAACCTGAAAAAAATCATCAGTGTTACTGCGGCAGCAGCAATGGTAATGTCAACAGTTGCACCTGTATCTGTATTTGCAGACGATGCTACATTTAAGATCGGTGGAATCGGACCTGTAACCGGAGCAGCAGCAATCTATGGACAGGCTGTAAAGAATGCAACAGAGCTTGCAATCAATGAAGTAAACGAAGACGGCGGAATCAACGGATATCAGGTAGAGTTCAAATTTGAAGATGATGAAAACGATGCTGAGAAAACCCTGAACGCTTACAACGCATTAAAAGACTGGGGAATGAACATCCTGGTTGGTACAGTTACTTCCACACCTTGTGTAGCTGTAGCAAATGAAACAGCAGCAGACAATATGTTCCAGCTTACTCCATCCGGATCTGCAACAGAGTGTGTTGCTAATCCGAACGTATTCCGTGTATGCTTCTCTGACCCGAACCAGGGTACTGCAGCAGCTCAGTACATCGGCGAGCACAAACTTGCAACAAAAGTAGCGATCATCTATGACAGCTCTGACGTATATTCTTCCGGTATCACACAGAACTTCACAGCAGAAGCTGCTAACCAGGGTATCGACATCGTATCTTCAGAAGCATTCACAGCAGACAATAACAAAGACTTCTCCGTACAGCTTCAGAAAGCAAAAGACGGTGGTGCTGAATTAGTATTCCTTCCGATTTATTATACAGAAGCTTCCCTGATCCTTGCACAGGCAGACAGCATGGGATTTGAAACTAAATTCTTCGGATGCGACGGTATGGACGGTATCCTTGGTGTAGAAAACTTTGATACTTCTCTTGCAGAAGGTCTGATGCTTCTGACACCATTCGCAGCAGATTCTACAGATGAGAAAACTCAGACATTCGTAACAGCATACAAAGATGCTTACACAGATACACCGAACCAGTTCGCAGCAGATTCTTATGATGCTGTATATGCGATCAAAGCAGCAGCAGAAAAAGAAAACGTAACACCGGATATGGACGTTGCAGACATCTGCGCAGCACTTGAAAAAGGTATGACAGAGATCACTCTTGAAGGTGTAACAGGTGACGAGATCACATGGTCTGAAGATGGTGAGCCGAACAAAGCTCCGAAAGCTGTAGAGATCAAAGATGGTGCTTATGCAGCAATGGAATAATGAAATTGGAATAACAGAAATGTTTTGACAACGGGGCTGGCTGATTTATCCAGACAGCCCTGTTGCCTAACACGTTATTGCATTAATGCGTTAAGTTTCACATGAAATGGTTACTGTCCATTTTGTGGCCGGTAACATAAAATTTATTTAATATAGAAAGGAAAGACTTCTATGAGTAGTTTTATATCATATCTTATCAGTGGTATCAGCCTCGGAAGTGTATATGCGATCATCGCTCTTGGTTATACCATGGTATACGGAATCGCTAAAATGCTGAACTTCGCTCATGGAGATGTTATCATGGTCGGCTCTTATGTAGTTTATGTCGCAGTCAGCGGCATGGGATTAAATCCGATTTTAGCCATCCTGCTGTCCATTATCATCTGTACACTCATGGGCGTTGTGATCGAAGGCGTTGCGTATCGACCACTGCGTAATGCAGCTTCACCTCTGGCTGTTCTGATCACAGCAATTGGTGTCAGCTATCTGCTTCAGAACGTGGCCCTTCTGATCTGGGGAGCAGATACCAAATCATTCAGTAACGTGATCAGTCTTCCATCCCTGAAACTTGCAGGTGGTTCTATCGTGATCACTGGTGTAACCATCGTAACCATTATCGGTGGTATCCTGATCATGGCAGGTCTGATGCTCTTTATCAGCAAGACAAAAACAGGACAGGCAATGCTTGCCGTATCTGAGGATAAAGGCGCTGCCCAGTTAATGGGTATTAACGTAAACAAAACAATCTCCATTACTTTTGCAATCGGTTCCGGACTTGCAGCAATCGCAGGTGTGCTTCTCTGCTCTGCATACCCGTCTTTGACACCATATACAGGTGCTATGCCTGGTATCAAAGCATTCGTTGCAGCTGTATTTGGCGGTATCGGATCTATCCCGGGAGCCTTTATCGGAGGTGTTGTTCTGGGTATCCTGGAGATTTTTGGTAAAGCTTATATCTCTTCACAGATGGCTGATGCCATTGTATTCGGTGTTCTGATCGTAGTTCTGGTTGTGAAACCTACCGGTATTCTTGGTAAGAACATTCAGGAGAAAGTATGAGGTGGCAGACATGGAAAAGAAGAAATTAAACAAAACAACAAAAAGCAATCTCATTACATACGGAATGGTTCTTGCAGCATATCTGATCGTACAGGGAATGATCGCAGGGAATCTGCTTTCCAACCTGATGCAGGGTCTTCTGGTGCCTCTTTGTGTATATATTATCCTGGCTCTTTCCCTGAACCTGACGGTTGGTATTCTGGGTGAGTTAAGTCTTGGACATGCCGGATTTATGTGTATCGGTGCTTTCACCAGTGCAGCATTTACAAAGGCAACTATGGATACATTTACAAATGCAGGACTTCGTTTCTTCGTTGCTCTGATCATCGGAGCTGTATGTGCAGGTATCTTTGGATTCCTGATCGGTATTCCTGTACTTCGTCTGAAAGGTGACTACCTTGCTATCGTAACACTGGCATTTGGTGAGATCATTAAGAATATCATCAATGTGCTTTATGTAGGAATTGACAGCAACGGAATCCATTTTTCCATGAAAGACCAGATGTCTCTTGGAATGGAGCCTGGTGGAAAAATGATCATCGGTGGTGCCATGGGTATCACAGGTACACCGAGACAGTCAACCTTTACTATAGGTGTGATTCTGATCCTGGTTACTTTATTCGTAGTTCTGAATCTGATCAATTCCAGAGACGGACGTGCGATCATGGCAATCCGTGATAACCGTATTGCAGCGGAATCAATTGGTATTGATATCACAAAGTATAAACTGAAAGCATTTGCAATCTCAGCAGCATTAGCCGGTATCGGCGGTGTGCTTTATGCTCATAATCTTGCAACTTTAACAGCACTTCCGAAGAACTTCGGTTATAACATGTCTATCATGTTCCTGGTATTCGTAGTTCTCGGTGGAATTGGAAATATGCGTGGTTCTATTATTGCAGCAGTGATTCTGAACCTTCTTCCTGAGCTTCTGCGTGGACTCAGTGATTACCGTATGCTGTTCTATGCAATCGTGCTGATCGTAATGATGCTGATCAACTGGGCACCTAAGGCAATCGAGATGAGAGAGCGTCTTTTCAGTAAATTTAAGAAAAAGGAGGCATAAGCTATGGCATTGCTGGAAGTAAATCATTTAAATATTTCATTCGGCGGTCTTCATGCAGTGGATGATTTCCATGTCTCCATCGAGAAAGGACAGCTTTATGGTCTGATCGGTCCGAATGGTGCCGGTAAGACTACAATCTTTAACCTTCTTACAGGTGTGTATAAGCCGGACGAGGGAATCATCAATCTGGACGGACAGGATATCACCGGAAAGAGTACCATTGATATCAACAAGGCGGGAATCGCCAGAACATTCCAGAATATCCGTCTGTTCCATCAGATGAGTGTGCTGGACAATGTAAAGGCAGGACTTCACAATCATGATAAATACAGCCTTTTTACAAGTATTGTACATACTCCGAAATACTTTAAGGTTGAGAAAACCATGAATGAGGAAGCAATGAAGCTTCTTAAAGTGTTTGATCTGGACAAAGAGGCAGATATCCTTGCATCCAACCTTCCTTATGGTAAACAGAGAAAGCTGGAGATTGCCAGAGCACTGGCAACAAAGCCGAAGCTTCTTCTTCTGGATGAGCCGGCTGCAGGTATGAACCCCAATGAAACTGAGGAACTGATGGATACCATCCGTTTTGTTCGTGATAACTTTGATATGACCATTCTTCTGATCGAGCATGATATGAAGCTGGTTTCAGGTATCTGTGAGGAGCTGACTGTACTGAACTTCGGTCATGTTCTGAGACAGGGTAAGACTTCAGATGTGCTCCATGATCCGGAAGTTATCAAGGCATATCTTGGAGAATAGGAGGAGAGACAGATGGCATTACTGGAAGTACAGGACATACAGGTTTATTATGGAATGATTCAGGCATTGAAGGGTGTTTCTTTCTCTGTAAATGAAGGTGAAGTTATTGCTCTGATCGGTGCAAACGGTGCAGGTAAAACAACTACCCTGCATACAGTGACAGGGCTTCTCCGGGCAAAATCAGGACATATTATTTATGACGGACAGGATATCACAAAGGTTCCGCCTCACAAGATCGTAACAATGGGTATGGCACATGTTCCGGAAGGAAGACGTGTGTTTGCAAATATGACTGTTCTTCAGAATCTGAAGATGGGTGCTTTTACAAGATCTGATAAAAATGAGATTGATGCGACCATTGAGAAAGTATATAAACGTTTTCCGCGTCTGAAGGAACGTCAGAATCAGACTGCAGGTACCTTAAGTGGTGGTGAGCAGCAGATGCTCGCCATGGGACGTGCGCTGATGAGCCAGCCGAAGATCATTCTGATGGACGAGCCGTCCATGGGCCTTTCACCGATCTTTGTAAATGAGATCTTTGATATCATTAAAGAGGTAAGTGAGAGTGGAACAACGGTTCTTCTGGTTGAGCAGAATGCGAAGAAGGCTCTTTCTATTGCTGACAGAGCTTATGTCCTTGAGACCGGAAGGATTACACTGGAAGGTAAGGCAAGTGATCTTCTTCATGATGAATCTGTTCAGAAAGCTTATCTTGGAGAGTAAACAGGAGGGATTTTATGGAGAATTTTGTAATTACCATTGCGAGACAGTATGGAAGCGGCGGACGTACCGTCGGTAAGATGCTGGCAGAGAAACTGGGAGTTTCTTTCTATGACAAGCAGATCATTCAGATGGCTTCTGATGAGAGCGGGATTGATGTGAAGCTTTTTGGACAGGTGGAAGAAGGCTCCAGTGTGAAGGCATCTCTGTTTAATAAGACAGGGTTATATAAAGGAGATCTGATCGCACCGGATCAGAAGGGGTTTGTTTCTGATGAGAATATTTTTAATTATCAGGCGAAGATTGCAACGGATCTGGCAGAGAAGGAATCCTGTGTGATCGTTGGGCGTTGTGTGAATTATGTGTTTAAGGACAGACCGAATACTTTGAGAGTGTTTGTTCATGCACCCTGGGAGTTTCGTGTGGAGAAGTCCAGAGAGAAGATCAGCGGCAGTGATGAGGAGATTGAGAAGTTTCTTCGTAGGGATGATAAGAGAAAGCAGGATTATTATCGCAAATTTGCCGGTGGGGACTGGAGTGATGCGACGAATTATGATCTGTGTCTGAATGCAGGAAAGCTTGGATTTGAGAAGTGTGTGGATGCGATTTTGGCGCAGATGAACGTTATGGGAATTAAATGATGAAAAGGGCAGTCTCTCTTTGGAGGCTGCCCTTTTTGGGATTAAGACTGGGATTTGATTTTGTTTTGGTATTCTTTTAAGGTTTTCTCGTAGCCCATTTCTGAGAGTTCGTAGAAGTGTTCTCCCTGGATTTCGGTGGGGAGGTATTGTTGGTGTACGTAGTGGTTTGGGTAGTCGTGGGCGTATTCGTAACCGATGCCGTGGCCCAGTTTTTCGTGGCCGCCGTAGTGGGCGTCCTGGAGGTGTGCAGGGACTGTGGTTTTGGTGCGTTTGACGGAGTCCATGGCTGCGAAGATGGCGTTTACTGCGGAGTTACTTTTGGGGGCGCATGCCATGTAGGTGACTGCCTGGGAGAGGATGATCTGGGACTCGGGCATTCCTACGCGTTCTACTGCCTGGGCTGCGGCGACTGCTACGCAGAGGGCCTGTGGATCGGCGTTTCCGATGTCTTCGGAGGCGAGGATCATGATTCTTCGGGCTATGAATTTGACGTCTTCTCCGGCGTAGAGCATTTTTGCAAGGTAGTAGACTGCTGCGTCAGGGTCTGAGCCACGCATGCTTTTGATGAAGGCGGAGATGATGTCATAGTGGTTGTCTCCGTTTTTGTCGTAGCGGACGACGCGTTTCTGGATGCACTGAGATGCCACATCCAGGGTGATGTGGATGAGACCGTCTTCGCTACGGGGGGTAGTGAGGATGCCCAGTTCGATGGCATTGAGGGCATTTCTGGCGTCGCCGCCTGCCATGTCTGCAAGGAAGTCGAGGGCGTCTTCATCTATCCGGGCTTTATAGTTTCCCATTCCTTTTGTTTTGTCGTTGACTGCGCGAAGGATGAGTTCTTTGACTTCGGAGATCTCCAGGGATTTCAGTTCGAAGATGATGGAACGGGAGATTAAAGCAGCGTTGACTTCGAAGTATGGATTCTCTGTTGTGGCACCGATGAGGATGATGGTTCCGTCTTCTACGAATGGGAGGAGATAGTCCTGCTGGCCTTTGTTGAAGCGGTGGATCTCGTCTATGAAGAGGATTGTTTTTTTGCCGTACATACCCAGGTTTTGCTGGGCTTCTTTTACAACTGCTTCCATATCTTTTTTGCCTGCTACAGTGGCATTGATCTGGGTGAATTCTGCACTGGTAGTGTTGGCGATTACTTTTGCCAGGGTGGTCTTGCCGGTTCCGGGAGGGCCGTAGAAGATGACGGAGGTCAGTTTGTCAGCTTTGATAGCCCTGTATAATAAGGTGTTTTTTCCGATGATGTGTTGCTGTCCTACAACTTCATCCAGAGTTGTGGGGCGTAGTCTGGATGCCAGAGGGGATTCCTGGTCCAGGGTTTTTGATTTGGCGTATTCAAATAAATCCATAGTTTTTTCTCCATAGAATCTGATGATAAAACAGTCACATTTCATTTCGTGTTTATAGTAACATAAAACATTTCTGACAAATTATAGCAAGTCTCTTAATCAATATACATTATTTACGAGGAGTGCTATAGAACGTATATTTGTTTTAGTATAACGTATCCCTGTTTTTTTGTAAAGATTAGGAAATAAAAAGGAAGAGCATTATAAGAGCTCTTCCATTATTTTACCGTATATTTCCTGGTAATGTGTGGACCATTTTTTACAGATCGACTGTGCTGCCTCAAGGTTAGGAGCTGCGATGTTCAGGTCGATGAGGGAGTTGCCCTTTTCGATGAGCTGGCATCTTACAGAATAGGTTCCCTGTTTGGTGATGTAATAATCGGCAGGAGTGACGATTCGCTCCTGGGCTTTGAAGCCGGTGGATTTCAGGTATTCCCTGACTTCCTGTTTGATCTCAGGAGAGAGATCTTTCTGGAAAAAGGAGAGAGTCTTTATGCCATCTTCGGTAATCCGGTAATGGGAGACATTGGAACGGGTGTCCATGGTGATCAGTTCTGCCTCTACCAGTTCTGAGATTGCCTGCTGGAGATGGAAATAGTTTGTATATTCCCGGTCCAGGATAAATTCCGAAATCTGCGAATTTGTCAGGGTATTTTCGGTATTCTGAAGCATGTATAACACGATTAATTTGTAAACTGTGAATGGTGTTGCCATTTTATCCCTCCTTTGCATAGAGTAGCAGAGAATCTTTTAGTGTGAAAACAGTCTTCCCTGGTAGCTTTGTTCTTCTTTCATCCTGTGATGCAGCATATTTAATACCTCACGTTTACGGCTTGCCCACAGTGGTGCGATCAGCAGATCTTTGGGGCCGTCGCCTGTGATGCGGTGTATAACCATATCCGGTCTGAGATGTTCCAGACAGTTTATAAGGAGAGAGATGTATTCATCCCGTTCGTAAGTCTGAAACAGTCCTTTCTCGTAATCTGCTGCCAGATCAGTGCCGCGAAGCACATGAAGTAACTGCAGTTTGATTCCCTGAATATCCATATGGTTGAGGTATTCCATAGTTTCCAGAATATCTGCTGTGTTTTCACCGGGCAATCCGAGGATTGTATGCACGATTACTTCGATATTTTCTTTTCGCAGGTGTTTTACGGCATTATCAAAAACGCAGAGAGGATATCCCCTTCGGATATACCTGGCAGTGGACTCATGGATCGTCTGAAGTCCAAGTTCAATCCAGACAGGTTTCTGTTTATTTAACCGGGACAAAAGTGTCACGATTTCAGGACTGAGGCAGTCTGGTCTGGTGCCGATGGAAAGAGCAACTATCTTTGGATGAGAGATTGCTTCTGTAAAAATTTTCTCCAGATATTCCACAGGTGCGTAGGTATTTGTGTACGCCTGGAAATAGGCAATATATTTATGAATCGGACGTTTCTGTGAAAGGATACTGATCTGGCTTTCTATCTGGTCAGTGATGGAAAGTGCAGCATCTGCAGCGAAATCTCCGCTTCCTCCTGCGCTGCAGAAGATGCAGCCGCGGGTTCCAATCTTACCGTCTCTGTTGGGACAGGACATGCCGCCATTTAGCGTGACCTTATAAACCTTTTCTCCAAACCGCTCTCTCAGCATATAGTCCAGAGAGTGGTATGGTTTCTCTCCCCATTTGGTCATACTGTGTGATCATTTTCTGCTGATGAAGTTTCAGCAGAGTTTCCGTTCTGAAGGTCTGTATCCTGGGTATCTGTATCAGCCGGAATATAATTATCAAAAATCTTTACCAGAAAATGTCCGTTGATAAATGCCTCCAGTGCAAATCCAAACATGCACAGAAGCATGATGGCCATGGACTGTATGCGGAAACTTTTAATAAAAAACACGCCTGCAGGTAACAGAGTGATGACTGCCATCAGGACTGTATACGGAAGATGACGGATAGCCATCAGGAATGCATTGCGGAAGGTGTTTTTGATGGAGTTGTAGAATTTGGCAAGCACCGGATAAATATACAGAAATACCATCATATAAAGGATACCAAATGCAAAGAAAACGATATACAGTACCTGAGACATTGTTCCGTCGATATTGCCTACAATACGCAGATCCATGTAAAGGATAGCTGCAACTGCAAGCATGATAAGATTGATGACAGTTGCCTGTTTGAAGTTCTGCTTAAAGGATTTGAAGAAGCTTCTGATAATATAAGATTCTTCGTTACGTGCCATTTTCAGTGTGACATAGTGGAGTGCAGTCAGTGACGCACCAATAGTCACGATTGGCAGACAACAGATCAGAAAGACCACATTGAGCATAATGAGGTCAGCCACGCGTCCCATGACGGTGAAGAATTTGTTGTCCATGTTAAATAGTCTGTCCATTCGTTTAATTACTCCTTTTGTATATAATGATGTACAGCATACTCTGCGGATAATCCTGCTACAGAGAAATCTGTACAAGCTTTGTATAACAGTATAACGAATCAGGCAGGAAAAAGCAAATCTTTTATGTGAGCAGGAGCTGGTCTGCAGTGACAAAAACATAGCCTTTTTCAGTAAAAAGATCAGCGATTTTCAGGGCTGCATCCACAGATGTCTGATAGCCGTCATGCATCAGGATGATAGAACCGTCATGAACCTGTGTCTGGGCGATAGACAGGATAGAATCGATGTTTTTGCTTTTCCAGTCCAGGGTATCTACATCCCAGAATACGGGAAGCATGGTGACAGAAAGTTCCATATCCTTGATCCATGCGCCGAAAGGCGGTCGTACATAAGAAGGGTAAATTCCGGAAGCTTCATAGATTCTGTTATTTGTTTTTTCAATTTCCAGTCTGGCTTTCTCCGCCGGTATCTTGTCAAGCTGTACATGATCCCAGGTGTGATTTCCGATAAGATGTCCGTCTTTTCGCATTTGCAGGAGTATGTCTTCGTTTCCTTCAATGTTCTCGCCTATCAGAAAGAAAGATGCCCGGATGTTTCTCTTTTTTAATCCATCCAGAAGCATGGGGGTATACCGGGCATTAGGACCGTCATCAAAGGTCAGTGCGATTCTGGGAGGTTCTTCGACGGGAAGCCCGGCGGTGGTGTCAGTTGAAAAATCCTCAAAAGCTGTAGCTTTTGCAGATGCCTGTTTTACAAGGGAAAGCATACCGGGACCTGCCAGTGAAGTAAGGAACCGTGTGCGTCTGTCAGCAGAGGAAAAGAGCAGGAAAAAAATTATGCATAATATTTCAAAAAATATTAAAGTCCGCTTCATGCAAAGATACTCCTCATAAAAATATCTCTCTGATTCCGGAACACAGAGTATGAATATCTGTGTCAGAACGAAAGAAACAGCAGGTGGCAGATGTAATCATTACAGTATATGAAAAAAATAAAGCAATTCATACCGATTTATTGTATAATAGATTCTGCAAAATATCGAAGAAAGAATTTACGGAGATTGAGATGAAAAAGAAACGGACAAAACTGCTGGTTTTCTTTGCACTGGCAGGAATTTTAGTGCTTTTTTATATGATAGGAGAGTCTTATTGCGAGGGACTGTCCGGGGGGAGTAGTCTGAAAGAGAAGAATGAAGTTATGTGTAGATATAAATACGATATGATCGTAGACAGTCCGAATTCTTCTTTCTGGCAAGCGGTTTATGATTGTGCACAGGAATGGGCGCAGAAGAATGATGCAATCCTGGAACTGAAAGGCAACGGCAAAGAGAGTGACTATGACAAGCTGGATTATATGAATATGAGCATTGCTTCAAATTCAGATGGGATTATCCTGCAGTACAGTGGGGAGCAGGGACTGGAAGAGAAGATAAATGAGGCTGTTCAGAAAGGAATTCCGGTTGTTACTGTAATGGGAGATGCAGTTCACAGCAAGCGTCAGAGTTTCGTGGGTGTCAGTGATTATCAGCTTGGAAGTGCCTACGGC
>ERZ857922.4155-NODE-4155-length-11321-cov-4.323451_pt1 | contig 11321 bp, 11 predicted proteins | sample MGYA00519579_ERZ857922 | MGnify/ENA primary metagenome ERZ857922 (study PRJEB31778, sample SAMEA3449375) | human gut metagenome | biome: human gut; feature: human-associated habitat; material: faeces | place: United Kingdom | collected 2010/2012 ... | reverse complement strand
CCATAGCCTTGACACGAGCTTCAAGAGCCTTAACGTCCTGCTGTGCCTTGTACATTTCCTCTCGGTGACCCTTGTTGTACTTGCTCTCAAAGGTATCGAACGGTGCTTTGATAAAGTGCATCACAGGGCTTTTTCTTTCAGAAGGCTGTGCTATGATGATCGAATACAGCACAGGCGGTTCGGTGTGGTCTGCTTTTCCTGCAAGTCGATACAGACCTGTAAAACAGTAGCCCACGGCTGAGAGCATCGCCGTCCCTGCCATTCCAACATCGGTGGAAGTCGTGACTGAGATCGCCTGCGCCATATTTCGCAGGACAGTCGGCAACGCATCGAGCGGAAAAGGGATAGCGTCCGCACTCTGCCGAAGCGGTCGGGGTTCTCCCCATTTGATTTCATTCATAAGTTTTGTTTTCCTCTGCTTTTGTAATTTATCTTGTATTTCTATTGACAGATTGCGTTTAGTGTGCTATAATAAGAAAAGAAATGACATGGTACGATCTCTAAATCATATTATATGCTACCTAAGTAGCATTTGTCAAGCAAAAATAATCGAAACTGAATAAGTTCCGCTTTTTGCACAAATTGGAGGGACAAAAAATGACTATCTTTTGGAGAAAATACAATGAATTATGTGATGAACGAGGAATCAAGCCGAGGACATTAGCAACTGAGCTGGGCATTTCGGCTGCGACCGTCACCAAATGGGTGAATGACGGTATGCCGAATCTCGACATGATAACAAGAATAGCGGAATACTTCGATGTTCCGATAGATTACCTGATAAACGAGGACGATACACCCATCATTCCGCAGGCAAACAAGAAAAGAAGCGTGTTCAAGTCGGTCAGCTCTCTGTCTCAGCGTTGGGTGAGCCTGCGCCGTGGAAGCGAGATCAGCCTTGAAATGCAGCTCAAGATCATTCCCTATGTGAATTGTACGGTGCAGTTTCTCAATAATGATAAGTATATTGAGTACGTCCCCGAAACAGCATACGATACCGAACATTTGAAGGACACCGAAACAATATTCGATATACTGGGCATTCTCGATCACTGTGCCGATACTGAGAGCTACCGCATCGTGCAGGTGCAGCTCTCACGCATCGTGCTGTATCACCTGAAAGAAAAAGGCTTTGACCGTGAAGCACTCCGCACCGAGCATCTCGATCAGGAGAAGATGGAGTATCTTTACACGGGCAAGGACAGCGGTAAAACGCATAACTACGGTCTGAACTTCTCGGATATGGACTTTCTCAGGGAGTTTACAGGGCTGAGTTATCAGCTTATGTTTACGGGGTGTGAATAAAATATAGTAAAGAAACCTCCGCAAGATTATTTTCCTGCGGAGGTTTTGGGTATTACAATAGCATAATCAAACTATACTAAATAACTTAATTTGCTTTCAGTGAATCTAAGCAGATAGTAAAGTTTATCAATAACTCTGTAATCATTTATTGTTTTAATTTGCGATTGGCAATAATCAATTATTTCATTCAAAAAATCAATACTTGAAGAATAGCATCCTTGTAATACAATATTGTTTTCTGGATAATGTAAATAATTTAATATATACTTTTCGTCGATGTCCTTTTCAACAACACCTCTACCAAAAGATGATTCGCCTATTATAGGAAGTAAATTAGCCTGGGGAGAGTTTTGAAGAAAAGCATCGATTGCCTTTTGAACGCTCTCATCGATCTTTTCAGCAACAAAACTGTCAATTAAAATGCGAGGATGTACCGCAACTTTTGATTCCAACTTATATGCCTCTACTACAGCTGGACCAAAAAACATATTTCTTTCGGAATCAACGTAAGCATCTCCGTAATATACGCCTCCACGAAACAGTATCTTTTCTTTTAGAAGTCTTAAAAATATAGGTTCACAATTACACAATGCCACCTTAAATAATGCGCCAATATCCTTGCGTTCTTCTTCAATATCCTCTTTGAATTGATAAAAAATGTAAGCACAATCTGAAAAAGTAAACACCTTACGCTGATATGCGGTATGTGGCATATCATTTTTGAGTTGTGATTGGAACTCTTCATGAAAAACAGTGTTTATAAGATAGGATTCTTGAAAATCTGTCTTATTCTGACTTCCAAGGACATCAACGAAAATTATTAGATACTTCGAGTAATTTCTCTGTTTATTAGTCATATTAACCTCACATTTCAATGATATGGTACAATTTCAACTACATACAAGCCAATTACTTGCACATTCCTGTATGTAATCATACCATTCGGTTTCATTTTCAGAAGTATCAACTTTGTTTATTATCATATCGAGAAGTCTGCGAACATCTGATGATTTTGGCTGTGTGCTGTAATTATATGAGTTTTCAACCAGTTTCATAAACAAGTCTAAATCAAGTGGAACAATCTTAGATTTTCCACCATAATAGGAGATATTAGTCCTATTCAACGTGAAGAAATGTGCTACTACCGCAGGATTGATATTCGGAGCTATAAACAGGCAATATGTATCTTTGCCTGAACGCTTCTTCAATTGACCATAGTGTCTTGCAACAGGTTCTCCCTCTGTTTCATATTGTCTTTGTCCTGACTGCAAGGTGACCTCTACCGACATTGAATAATCTGAGTAATCGCACTCTATGTCCGGCATATTGCCCTGTGCAGTAGATAACGGCTGTCCGGAATCATCAAACTTAAAGTTACCCTTAATATCTCCGCCATCAAGCATAGTCATTGCTCTCCATGTATTATACTCAAACATTAACGGTGCATCATAGTACTCATCAGATATAATTTCATTGAATGTATCAATAATTTCGGAATATAGAGCATACGACTTTATTTCAGCAACCTGTTCGTGAATGACAGCTTCTTTATGCCTTTGGACAATATCATCACGCAAATCTTTGAGCTTCTCAAGCTCCATTCCACTTAGTTCTCTTTTTGTATAAGAACCTATCTTCATAAGAATATCAATGATATTATCTTTGTTATCCGTATAAAGAACAGGGGTATCCTTTGAAAATAAATGCTGCTTATATTGTACTGAATCAGTAACAAACACTGGATTTCTGTCAACATTAGCAAGAATAAAATCTGCTTCTGTAATTTTATCAGCAAAAATAGAAATTGATCTGTTTTTATGAGAAATAGATATTAAGCCTGTATATCTCAGATATCTAAAGCAAGCATCTGTGTAATCTCGCATATTGCTCTTTTTAGTAGAAATAAACTTTTTAAGACTTGCATCTGTTGTTTCTCTTGTTTTTGTTTTGCCCGATGCGATAGTGTCAGAGTATAGTTCTTTTATTGCCGAAGTCCATGTTTCATCTACTAATTTTTTGTATTTTCCACGATATTCTTCTTTCTTTTTTCTGAAAGCAAGTATCATATTTTTAATTGTATCAAAGTTATGATAATCCGTTAATTGCAGAGCAAATATTTTAATTTCGTCAAACGTTAAGTATTCAAGTGTGCGTACTAATCTAAGAATTTCAAGGTATGGGCGAACACAAAACGAACCTGAAGTATCACCATTTTCAACATGGTAAGGTGATGGTAACTGATATTTCAATAGTTGTCTGAGGAAGATTTCTTGAGGTCTTTTGCCATAAACTAACGCTTTTCCAGCTTCTGTCAAAGAGATAGAAGGCTGTAAGTCTACAAAACCCAATGCTTTAGGCGCCCTGTTTATTCTATCTCTTGCACTAAATGCTTTATCAGAAGGAGAGCCATTACCTTCAAAGAAGCTGGATTTTGCAAGCTCGTCAATAAAAGCCTCCTGAGAGTATGCATTCCATTCTTTACCCTCAAACTTTTCGTGTAACAAACGAATTTCAGGGATCATCTTTTGAGGTGATCTTGGTGAAGTAGTAAAGAACAGAACTTTATTTCTTAAAACAGCCATATATTCGCTCCTTAATAATTCTTTACAACTATGTGCATTTTATCATTGTTGAATCTATTCTTAATATTCACAGAATAGTTTTTATAATACTCATCAAAAATATATTCACCATATAACTCTTCTGTCAACGGAGTTTTACCTATAATCATTAAGGCACGACAAGGAAGGTTTCTGAAATCAGCAGCCAGACGGCGATGTTCAGCCTCATCAAACCCGTTCATCAAATCAATATTTCCATAATCATTAAATACACAATCATATGGGGGATCGAGAAAAATGAAATCTTCTTCCTGAGCCATGTCAAATATTCTTATATAATCGAGATTATATAACTCAGCACGTTGCAAAAGTTCACTGTGTTCTGGAGTAATCAAGTGAGTATTGAGGTTAGGATATCTGCCGAACGGTACGTTATATTCACCGCTATTATTATATCTTATCATTCCTGAATATGCAGTCTTATTTATGAAGAAATAAATAACACCATCTAAGTATGACCCATCAGGATGATTAAACAATTCTCTCATATGATAATACAAATCTTCGTTTGCATTTGGTACTCGCTCGTCAGGAGTTAAGGCTTTTAATCTTTTGAATTCAGCCTGATTACGCTCATAAATCGCTTGAATACCATCAAGTTGCGTTCTCATATCAGGATATTGATCTCTTAATTGCGTATAAAAAGTCATAAGCCTTTCATTAACATCATTTAAAATGGCATTATCAGGCTCCAAATAGAAAAAAACAGCTCCGCCACCAAAGAAAGGCTCAATGTATCTATTAAAATCATCTGGTATATATTGTAAAAAACGTGGAATCTCTCTCGATTTTCCACCTCTGTACTTTAACACGGGATTCATAATCATACCTCCAGACCAAACACTTCCCCTATTATTATAACATAGTTATAATAATAGCACAATACAACATTTGAAAAATCTCCTTTTTGCACAATAAAGTCCCTTGAAATTGTCTGTTTCAAGGGACTTATGGTTAAACGTATATCATACACTCAAACACCGCTTCGCTCGCCATACTGACGAAGCAGTTTTCAAGACCGAGCATCTTCACGGAGTCACCGCTGAGGACAGCTTTCTGATAGCAACTGTCGGTCTGCTTCCAAAGCTCTACCTGACGGGAGATTGCTTCACTAACTTTTCGTTCCATATCATCGAGGTACTGCACGATCCTGCCCTCGTTGACGAGCCTGCGAAGCCTGTCGGGGCAATGGCTGTCAGAGAAATGAAGATGATACCTGATGAAGTCGGTATGGTACGTCTTGCTCTCCTTGGTCTGCGTAACAGCGTCGAAGTGTGTGACGGTCACGGTGTTAGTATCAAGTTTCCATAACGGAACGTATTTCTTTTTCAGTGGGCTGTATGCGGTCTGCTCGCTCTTGTATCTGCTCATAGTTATTCCCTCCTGTTAATGATTACTCACGGATAACAAATCTATGATCCGTGACATGAAGCAATATTCCTTTTTTAGGGTTATGGACATTTATGTCCATAACTCTGCTCACTTAATGGGCTTTATCATTTCAAGGACAAGCTGTGCACCGACCTTGAAGCCCTTGCGGAACTCATTACGGTTGGAAAGATTATGCAGTTCAATGTCCGCTGACTGGTACTCATCGAGGATTTCGTCATTGTCGGGATAGGCTTTTTTCAGTTCGGCTTCTGCCTTGACGAGCCTGTCGAGGGCTTTCTTGTATGAACCGTCCATATCCTCAATTTCGGTCAGGTGGAACAGGTCATAGTCGTAAAGTTCATCGAGAATATTTCTCATTTTCGTGTCCTCCATATTATTTGGTTGATGTTCTTCTCAAAAGAAAATAACAGGAGTATGACCATAACGTTGTCCTTTGTCTGTCCTTTACAAGTTTCAAAAAGATAGAATAAAGGACAGCATAATAAAACGAGTTAAGGTTAAAAAACACCGTAAATACGGGATATTTCCCATATCACGGCACGTTAAAAAATCTGAAAAATTTAATAGTCGATGTTTGTGCCGTCAATGGAAATCCAGCCTACAAAATCGCTGTTCTGTTCATAGACCGCAGCGTATTTTTCAAAAGCGGTTTGTTCGGGCTGCGGGGGTTCGGTTTCCTGCGGCTCATTGGCGGGCTGCGTTTTGGTTTCCACAAGTGCGGCGACCTGTTCAAAGGCTTCGGTGGCCTGTTTTCCGTCCGCATACTGCCGACAGAGCATGATGCCGGAGAAAAGGAAAAGGGCGGCACATACGGCCGCCCCGATCATCAGATATTTGCTTTTCATATAATATTGTCCTCCTGTTTTAGATTTAAGAAGCGTCCCCGCCGCCGAACACGCCCTCGCCGGGTTTCGTCGTCATAAGCTGATACAGCTTTGTATCTCTCGGAAAGCGGTTGATAAAGGGTACAAGGGCCGAGCCGTATTTGATAAGTCCGCAGCCTGCGTCCGCATTGGTAACATAGCTCATCTGCTCATCGGAGATATTGAGTAACTTCGAGAGCTTGGAACGGTCGGAAAACGCCTGATTGAGCATAACCACAAATTCAGAGTTTGAAAGCATAGTGCTTGCCTGTACGGAATCGAGCAGATATTCCACATTCTGCGTAATGGCGGTCGGGTAGCCGTTTCTCTTTCTGAACTGCCTCCACGCAGAATTAAAGAAAATGCCGCTTTGCTCGTTTTCAAACACAACATGAAACTCGTCGATAAACACATGGGTGCGCTTGCCCTTTTTCCAGTTGAGCGTGACACGGTTGAGAATCGTATCGGTGATAACCAAAAGTCCCGTAGGTTTTAACTGATCGCCTAAGCTGTGAATGTCAAAGACGACAATTCGCTTGTCGAGGTCTACGGTGCTTTCGTGTCCGAAAATATCAAGCGATCCCGTGGTGAACAGTTCCAAAGACAGGGCGATTTCCTTTGCCTTTTCTTCGGGCTGTTCCAAAAGTTTATTGCGGAGATCGCAGAGGGTAGCGGTTTTGCCCTTTGCCTCGGCCTCCTGATACACAAGAGCCGTACAGCGGTCAATAATGGATTTCTGCTGCGGGCCGACCCCGGTTCTGTCAATCTGCTCCACAAGGGACATAATGAACTGCGATTTCTCCACAATGGGATTGTTCTCGCCGTACCCGTCAACCATATACATAGCGTTCAAGCGGTCTTTGCCGCCTGCCGCCATATGAATGACCGTTGCCGTTTCCTCGCCCAAAGCCGCCGCCAAAGCGCCGAACTCATTTTCAGGGTCGCAGATCAGCACATCGTCCTCGGTATTGAGAATCAAAAAGGCAATCAATTCTTTTGCGGAAAAGGATTTACCCGAACCGGGAACGCCGAGCAGAAAAGCAGACTGATTCAAAAGGTTCGCCTTGTTGCACATAATGAGATTGTGAGAAATGGCGTTTTCTCCGAAGTAAATGCCGCCCTTGTCCTGAACCTCCTGTACCTTGAACGGCATAAATACTGCCAAAGATTCCGTTGTGAGAGTACGAAAAGCATTGATTTTCCTTGTGCCGATTGGCAGTACGGTATTCAGGCCGTCGAACTGTTGGAACTTCAAAACGGCAAGCTGGCACATATGCTTTCTTGCAACGGACAGCACCGTTTCGGTGTCGCTGTCAAGCTGCTTTTTATCGTCGGCGGTGATTACCATTGTGATAACAGCGAACATCATGCGCTGATCCCTCGTTGTCAGGTCGTCCAAAAACTCCTTGCTTTCCTTGCGCTGGAGCTCCATATCATACGGGACAACCGCGGAAAAATTGTTGTTGGCGTTCTGCCTGCGCTGCCAGTTGGTGATGTTCGTTTCCACGCCGAGCAGACGGTTTTCCACCTCACGCACTGCCTCGTCGGTGGGTACGGGGACAACATCAATCGACAACATCATATTGCGGTTAAAGTCGGTGAGCTCCGTTACCATACTGTCTTTGATATATGAAGCGTAGTCTTTCAAAAAAAGAACCCGGCAATATTTCTCGCCGAGCTTCAGATAGTCGCTGTTCTTTTCCATAGAATCGGGACAGATATAGTCCTTGAAATCGTGTCCCTTTTTCATCATATCCTGCGGGTCGAAATGAAAGGCGGCTTCCTCTCCCTGACGGTAGAAGTCGTGAAGTACCCGCAGCTTTTCGCCTGCGTCAAGCTCGGTACACTTTGAACCGAGGGCAGCGAAGTGGGAGATCAGGTCTGCGCCTACACGGGCAAAGTATGTCCGCGCTTCCTCAATATCCTTTTTGCTGACCGACACGGTGATATACTTTTCCTGTATGATTCCGTTTGCTCCCGTGGCTTTGTCAAGGAGCATTTGATTATATTCCTTACGGTACACATCACGGGAATCGCCGCGCATAGGCATTAAAATCGACTGCTCAAAATTCGCCTTATTCAGCCTGCGGTTGTTGATGGTGATTTTCGTGGTGGCGCCGGAATCCAAACTGTTGAGCAGTTCGGAATAGGCAAGAAACATAGCCTCTTTGTCCTCACGGCTTGCTACAAGGTAGTTTATATCGCTGAATTTATAGGTCTTGGAAAAGCGGTTTCCCACCTGAAAAATACCGTCTTTCCAGATACGCTGAATCGGGATAATATCCTGCACCTTGCGGGGAACGGAATATCTCTCTTTATCCTGTTTCAGCAGATTTTTTAAGGTCTTAATCATCGTTTACCTCCTGTATCAATTTTGTCTTTGAGCGCTTCATAGTAGAAATTCGAGGATTCAAAACGAATCTCTTTCGGCTCTAAAAGCTCCGAGCGAATCCACGCCCAGATAAATTGCTCGGCGGTCATGCCGTGGTAGGTGATGAAACCGAGCGCCGCAAAGGGAGCAGCGCCGAGAATACACATCCACGATACGGTTTCCGTCCCGACATAGGGCTTTAAGAGAAAGTACAGCCCTACGGCGACAGCGACCGCCAAAATGGAAAAAATGAATTGCCGCATACTCAAACCGAAAAACATGGATTCCGTATAGTTGCGGATTTCACGGTTGATCTTGACTTCCAAAATATCACCTCCCGTTATCGTTCCTGTTCGTCTTTGGCTTTCGGCTTCGGTTGCAGCTCGCGCGGGGTTCTGCCGTCAAGTGGCTTTATAAAATCAATCTGCCCGGCGGCATAAATGGCGTTGCCGTTTAACTGCCTCTGCCACGCCTTGTTCGAGGGCGACCAGCGAAAACCCCAGCTTTTAAGTTTACTTCGCTGTTCCTCGCTTGGCTTTTCGTCAAAAAGAAGCTGCAAGCGGTTTTCCTCTTGATTGGCAACCGCTTCGCCGCCCTCAAATTTCCAGCCGACAAAACCCGTTTCCTCACGGCGTTCCAGACTTTCAATACGCTTTTTCAGACGGTTAATTTCCGCGTTGTTGTTGGATAACTGATAGGGAGCATACGGGGCGGTGATCCACGAATAGTCACTCTTTACGGCCTCGTCAATTTCAGCCGCCTTTTCATCGGAAATGCCCTCAAAGCCTTTCATTGTGCCGTTTTTGCGGTAATAGGCGTTTACCTTTTTCATATGGCTTTGCAGGTCTTGGCGCTGCTGCAATTTTTCTTTCAGCTTGTCAATGGCTTCGGGGTCGTCGCTGGAAATGGCGGTGTTCTTCTCGGCGGCCTCTGCCTTACTGCGGTAGTAGTCCGCTTTTTGTCCGGCCTCCACGGATTTTTCCATTTTGCCCCATGCGCGGTCACGGTAGTTTTTATCGGATTTATAGGAATAGTGATCGACCAAAAGCGGCTGCCCCATAGGGATCGCTTCAACCATCTTGCTCGATTCGTGTGCAAGCTGGCTGCTTTGCTGTTCAAACTTTTCCGCTTTCTCGTTGTAGTAGTCGATTCTCCGTTGCTTTTTTTCTTCGTATGAGTTCATAGAATATCGCTCCTTTACTTACATAAAAAAATAGCCTCCTGCGAATATATGCAGAAAGCAATTACAAGCCCATCATTTCACGCACAACACGGTCGGCCATTTTGACCGCGCCAACCAATACCAACATATTAAACACAAGCTCCCCGATATAGCTCCATACCATAGAAACCGCCGCGGCGTTCGGGTCAACCACGGGCGGGGCCGAAGCAAACAGGGAGAAGATAATGCAGGCAAGCACGATGATAGCGCCCTCCAAGCAGACGGCGGCGTAGGATTTAATAAAGCTCTTGCTGACATTCTGCGAGGGTTCGCCTGCAAAAGCGGAGAGCGGAACCGGCGCAATCGCCGTGTAAAGGTAGAGTTTGAAAAATCTGCCGTAGACCGTCATTATCATAATGAAAGACAGTACCGTAATGAACAGGCCGCCGATCAGCGTCACCGCCCATAATGGGATAGATTCAAAGAATCCGCAGTCCTCAACCGCTGTTACAATTTCAGAGGGTAAAACCGTCTGACCCGCCGCACCGAATCCCGCAGCGGTCATAATGGTGGAAATAAGCCCCTGCACAATATTGAACAAAGCCATCATCAGTTCCAGACCATATGTGACGGCGGCCTTTGCCAGCGCAAAGCGGATAAAGACCTTTAATGCGTGCTCCGGCTTTTTCAGTTCTGCAAACGAGCCGCAGGTTTTCATAACGCCAACAACAAAGAACAGCACGAGCAGGGCAAGCCCTATCGCCTGTACTGCACCGTGGATATTGACAATCACATTCCAAATCGTACCGCCCTTAAATTGCTGGGGCGATTGCGTAATAAGCTGCCATATCTCGGCAAGTTTGCTGTTCCATGTTTCAAGGGCATTTTCAAGATTTTGTACGACCCAGTTATCACTCAAAATAGGATTCCTCCTTTCAGGCATAGTAAGGGCAGGCCGCCGCTTGCAGCCTGCCCCGTATGCCGTATCGTTCTGTTATCTGCTGTCCCGGTCGGGCGAATTGCGGATAACGCCGTACACATCGTCCACAAAATACCGTCCGGCAAAGGGATTGAATATTGCGTGACATTTCACGCCGTTATACTCTGCCAGATAGTCGTTGTCACCCAAGCGCTTAATAATCGTCGCTTCACCGAGAACATGGGTTTCTCCCTGTTTCAGAGAGTGGATATAGCACTCGCATTTTTCCATTGCAATCTTCCTTTCTTTCAGCCGGTAATCAGGGTAAGGATTTCCTTTGCAAAGGTGATGACAATGCCGCCTGCAAGGGTGAGAAATCCGTTGGAACGCTGGCTGGGGTCGTGGGACTGAAAAGACAGGCCGACCTGCACGATACCCCAGCCGAGCAGAATCAATCCGACTGCACGAATCAGGCCGAAAATAAAATCACTCAAATTGTTTACAACGGTGATCGGGTCGCCTGCGGCAAAGGCCGTCATCGAGGCCGACGATGCCGTGGACTACGATTTCAACAGCATCAAGCGGATGCTGGCAGCGGAGATCGCTGCCGACCCCGGAAAGATCGACGGTGTGTTTGGAGAAAATACCAAATCGGCGGTGCTCGCGTTCCAACAGGCGCGTATCAATG
>ERZ857922.4146-NODE-4146-length-11346-cov-3.009211_pt1 | contig 11346 bp, 8 predicted proteins | sample MGYA00519579_ERZ857922 | MGnify/ENA primary metagenome ERZ857922 (study PRJEB31778, sample SAMEA3449375) | human gut metagenome | biome: human gut; feature: human-associated habitat; material: faeces | place: United Kingdom | collected 2010/2012 ... | reverse complement strand
ATGTAGGAAGGAGGGTGTCTTATGAGTCATATGATCATCGATGGAAGAAAAGTTGAATTTACGGATGAGAAAAATGTCCTGTCAGTGATCCGAAAGGCGGGTATCAATATCCCGACACTGTGTTACCACTCCGAGCTTTCCACATTTGGTGCCTGTCGTCTGTGTACCGTGGAAGATGACAGAGGAAAGATGTTTGCATCCTGTTCGGAAGAGCCGAGAGACGGCATGGTGATCCATACCAATTCCGGACGTATCAGAAAATACAGAAAACTTATCGTGGAACTGCTTCTGGCAGCACACTGCCGTGACTGTACCACCTGTATAAAGAGTGGAGAATGTGTTCTGCAGGAACTGGCACATCGTCTAGGGGTTGAAAATGTCCGGTTCCAGAATACGAGAGAACAGAGAGAACTGGATCTGAGTTCCCCGTCTCTGGTGAGAGATCCGAATAAATGTATCCTTTGTGGAAACTGTGTCCGCGCCTGTGAAGAACTGCAGGGTATCGGTGCTCTTGGATTTGCATTCCGTGGTACCGAAGCGATGGTTATGCCGGCGTTTGACCGGAAGATTTCCACAACAGACTGTGTAAACTGTGGTCAGTGCAGAGTATTCTGTCCGACCGGAGCTATTTCTATCCGAACCAATATGGATGAAGTGTGGGAAGCTCTGGCAGATCCGAATGTGCGCGTGGTAGCTCAGGTAGCACCGGCTGTCCGTGTTGCAGTGGGAGATCATTATGGTCTGACCAAAGGAAGAAGCGTGATGGGCAAGATCGTCAATGCCCTTCACAGAATGGGCTTTGATGAGGTTTATGATACTTCTTATGGTGCAGACCTTACGGTGATCGAGGAATCTGAAGAGCTTCTTGAACGACTTGCATCCGGAGAAAATCTCCCATTATTTACATCCTGCTGTCCGGCATGGGTAAAATTCTGTGAGAACCGTTATCCGGATCTGGCAAAAAATCTGTCAACCTGCCGTTCACCGCAGCAGATGTTTGGTGCTGTGATCCGTGAATACTATAAGGATCCGGAAAAGAATGGTGGAAAGAGAATCGTTTCTGTATCGATCATGCCGTGTACTGCAAAGAAAGAAGAGATTTTAAGACCGGAATCTTCCACGAATGGAAAACAGGATATTGATTATGTACTGACTACAACAGAGCTGATTACAATGATCCGGAAATCCGGTATCCGCTTTGAAAATCTGGAGATCGAAGCATCCGATATGCCGTTTGGTATCGGATCTGGTGCAGGTGTGATCTTCGGAGTAACCGGTGGTGTGACAGAAGCCGTACTCAGGCGCCTTCGTGAAGGACATAACCGTGTGGAAATGGATAAGATCAAATTCAGTGGAGTTCGTGGAGAAGAAGGACTGAAAGAAGTAGAGTTTGATTACAACGGACGTACTATCCATGCAGCTGTTGTCAGTGGACTTGGAAATGCAGATGCGCTGATGAAGAAGATCCAGAAGGGCGAGGTACATTACGACTTTGTTGAGGTTATGGCATGCAGGCGCGGATGTATCATGGGTGGCGGACAGCCAGTCCCGGCAGGTCCGAGAAGCAGGATAGCCAGAAGCAAAGGCCTGTATGATACCGATATCAATACGCAGATTAAGAAGTCGAATGAGAATCCGCTGATCCTGTCATTATATGATGAACTTCTGAAAGGAAAGACCCACGAATTACTTCATCGTAATTTTGAGGCAGCGAAAAAATAAAATTGTACGAAAAAGAGTATAAGACAATGCAGTCGTCGATCTGGCGGCTGCATTGTCTTATTTCAGAGTATTTCCATACATTCACTGGCACTTTTTTCTCATTTCGATCCCCTTCGCTTTCTATATATAAATGAAGTAGGTCATGAAATTATGATAAACATATAGTCATTAAGGTGTCGATTTTGAAACAAAAACTTCCGGGATTTTTAATGGAGAGTTTGGAAAAATAGGGAAATAAACCAGGAAAGATGACTCTTGTCAAGAAGAAACATATCTGTTATAGTGAGTAAGAATAAATAAAGAAACTTTTTCAGTGCTAGGCAGAAGAATTTCTGGTCGGCTTAAAAGGGAATCAGGTGAAAGTCCTGAGCGATCCGGTCACTGTAAATGAGGAGCAAAGCGGCGGCAAGCCATTGCATAAAAAATGTGAGAAGGTGCAGCTTTGTTAAGATCCATAAGCCAGGAGACCTGCTGAAAGAGAGTAAATTGCTTCCGATGAAAGCGCGTTTACATACACAAAGAAATGATATCTTGCTTCATACTGAGTATGAAAGCAAGATTTTTGTGCTGCCATATATACGGAAAAGAGTTCCGATGGCAGAGGGTGTAGGTGAAGTCTGCTTTCAGGAAAAAGGAAGCAGATTTTTTTTGCATACGATGAGCCAAGTGCAGAGTTATGCTTGCACGAGAAACTGAATTTGGCGAATGTACATCATCGAGCTGTCAAGCGACAAAAGATCAGGACATCAGGAGGAATAGTTGGATTATGAAGAGGAATTTAAAACAATTTCTTGCACTTTTCATGGCAGTTGCAATGTCGGTTACACCGGTTTCTTATGCTTACGCTGAGGACAGTGCAGTGGCAGGAGTAGAAAATACAGAATCAGGTCAGCAGACCGTAGAAGTAACAGACGGAAAAATCGGTGCGGCAGACGCAGCAGGTCAGCCGGCTGAAGAAGTGACTGGACAGGAAGAAGAAACGACTGCCAGACAGGGAACGGACGAGAATCAGAAGAGTCAGGAAGAGCCGAAAGAAGAAGAAAATGCGGCAACAGGGAATGGAACTGAGGCAGAGAAGAAAGAAGCGGGCGAAGACGGAAAGAGCGAAGAGAAGGCTGCAGAGGAGCAGAAGGTTAAGTCGGAAGAAACTGCGCAAAATGCTGGAGAAGTGAATACGCAGGAAGAGAAAAATGTTATCAGTGATTTTGCAATGTTTAAGGTTGGATCGTCTTCTGTTGTAAAAGAAAATGATCACCTGAAAGTTTCGATAGAAACAGAGAATACAACTTACAATAAAATTTATATTGGAAGTAAAGCTGATACAGTTGAACGGAAAGAAGAAAAGGCGATAGTTGGAACGGGAACAAGCAAAGGGTATTTATTTACGTTTGAACTTCCACTGTCAGCAGATGGAACGGATGTTGCCTTTGTACCGCATAGCCAAAAGAAAGGTTGGGTGAGTAAGAAAGAAGACGGAGATTACACGCTTCATATTTCATCGTCAGCAGAAAATAAAAAAGACGACACAGAAAATCCTGAACAGGGGGGCAATTTAGGAGAGAGCAAACCGGAAACCGGAAGTGGCGAAAACCAGAAACCGGGAAATGAGGACAAGACTGTACTGGATACTGGAAAATATGTGGTGGATGTAGATACATTTTCTTCTTCTGGAATGTTTCGGATAGTTAATTGTGTGTTGACTTCTGTTGGTGGCAAGATGCAGGCAGATATTACACTTAGTGGAACAGGATATGATTATTTATACGTGGGAACCGCTAAGGATGCTGAAAAAGCTTCAAAAGATCAGTTAATTGCGCCTAAAGAAATTGTAGAAGGAAAATGTGTATTTACAGTGCCGGTGGAAAGCATGAATACTGGGATTCAGATTGCAGCACATGGGAAAAAAGGTGGTAAATGGTTTGATCGTACATTAACATTCAAGACAGAAGGAATGACCAAATATGTTCAGGTAAGTGATGGCTCTTATAAAGCAAACGTAACTTCAAGTTCATCCATGTTTAAAGTTACGGATTGCATCTTAACATCAAAAAATGGGGAGATGACTGCAAAAATTACACTCAGTGGTACAGGATATGATTATCTGTATGTAGGAACAAGTGCAGAAGCAGCACTTGCAGATAAGTCCAAGTGGATTCCTTATGTTGTGGACAAAAATGGTATGTATACCTATACGATTCCGGTTTCTTTATTAGACACAGGAATTTCAGTGGCAGCATTTTCTCATAAAAAGCAAGTATGGTATGACCGTACCTTGACATTCGCCTCAGCAGGCATGAAGAATCTGAACAATAGCAATTCCACAAATGGAACTACTGGAAATAATGGCAACACCAACCAGGGAAATAACACCAGCCAGAACACCAACTTTGGAACCGGCACTACTTCCGGAGGCACAGGCACAAACCAGACCCCGGACAAAGAATCCAAATACGAGGCAGATTTAAATGGTGGAACTGCCCGTGTAAACAGTGCAACAACACTTGCAGACGGTGTCTATACACCGGATAAATTTTCCTGGTCAGGTGGAACCGGAAAGGTCAGTATCAGTTGTACCAAGATTACCGTGACAGGCGGTCAGGCATATGCTACCATTGTATTTAGCAGTGGTTCTTATGGCTATGTAAAGGCGAATGGAAATACCTATTATCCGACAGCAACCGGAAGTACGTCTACATTTGTCATTCCGGTAGAACTGAACAAGAACAATACGATCATCGGTATGACAACCAAGATGTCAACAGCGCATGAAATCAGCTATTCGATTTTCATTTACCTAAGTGCTGCAGCAAAAGCAGACGGAACTACAGTAAGTGGGGAGACCAATTTAAGTGCAGATACACTGGATGAGAAAGCGCCGGAAATCATGGGACTTTCTTATCAGTCTGAAACAAAAGCCGAGTATGCGAAATATTTCAAGATATATCATTATGATCAGGGAATCACTCTTTTAGAAATCGATCAGAGAAAAGATGAGGATACAAAAGAGACCAAGACAAAGGATACAAAAGAAGATACAGATTCCGGACTGACACCGGCACAGGAAGAACAGCTTGCGCTTTACAAAGCAAAGATCGTCCGTTATCTGATCGTCCCGGAAGACGCAGAAATTCCGGCAGGTCTGGATAAAGAAATGATCGTGATCCAGAAGCCAAAGAAGTCTGCATATGTAGGTTCAGAGGAAGTACTGGAAATCCTGGATAAGCTGAATGCAACAGACCAGATTACATCAGTAGGGGTAAAACAGAAGAACTGTAAGGTAGAAGGCATTGCAAAAGCAATGAAAGCTAAGAAGATCATTTATGCAGGAACCTATAAGAAACCGGAAAATAAAAAACTGATGAAGAGTAAGTGTGATCTTGCAATCCTTTCCAATAAAATTCTTCCGGATGAAAAGAATGAGAAGAAAATGTCGGTAGAAGATCAGCAGAAGAGATACGAAGAGCTGGCAGAAAAATTTGTTCTTCTGGATGTTCCGATGATCGTTGACCGGTCAGCAGATGAGGAAAAGGATGATGCAAAAGCAGAGTGGAGCAAGGTTTACGAGGCAATTTTCGCGCAGACAGACAGTACAGATTCTTCTGCAAAAAACTAGGTAGATTTTTTTTTGGATACAGAGGTAGAAAATGAAAAAGAGAACGATGCGTCTGGGGTGCATTCTTTTGAGTACAGTGCTGCTTGGGACGGCAGCACTGACCGGATGCGGGCAGACGAAAAAGAATACAACAGATACAAAAAAAACAGAAAGCAGCAGTACGAAAGAAAGTGCCAAAGAAAAAAAAGGTCCGGAGATTGACGGACTCACTTATGAATCCGCGATGGATCTGGAATATGCCGAAGGTTTTCAGGTATATTACTACAAAGACGGCTATAAGATGATCGATATCAAAGACGATGCAAAATTTCTGGTCGTCCCGGAAAATCAGGATGTGCCGGATGGAGCCGAGGAGGATTACGTGATCCTTCAGCAGCCGCTGGATCATATTTATCTTGCGGCGACATCTGCAATGGCACTTTTTAATGCGATCAATTCTCTGGATAATATCACAATGACAGGTACCCAGGCTTCCGGATGGTATATTGAAAATGCAGTCAAAGCGATGGATGACGGGAAAATGAAATTTGCAGGGAAATACAGTGAACCGGATTATGAGATGCTGGTGGACGAAGACTGTGATCTTGCCATCGAATCGACCATGATCCTTCACACACCGAAGGTACAGGAGATGATTGAATCTCTGGATATCCCGGTGATGATCGACCGGTCCAGCTATGAATCGCATCCTCTAGGAAGAACTGAATGGATCAAACTTTATGCAGCAATGCTGAATAAAGAAGATGCAGCGGATGCATTTTTTGAAAAGCAGGTGGAAAATGTCGATGCGCTCAAAGATTTTAAGAATACCGAGAAGACAGTTGCATTTTTCTATGTAAGCAGTGACGGAACGGTGGTAGTAAGAAGAAGTGATGATTATATTCCGAAAATGATCGAACTTTCCGGTGGAAGATATGTATTCGATGATCTGACTGGCGATGACAGTAATACTTCAGCAGTAAAACTTACAATGGAAGAATTTTACGCACAGGCGGCGGATGCAGATTATCTGATTTATAATTCAAGTATCGATAATCCAATCAACAGTGTAAAAGATCTGGAAGAAAAAGATGCACTTTTTTCTGATTTCAAAGCAGTCAAAGAAGGAAATGTATGGTGTACCGGTAAATATCTGTATCAGGCAACCGATATCGTTGGGGAACTGATCACGGATATGAATCTGATGCTGACAGGCGGCGATGAAAGCAAGATGACATTTTTATACCATGTAAAATAGAAAACGGAGAAGAAAATGGGACAGGCAGGAATGAAAAATAACTGGAAAAGGAATACAAGATATATGGGAGTCTTTGCGGTGCTGGCAGCAGTTTTTTGCATGATCGTAGTGCTGAACATCAATACCGGAAATGTACAGATCTCGGTTCCTGAGATTTTACGGATCCTGTTTCTGAAAAAAGGAACACAGGTGCAGATGAATATTATCTGGAAAATCCGTCTTCCGCGTGTCCTGATGGCAGGGATTCTGGGAGGGGCACTTGCCCTTTCCGGATTTTTATTGCAGACATTTTTTTCCAACCCGATCGCAGGACCGTATGTACTGGGGATTTCTTCGGGTGCAAAGATGATGGTCGCTCTGGCGATGATCATCTTTTTAAAATATTACACTTTGGTATCATCTTATATACTGATCATTGCAGCATTTATCGGATCTATGCTTTCAATTGGATTTATCCTGCTTCTTGCAAGAAAAATCCGGAATATGGCAACTCTTCTGGTGGGCGGAATCATGATCGGTTATATCTGCTCGGCAGTAACTGATTTTGTAGTGACTTTTGCGGAGGATTCAGATATCGTGAATCTGCATGGCTGGTCACAGGGAAGCTTTTCCGGTATGAGCTGGAGCAATGTAAAGGTAGCAGCGCTTATGGTAGGAATCACACTGATCCTTACCTTTTTCCTGTCAAAGCCGATCGGAGCGTATCAGCTGGGAGAAATGTATGCGCAGAGTATGGGGGTCAATATTCGTGTGTTCCGTGTGCTTCTGATTCTGCTTTCCAGTGTATTTTCCGCATGTGTGACCGCATTTGCAGGGCCGATTTCATTTGTTGGAATCGCAGTTCCGTACTTGATCAAGCATCTTCTCGGGACGGCAAAACCGCTGGTTGTGATACCGGCAACATTCCTTGGCGGGGCGGTGTTCTGTATGGGATGTGATCTGATCGCGCGTATGGCATTTGCACCACTGGAGCTGAATATCAGTACCGTGACTTCGATCTTTGGTGCACCGATCGTAATTTTCATGATGATAAAAGGAAGAAAAGGGAAATAAATATGAGTGAGAACTATTTTCAGATGAAAGATCTTTCTGTCGGATATCATGGAAATGTACTGATCCATGATATCTGTACAGAGATTAAAAAAGGTGAGATATTGACACTGATTGGACCAAACGGTTCCGGGAAATCTACGATTTTAAAAAGTATTACCAAACAGCTTACGCTCATTGGAGGTAAGGTGACGATCGGTGAAAAGAATCTGAAAGACTTATCTTACAAAGAGCTTGCAACGAAGATGGCAGTGGTTCTGACACAGCGGGCAAAGCCGGAGCTGATGACCTGCTATGAGGTCGTAGCAGCAGGGCGGTATCCTTATACAGGACGGCTCGGGATATTAACGCGAGAAGATGAGAAAAAGACACAGGAAGCACTGGAAATTGTCCATGCAACAGAATACGCAGAAAAAAGTTTTGAGGCGATCAGTGACGGGCAGAGACAGCGGATCCTTCTGGCAAGAGCGATCTGCCAGGAACCGGAGGTACTGATCCTGGATGAACCCACTTCTTTTCTGGATATCCGTTATAAGCTGGAGTTGCTTACTATTTTGAAAAATATGGCGAAAGAAAAGCAGATCACGGTCATTATGTCACTTCATGAGATCGATCTGGCGCAGAAGATCTCGGATAAGATCCTGTGCGTTAAAGGAGATACAATTTTCGGTTATGGAGAGCCGGAGGCGATTTTTAAAGAAGATTTTATCCAGAAACTTTATGAGATCGACAACGGGCATTTTGATCCTGTGTTCGGAAGTGTGGAGCTTGCAAAGGCGGAGGGAGAGGCAGAAGTATTTGTGATCTCTTCCGGAGGCAGTGGAATCCCTGTTTACCGGAACCTTCAGAAAGCAAAGATTCCATTTTCGGCAGGAATCCTGTATACTAATGATATTGACTATCATCTGGCAGAACATCTGGCGGTCAGCGTAATCGAAGAAGAGCCATTTGAACCGGTAAGCGACCGTGCATTTGAACGGGCAAAGCAGATGATCAGGCAGTGTAAAAAGGTGATAAATGCAGGAATTGTGATTGGGACAACCAACCGGAAGATGAAAGAACTGCTTGTATTTGCAGAAGAAATGGGGAAGCTGGAATCATATGAAAAATAGACTTTTGCACATTTACTGTGGAGATGGAAAAGGAAAGACGACGGCGGCAACGGGGCTTGCAGTTCGCGCAGCTGGAAGTGGTATGCGGGTTCTGTTTGCCCGTTTTTTAAAAAATGAATTTTCGGGAGAATTGAAGATCCTGGATCGGATCCCGGAGATCGAGGTACTTCATCTGGAAAAAAGCTATGGATTTTTTAAGACACTTTCCGAAAAGGAACAGGAAGAAGTCCGAGAGATGTATGGCAGGCTGTGGAATACGATCCGGGGGAAAATCAGTACAGGGGATTATGATATGCTTGTGATTGATGAATTTATGGCGGCATACCGGTATGGACTGATCCCGAATAAAGAGGCGGTGCAGTTCTTAAAAGACAGACCGGACAATCTGGAAGTGGTTCTGACCGGACGGGATCCGTCAGATGAGGTTCTGGAGCTGGCAGATTATATTTCGGAAGTAAAGATGGTACGGCATCCTTTTGAAAAAGGAATCCGGGCAAGGAAAGGCATCGAATACTAAGGAGACGAAATGGAAATGGACAAGATGCAGGTCGTGTGGAAAAATCAAAAAGAACTGCGGTGTGGATATACAACAGGAAGCTGTGCTGCGGCAGCAGCAAAGGCGGCAGCGGCAATGCTCTTTTCCGGGGAGGAAATCCGCCAGGTATCTCTTATGACGCCGAAAGGGATCGAACTGTATCTGGAAGTAGAAAAGATCCAAAGAGAAAATGAATCTGTCAGCTGTGCCATTCAGAAGGACAGCGGAGATGACCCGGATGTGACGAACGGGATCTTCGTTTACGCCAAGGTCACGAAAAAAAGGGAAAAAGGAATGACCTTAGATGGTGGGATCGGAGTGGGGCGGTTCACCCGGAAGGTGCTGGAGCAGGAAGCAGGGGAAGCGGCGATCAATAAGGTTCCGCGGCAGATGATCCGGGAAGCGGTGCAAAGCCAGATTGAGAAATATGACTGGGATGGTGGCGCGGACGTTCTGATCTATGTTCCGCAGGGCGTGGAGATCGCGAAGAAAACGTTTAATCCAAGACTTGGGATCGAAGGTGGGATTTCGGTACTCGGAACCTCAGGAATCGTAGAACCGATGAGTGAACAGGCACTGACGCAGACTATTTTCCTGGAAATGAAGATGCTTCGTGATGAAGGTCACCGGTATTGTTATCTGACACCGGGAAATTATGGAAATGATTTTTTAAGGCAGACACTTGGGTATGACCAGGAGCTTGCGGTGAAATGCAGCAATTATATCGGGGATGCGATTGATGACGGCGTGCGGCTGAAGATGGACGGACTGCTGCTTGTAGGACATATCGGAAAGCTGGTCAAGATCGCTGCAGGTGTAATGAATACCCATTCCAGACAGGCAGATGCAAGAATGGAAGTGCTTGCCGTCCATGCGGCAATGGCAGGGGCAGACCGTGAGACAGTCTGTGCTCTGATGAAGTGTTTTACGACGAAGGAAGCATTGGACATTCTGGAAGAAAGAGGACTTTTGGAAGAGACGATGCGGACCGTGATGGAGAAGATCGAGTATCATTTGGCGAAGCGTGCCGGCGAGAAGATGAAGGTCGGGGCGCTGATGTTTTCGGATGAACTCGGGGTTCTTGGGAAGACATCTCTTGTGGACAAACTGAGGGAAAAGATCGGATAGGTAGAAAGGTATGACAAAAAATGGCAGGAAGATTTGACCTTGCGGGTGTAGGTCCGGGAGATCCGGAACTGATGACGATAAAGACAATTCGTGCGATTAAGGCGTGTCAGGTATTGGTACTTCCAATTGGCAGTCCGGAGTTAAAGAAACCGGAACTGGAAGAGGGGGAAGAAGAGACATTTGCAAAAGAATGTCTGGCATATCGGATTGCGTGTGAGGCAGAGCCGGAGACGAAAAAGAAGCTGCGGCTGTATCTTCCCATGCCAATGATCAAGGAAAAAAAGTTACTGAAAGAGATACACGATGCGGGTGCAAGAAAGGCGTCAGAGCTTCTGGAGAAAGGAAAGAATCTGGTTTTTCTGACGCTTGGAGATCCGACTGTGTATTCGACAGGAATTTATATTTATAAAAGACTGAAAAAGATGGGATATCAGGGGGAGATCTTTTCCGGGATTCCGTCTTTTTGTGCTGCGGCAGCAAGGCTGGAGATCTCGCTTGTGGAGAACCGGCAGGAGCTGCATGTTCTTCCGGTGTCCTATGGAATTGAAGAAAAGTTGAAGCTTCCGGGGACGAAGGTTCTTATGAAGACCGGGAAAAAGATGGCGCAGGTCAAAGCTGTTCTGAAAGAGGAAGGACAGCAGGCGAAAATGGTCATGAACTGCGGAATGGATGGAGAAAAAATTTACAAACGCACAGAAGAAATACCGGAAGATGCGGGATATTTTTCGATTGTAATAGCAAAGGAGAAAGAAAAATGATTCATTTTGTTGGAGCAGGAAGCGGTGCTGTGGATCTGATCACAGTACGGGGGCAGAAGCTTTTGAAGGAAGCAGATATAGTGGTGTATGCCGGTTCACTGGTAAATCCGGAGCTTCTTAAGAATTGTCAGAAAGACTGTCAGATCTACAACAGTGCGAAGATGACGCTGGAAGAAGTGACGGAAGTGATG
>ERZ857922.4132-NODE-4132-length-11384-cov-8.706329_pt1 | contig 11384 bp, 9 predicted proteins | sample MGYA00519579_ERZ857922 | MGnify/ENA primary metagenome ERZ857922 (study PRJEB31778, sample SAMEA3449375) | human gut metagenome | biome: human gut; feature: human-associated habitat; material: faeces | place: United Kingdom | collected 2010/2012 ... | reverse complement strand
CGTCCGTGATCTCGTTGGAGATGGGCTGCTGTGCGCCGGTGAGGATGATGGGCTTGTCCGCGTTCTGGATGAGGTAGGACAGCGCCGCCGCCGAGTAGGCCAGCGTATCGGTGCCGTGGCAGATGATGAAGCCATCGTAGAGGGCATAATTTTCCTGCACGGCCTTCGCCATCATCAGCCAGTGCTCCGGGCCGAGGTCGGTGCTGTCGATGCTGCACAGCGCCAGCGTTTCGGGGCAGCACAGCTCGTTGAGCTCCGGCAGATGGGCCAACAGCTCCTCGCTGGTCAGGACGGGCTTGAGCCCCTGTGCGGTGCGCACGCTGGCGATGGTACCGCCGGTGGTGATAAAAAGCAGACGCTGCTTGGTCATAAATTTCGATACCTCCACGATCCAATTCAAATCAACTCAGTATAACACACTCCGCCCCGGATGAAAAGTGGGCCGTTTTGGAACTTGGTCACAGATTTTTGCGGGAAAAGGTGTATACTATACTCTATAAGAAAATTGAAACGTTCTGCTCTGTACAACCTCTCAGTCTCGCTAACGCTCGACAGCTCCCCTAGTAGGGGAGCCTCTGGCGAAACCGGGAACTTTGCGAGGACTGCCAAGGCCTCCCCTACAAGGGGAGGTGGCAATGCGAAGCATTGACGGAGAGGTTGTATAGAGAAAGAGCCTATCCGAAAGAAAAAGGCTCCCGTCTCTCAAAGGACGAAATCCCTTGAGAGACGAGAGCCTGTAAGTTCAAACTACAGGGCACCCGTGGTACCACTCTCTTTGCTGGCAGAGCCAGCCACTCGACACGATCGGCTTTTGGCGGCGAATCGCTGCCCCGGTAACGGTGGGCATCCGTCAAAGCCTACTGCGATTTCAGCTTTGCCGCTCAGGGGCCAGTAGCCGAAGCTCTCCGCACCGCCTTGCACCACCCGGCGGCTCTCTGTAAGCAGAAAACACTTCGTTTTTTCCCCGTCAACGCATTTATGCTTGTTTCAAAGTGAGCTTATTGTACCAAACCCGTCTGCCCCTGTCAAGCAGTTTGACTCAGATGCAAAATGAAGAAAATTCAACTTTCGACGAAAAATTCCGGGCAGGTTTCATTCCTCGATGCACCGGAACGGGTCAGCGGCCGCTGGAAGTCTGCGCATCACCGGTCTCGGCGATCATCATGACGTTGCCCTGAATGGGATTTTCCACCGGGGAGGCGTAGCCGCCGTAGTTCGAGTCGCGGCCTACGAGCAGGTCGCGGCGGCAGCGGAGGCCGACGGTCAGGGCGGCGTTGCTGTTAAAGTGGCGGAGGGTGATCTTGGTCTTATCGGACTGGCCCTCGCACAGCAGGGACAGGTTCAGGGTGGTGGAGTTCTTGTTGGTCTGCAGCACCACGGTGCTGATGCCGTTGGCCATCAGTTTGCGCATTTCACCGACCGTGGCGCGGAAGGTGGCGATGTCCTCCGGGACGGAGAGGGTCATTACGCGGCCCTCCTGTGTGGCGGTGTAGAGCACCTGTTTGCCCAGCAGACCCTTGACGGTGTATCGTGCCGTGTAAACGGCTTTGGACGTGGTGTCGGTGCTGGAGTCAGCCGCCGAGGTCTGTGCATCGCCGGTCTCGGCGATCATCATGACGTTGCCCTGCACCGGGTTTTCCACCGGGGAGGCGTAGCCGCCGTAGGTGGGGTCGGCCTCGCCCACGGCCACATCGGCGCTGTGGAGGGCGATGTCGCCTTGGACCATGGTGCTCTCATCCTGCGGGGGCAGGTAACCGGCGACGGTGGTATCCTCGGTGAGGGCGGCGGTGTCCGCTTCGCCCTCTGCGGCGAAGGCACCGACGCTCATGGCTGCGGCGGCAGACAGAACAAGGGCGGCCGCAATGGCCTGACGGGCGAGTTTCGTATTCAAAATCTTCATGGATGTGTCCTCCTGTATTTCCGGACTTTGGTTGTCCGTTCTATCTGGAATACGAAAGGGGAAAGGGGATTATTGCGGGGAATCCAAAATTTCCATGAATTCGTCGCCGGTGATGGTCTCCTTCTGGTAGAGGTACTTGGCCAGCTCATCCAGCTTTTCGCGGTTGTCGGTCAGGATCTGGATGGCTTTCTGATGCTGGGCCTTGACGAGGGCGACGACCTTCTGGTCGATCTCGCGCTGGGTCTGGGCCGAGCAGGCAAGGGAGGTGTCTCCGCCGAGGTACTGGTTGTTTACGGTCTCCAAAGCTACCATGTCGAAGTCGTCGCTCATGCCGTAGCGGGTCAGCATGGCGCGGGCAAGCTTCGTTGCCTGTTCGATGTCGTTGGACGCGCCGGTGGTGATAGAGCCGAAGACGACCTCCTCCGCCGCGCGGCCGCCGGTCAGGGTAGCGATCTTATTTTCCAGCTCGGTCTTATCCATCAGGTAGTGGTTGCCCTCCTCCACCTGCATGGTGTAGCCCAGCGCGCCGGAGGTGCGGGGGATGATGGTGATCTTCTGCACCGGGGCGGAGTGGGTCTGTTTTGCCGCCACAAGGGCGTGGCCGATCTCGTGGTAGGCCACGATGCACTTTTCCTTGTCGGTGAGGATGGAGTTCTTCTTCTGGTAGCCCGCGATGACCACCTCGATGCTCTCCTCAAGGTCGGCTTGGGTCACGCTCTTGCGGCCCGCGCGGACGGCCCGCAGGGCAGCTTCGTTGACGATGTTGGCCAGCTCGGCGCCGGATGCACCGGAGGCCATCCGGGCCACGACGCTGAAATCGACGCCGGGGGCCAGCGCAACCTTCTTGGCGTGGACTCTCAGGATCTCCTCGCGGCCCTTCAGGTCGGGCAGCTCTACGGGCACCCGGCGGTCGAAGCGGCCGGGGCGGGTAAGGGCCGGGTCAAGGGATTCCGGGCGGTTGGTGGCCGCCAGAATGATGACGCCGTTGTTCCCCTCAAAACCGTCCATCTCGGTCAGAAGCTGGTTCAGGGTCTGTTCGCGCTCGTCGTTGCCGCCGTACTGGCCGCTGTTGCGCTTCTGGCCGATGGCGTCGATCTCGTCGATGAAGACGATGCAGGGGGCCTTTTCCTTGGCCTGTTTGAACAGGTCGCGGACCTTGGAAGCGCCCATGCCCACGAACATCTCGACGAATTCCGAACCGGACATGGAGAAGAAGGGCACGTTGGATTCACCGGCCACGGCCTTGGCCAGCATGGTCTTGCCGGTGCCCGGAGGGCCGACGAGCAGGATGCCCTTGGGCATCTGGGCGCCGATGTCCTTGTACTTGCTGGGGTCGTGCAGGTAGTCAACGATCTCCTGCAGGTTCTCCTTGGCCTCGTCCTCACCGGCCACATCCGAGAAGTGGATGCCCTCGGTGGACTGGACGTAGACCTTGGCGTTGGATCTGCCCATGCCGCCAAACATCATGGAGTTGGGGCCGCCCATCTTATCCATGAGCTTTTTATTCATATAGTTGCCCAGCGCGGTGAACAGGATGATGGGCAGCACGAACCAGATCAGAAAGCTGAGGACCGGAGACCCCTGTTCCACGATCTCGCTGGAAAACTCGGCCCCGGCGGTGTAAAGCCGCTCGGTCAGGCCGGAGTCATCCATCAGGCCGGTCTTGTAGACTTGGGTGTTGTCCTTATCGGTGAAGATGATCTGGTTGGACTCGATGTCCACTTTGCCGATGTTCTTCTCCTCGGTCATGCTCATAAAGGTGCCGTAGTCCACCTCTTTGATCTGCCGTTCGTTCATCCACGGCACAAGCACGACATTGAGGAGCAGAAGCAGTAAAAGCACGATGGTATAATAGATCGCCAGCGGCTTTTTGGGCGTTTTGACTTCTTTCATGAAAATCCTCCTTTTAGGCCGTATAAAGCCTCTCTGAAAAGAGAGTAGCACATTCAAATTTAATATGCCAGTTTTGCCAGCACCATTTTGCAAAAACTTCGCAGTTCGTTCATAAAACAAAAACCAAAAGAACCTCCGCCCAGCCGAAGGGCAGAAGTTCTTCTGGTTTTACACACACAGGAAGGAGAGATGTTTGTCAGAGCATGGGGGGACGGCGCCCGGCACCATCACTCGCCGCGGACGGCTGCGAAACCGGCTTCGAGGTCGGCGATGATATCGTCGATGTGCTCGGTGCCGATGGACAGGCGGATGGTGTTCTGATAGATCTGCTGCTCGGCCAGCTCCTCGTCGTTCAGCTGGCTGTGGGTGGTGGAAGCCGGGTGGATGACAAGGCTCTTTACGTCGGCGACATTGGCCAGAAGGGAGAAGACCTTCAGGTTGTCAATGAACTGAAAAGCTTCCTCACGGCCGCCCTTGATATTAAAGGTAAAGATGGAAGCGCCGCCGTTGGGGAAATACTTCTCGTACAGCGCGTGATCGGGGTGGTCGGGCAGGGACGGATGGTTGACCTTTTCGACCTGCGGATGGTTGGCGAGGAACTCGACGACCTTCTTGGTGTTCTCCACATGGCGCTCGATGCGGAGGCTCAGGGTCTCGGTGCCCTGCAGCAGCAGGAAGGCGTTGAACGGGGAGATGGTGGCACCGGTATCACGCAGCAGGATGGCGCGGATGTAGGTGACGAAGGCAGCGGGGCCGGCAGCCTCGGCGAAGGAAACGCCGTGGTAGCTGGGGTTGGGCGCGGCGATGTTGGGATAACGGCCGCTGGCCTTCCAGTCGAAGTTGCCGCTGTCCACGATGATGCCGCCCAGCGTGGTGCCGTGGCCGCCAATGAACTTGGTGGCAGAGTGCACCACGATGTCTGCGCCGTGCTCGATGGGACGGATGAGGTACGGGGTGCCGAAGGTGTTATCAATGACCAGCGGCAGGCCGTGCTTGTGGGCGATGGCGGCAATGGCGTCGATATCCGGGATATCGCTGTTGGGGTTGCCCAGCGTCTCCAGATACACAGCCTTGGTGTTGGGCTGGATAGCGGCCTCCACCTGTGCAAGGTCGTGGGCATCCACAAAGGTGGTGTTGACGCCGAACTGGGTCAGAGTGTGCGCCAGCAGGTTGTAGCTGCCGCCGTAGATGGTCTTTTGTGCCACGATGTGGTCACCGGCCTGTGCCAGTGCCTGAATGGTGTAGGTGATGGCGGCTGCACCGGAAGCGGTAGCCAGTGCTGCCACGCCGCCCTCCAGCGCTGCGATGCGCTTTTCGAACACATCCTGCGTGGAGTTGGTCAGACGGCCGTAGATGTTGCCTGCATCGGCCAGACCGAAGCGGTCGGCGGCGTGCTGGCTGTTGCGGAACACATAAGACGTGGTCTGGTAGATGGGCACCGCACGGGCATCGGTGGCGGGGTCGGCCTGCTCCTGACCGACATGAAGCTGCAGGGTCTCAAATTTATATTCAGACATTGTTATTTACCTCTCTTTATATACCAAAAGTATTATTATTGTGTATAAAAAATCCCGATGCGTTTTCAAAGGCGCACCGGGCAGTGTGGTCTACCGGAGCTGCTGCTGTCACATTCGGGTGCACATTCGCACAGCCGAGGGCAACATACAGTACACATCCGATGCCGGTGCCCGGTTGGTATGCATTCGCCCACAGCGATAATTTGCGTGCAGCAGTTCTTTCCAGATCAGCTTCATCTTTGTGCCCTCCTTCCGGTAAAACTTTTCCATTCCTCTATGTACCACCTGCCGGGGAACCTCTGTTTCATTTCCCTACAAGACTGGTGGATTGGATGTTTGCATTATATCCCGTTCTACCTAGTTTGTCAATAGGTTAATTCCACTTTTTTCAAGGATGTATTTTTTGCATGATAATTTTGCCTGTGCCGCCCGCGTCCGACAGCATTTTGTACAGCGACCCCTCTGAACAAAAACGAAGCCCGGAACGTCTGCGGACGCTCCGGGCTTCGTTTTTTCATAAAATGGTCAGACCTGCTTTGTCTCTTCTGTCCGGGTGGAAATGCTGAACAGCACAAAGCCGATGACAAACAGGATGGCAATGGAGCCCACACCCACGTTGGCGCTGCCGGTCAGCTGGCTGCCCACGCTGACGATCATGGTGCCAAGGAAGGAGGCGCCCTTGCCGCAGATGTCGAACAGGCCGAAGTATTCGCCAGATTTTTCCTGCGGGATGATCTTGGCAAAGTGGCTGCGGCTCAGCGCCTGCACACCGCCCTGGAACATACCCACCACCACGGCAAGCACCCAGAACTGCCACTGACTCTTCAGGAAGAAGGCAAAGACGGCAATGCCGGTATAGGCCGCGATGCACACCGGGATCAGGGTCTTGGACGCGTATTTCTGGCTCAGGCGGCCAAAGATCAGCGCCGAAGGGAAAGCCACGATCTGAGTGACCAGCAGCGCCAGCAGCAGGCCGGTGGTATCCAGCCCCAGTGCCGTGCCGTAGGCAGTGGCCATATCAATGATGGTATACACGCCGTCGATGTAGCAGAAGAAGGCCAGCAGGAACCAGAACACCTGCTTGTCCTGCGGCAGATGCTTCAGGGTCTGCCCAATGCGCACAAAGCTCTGGCGGATGGCGTGCTGCTCCACCTCCACATAGTTGATCTGGCGGTACTTTTTCAGCAGCGGCAGGGTGACCGCCAGCCACCACACAGCAGTAATGACCAGCGCGATGGACAGCGCGGTCATCTGGCTGAGCCCCACCACACTGCTGCCCAGCACCAGCGCCAGACAGACCACAAAGGGCACGCAGCTGCCGATATAGCCCCATGCGTACCCGCGGGAGGACACCATGTCCATCCGCTCCGGGGTGGTCACATCGCCCAGCATGGAGTCGTAGAACACCAGACTGCCGGAGTAGCCGATCTTGGCAATGATAAAAATGACCAGAAAGGCCAGCCAAGTGCCCGCCAGACCCATGGCGCAGCAGCCGATGACGCCCACAAAGAGGCAGAGCATGAAGATGGGCTTTTTAAAGCCCTTGGTGTCAGCCAGCGTGCCCAGAATGGGGCCCAGAATGGCGGTGACCACCGTAACGATGGAGCTTGCGTAGCCCCAGTAGGCCAGATAGTCCACCTTGCTCACGCCGCCGGCTTCGGCCAGCGCATTGAAGAAGATGGGCACCAGCGTGGCAATCATCAGCACAAAGGCCGAGTTGCCCACATCGTATAGGATCCATGCCCGCTCCAGCGGTGTCACCTTGAATTTTTCAGTTTTCATCGTATTTCCCTTGTCCTCTTTGCACCGCCGGGCGGCGCGTTTTTTAAAACTCCCCAAAGGTATGGTCGTAGGCGGCGTCCAGCGGCTCGTCCGTGTCCAGCTTTGCCACATACTCTAAGATCAGCCGCTCTGCCAGCGGCAGCGCCCTGGCGTACAGCGCATCCAGCTTGCGGTTGCTCTCGGTGCACTGCGGGTTCGGCTGCGGGTTTGCCACAAGGCCGTGCATCCCATCGTACTTGCCCAGCACCTTCATGCCGGTCAGCACCACCCAGCGCTTGACCGGGTTCGAAGCCTGCAGCACCTTATGCACCAGGATCATCCCCTTCAGGGATTCCAGTGCGGTCTGCTCCGAAATATCCTTGTAGAATGGCGCAATAACCCGGGCGTTCTCTGCGCTGGGGTGGATATGGCTGGCGGTAAAGAAGGTCAGCGGGTCATAGCCGTCCCGGCGCAGCAGCATATTGTCGAACTCGGTCTCGATCTCACAGTGAGTCACACCGCTCTCTCGGGTAAACTGTTCCACAAAGGGGTGGCAGGTGCTGTCCAGCGCAAAATGGCACACAAAGCCCAGCGCGTAGGCCAGCGCAGCCTCGCGGTCGGCTTCCTCGTGCACCACCCGCCGTGCCCGGTCAAAGAACGTTCTGCCCGGCTCGTCGTGCATGGCGTTGCCCAGCGCGGCGACCGGGGTGGACTTTTCCGCATGGTAATAGAACAGCACATCCGGCCCGTGCAGGCCGATATCGTACAGCTCCCGGTGCGCCTCCAGCTTTTCCCGCAGCGGCGCGGGCAGATGGTCCAGCACATTTGCGCCAAAGCGGCGGTGTGCGTAGGTAGAGGGCATTTCTCATTCCTCCTTCTTGCAGTGCCAGCGCCCGCCGCTCTGTTCCGGCTGCACTGACCAAAAATTCTATCGTTTCCAGTATAGCAGAAAGTTTGCCGACCTTCTACCCTTTTGTGTCTGTTTTCTGTAAAAAGTTTTAATAATTTTGCTGTACCTCCCGCCAAATAAAAGAGGCTTCCGGAATGCCCGCAGACATTCCGGAAGCCTCTTTTCGATTATTTCAGGTTCACACGCTCTCATAGCCCTGCGGCATCTCGCTCTTGCGGTCGCGGGACATCAGGTTGCGCAGCGCATCGCTGGCGCTCATGCCCTCCTTGACGATGGCGTTCACCGTCTGGGCAATGGGCATTTCCACATGGTACTTCTCGGCCAGCTCCATGGCGGCGGGCAGGGCGTTGATGCCCTCCACCACCATGCCGACCTCCTTCACAGCCTGCTCCGGGCTTTCGCCCTTGCCGATCAGGATACCGGCGCGGTTGTTGCGACTGTGCATACTGGTGGCGGTGACGATCAGATCGCCGATACCGGCCAGACCCGCAAAGGTCTGGACATTGCAGCCCATGGCCACGCCCAGCCGGGCGATCTCGGCAATGCCGCGGGTGATCAGAGCGGCGCGGGCGTTATCGCCGTAGCCAAGGCCGGTGGAGATGCCGACACCCAGCGCGATGACGTTCTTCATAGCACCGCTCAGTTCCACGCCCTTGATATCAGTGTTGGTGTACACGCGCATACAGGTGTTGCTGAACACCTCCTGCACTACCTCGGCAGCCTCCAGATCCGGGCTGGCGGAAACGATGGTGGTGGGCAGATCCAGCGCCACCTCCTCGGCGTGGGTGGGGCCGCTGAGCGCCACCAGACGCACCGCCCGGGGGCCGTTCTCGTGGCTCAGCTCGTCGGCAAGGATCTCGGTCATGGTATATAAGGTATCGGGCTCAATGCCCTTTGCCACATCCACGATGATCTGGCCGGAGCGGATATAGGGCCGCGCCTTGGCCGCCGTGGCGCGCACGAACACCGACGGCACCGCAAACAGCAGCACGTCCTTGCCGGTGCACACTTCCTCTATGCTTTTGGTAAAACGCAGCTCCTGCGGGATGACCATTCCCGGCAGATTGGGGTGCACCCGGGTGGTGGAAAGGTTGTCCACCTCGGCCTCAATGGCCGACCACACCTGCACATCGTTGCCGCTGACGGTCAGCATCCGTGCCAGAGCCATGCCCCAGGTGCCTGCACCCAGAACACCAATACTAAACTTTTTCACGTTCGTATCCTCCGTGTCTGCACCGGGCAAGGGGCAAGCCCCTGCCGGTGGATTTGCGCCGCGCCGGGCCGTTGCCCCGCACCCGCGCACTGTTATGTTCATTGTACACGAAAGCGCCCACAGCGTCAAGCATCTGCCGCATTGCACAAATATTTAACAAGTTTATGCAATTTTTCGGGCACATCACACGTTTTGTGCAAACTGTTTGCGCTGCGGGGCATTTCATGCTATTATAGTATTCTGGTAGGTTTTGTAGGGATTTGTGATTCAGTCTCTTGACTTTGACCCTACTTTAAGGTATATACTGCTTTAGCCGGCAAAAGCCTTGCCGGTCTGCGCATTTTATTTTGAGGAAAAAACGATGTTTGAAGCACTTTTATCCAACCGCACGGTCAGCGTGCTGATGGAGGCGCTGCCCCGCATCCTGACGGCAGGCCTGACCATGACCATTCCGCTGACCCTTCTCTCCTTCTTTTTTGCCATGATCATCGCAGTGGCGGTGGCGCTGGTGCAGTACGCCAATGTGCCGGTGCTGCGGCAGATCGCCCGGTTCTATATCTGGGTCATCCGGGGCACGCCGCTGCTGGTACAGCTGTTCATCATCTTTTACGGCCTGCCCAGCGTGGGCATCATGCTGAACGCCTTTCCGGCGGCAGTCATTGCCTTTGCCTTCAACGAGGGTGCCTACTGCGCCGAGACCATGCGCGGTGCGCTGGAAAGCGTACCGCAGGGGCAGCTGGAGGCCGGGTACTGTGTGGGCATGAGCTGGTGGCAGATCATGCGCCGCATCGTGCTGCCGCAGGCACTGCGCACCGCTGTGCCTGCGCTGTCCAACTCCCTTATCGGTATGATCAAGGACACCTCGCTGGCGTCCAATATCACGGTGGCAGAGCTGTTCATGGCCGGGCAGCGGGTAGCCGCCCGCACCTACATCTTTCTGCCCATCTACTGTGAGGTGGCTGTGGTGTATCTGCTGTTCTGTACCGTCATCACCAAGCTGCAGGCGCTGCTGGAACGTCAGCTCAACGCCCGCGGCTTCCAGTAAAAAGGGAGGTGCGCACCTATGGCTATGTTAGAGATCCGCAATGTGCAAAAAACCTTTCGCACCTACGCAAAGCCCGGCCTTTTCCACCGCCCCGGTGCACGGAAGGTCATCAGTGATCTGCCCGTGCTGCGCGGCGTAGACCTGACCGTGGAAAAGGGCGATGTGGTGGCCATTCTGGGGCCGTCCGGCTCCGGCAAGACCACCCTGCTGCGGTGCCTGAATTTTCTGGAGACTGCCGATGCCGGGCAGCTGGTGTTTGACGGCGAAAGCTTTGACCTTGCCCATGCCAGCCGCGCCGACATTGCCCGGCTGCGCAAAAAGACGGCCTTTGTGTTCCAGAACTACAACCTGTTCCGCAACAAGACCGCCCTGCAGAATGTGACCGAAGGGCTGATCGTAGCGCGTAAGCTGCCCAAAGAGCAGGCGGATGAGATCGGCATGAAGATGCTTGCCAAGGTAGGCCTTGCCGACCGCGCCGACTACTACCCCCGCCAGCTTTCCGGCGGGCAGCAGCAGCGGGTGGCCATTGCCCGTGCCCTTGCCGCCGACCCGGAAATTATTTACTTTGACGAGCCCACCAGCGCCCTTGACCCGGAACTGACCGGCGAGGTGCTCAGCGTGATGCGGCAGCTGGCCGAGGAGGGTATGACGATGCTGGTGGTCACCCACGAGATGGGCTTTGCCCGCAACGTTTCCTCCAAGACCGTGTTCATGGAGAACGGCGTGGTGGTGGAGCAGGCACCCTCTCAGCAGTTCTTTGCATCCCCCAAGGAGGAGCGCACCCGGGCCTTCCTGCGCAGGATCGCCCATACGGAATAAAACCACTTCTCTTTTTGCATTTTTTCACGACAGAAAGGAATTTTTACTTATGAAACGCAGAACCTTTATTTCTCTGATGGGTGTTATGGCCGCAGCCGGTGTGCTCAGTCTGACCGGCTGCTCTTCCAAGGACACCGCCGCCAGTACTGCCAGCTCCGCACCGCTGAACAAGCTGGACAGCATCCAGAAGAGCGGCAAGCTGGTGGTGGCGCTGGAGGGCGCATGGCAGCCGTGGAGTTACCACGATGCTTCCGACACGCTGGTGGGCTACGATGTGGAGGTCTCCCGCGCCATTGCCGAAAAGCTGGGCGTGGAGCCGGAGTATG
>ERZ857922.4124-NODE-4124-length-11404-cov-2.611772_pt1 | contig 11404 bp, 6 predicted proteins | sample MGYA00519579_ERZ857922 | MGnify/ENA primary metagenome ERZ857922 (study PRJEB31778, sample SAMEA3449375) | human gut metagenome | biome: human gut; feature: human-associated habitat; material: faeces | place: United Kingdom | collected 2010/2012 ... | reverse complement strand
CCGTACAAGCTACTCCTGTCAATTTTGTTGCTATTCCTTATTCTGATATCAATTCATTGGCAAAACAGCTGAAGACATCCCGTTATAGTCCGTTTGAGAATCCTACCGGATTATATTTTGAAGAAGGCGAAACGATACAGGTAACAGCTCCTGATTTACAAGGTTATCAATTGAATCTATTGTTGGTCGACTTTAGTAAACCTGCTGAAGGTGAAAAGAAAGAGAAGACTACCGTATTTACTTTAAAAACAGGAAATAATAAGTTTTATGCTCCTCATAAGGGATTGGTTTATGTAAGCTATTATGTAAAGGATTGCCGGAAGGCTCCGGAACAGAAACTTACCTTTCACACAGGAATTAATAATGGGGTGTTTAATGCCTATCAACATACGAATGATGAATGGAAGCGAATGTTGGATAGCGCGATAGCAGAAGTGATTGATATGCAGGGAAAATATGTACATCTGACTTTCGATGTAAAAACTCTGCGTGAAAAAGGAAGTGATTGCGGAGTGGAGATGATTCGTATGTATGATCGAATTATTCTGTGGCAGCAGGAAATGTTGGGAATTGATCAGTTCGGTTATCGTACGAACAACCATATGTTTGCTCGTATCAGTTGGGCAGGTCCGCCTAATGCAAATGGGAAAGGAGTCTCTTTTCCTCGTACTTCTTCTATTATTCGTCCCGAAGATATCCGAAATTCCAATTGGGTAATCGGGCATGAATTCGGTCATGTGAATCAGGTACGTCCGGGCTTGAAATGGCATGGAACAACGGAAATTACTAATAATATTCAGGCGGCATGGATACAATATCTGCTGCGTCCGGAAGGCCCCTTTAGGATAGAGCATTCCAAAGCTCCCGACGGTACAGGGCAAAAAGTTTATGGTGGTTTGTTTAATTGGCATTTCAATCATTGTGTCGTACAGCAAAAGCCTTTGCTATATAACCCTCGAACATCGTTTACGCCTCCCTATTCAGATAATAAAAATCCTTTTGTACGTCTTTGTCCGTTTTGGCAACTACAAATTTATAATGCACTTACAAATTTTGGAAAACCGGATTTCTATGCGCGTATAAGTGAGATTGTACGTCGGACAAATGAACAGGATCTGACAGTAGGTGAACTTCAATTGAACTTTGTTAAGAATGCCTGCGATGTAATACAGGAAGATTTAACAGACTTTTTCATAAGATGCGGTATGCTCCGGTCTGTAGATACTGAAATTGGTGATTATGGAGGTAACCGGCATTTAAGTATTTCTCAAAAGCAAGTAGAGGAAGTTATCCGTTATGCTTCTCGATATCCAAAACCTAAATCTCCGGTTATACATTATATAACAATGAATAGTGTCAAAGCTTTCCGTGAACAGTTACCTGTACAGGGTATAAAAGGAAAGGGGATTCGTGTGGAGGGTGAATCTTGTTATATTTCTCATGATATATGGAAGAATGTAGTGGTTTTTGAAGCCTATCAGGGAAGTAAATTGCAGCGTGTTTCTATGGTAGGTACGGGAACTGAGGACAATACTGAGACAATCGCATATTTTCCGAATGGATGCGACCGGTTAGTGGCTGTTTCTTGGGACGGTAGACGGAAGGATGTTTTTACATTATAGCTCTTTTAAATACTCATAACGAATCTAATCATGAAACATATTTATTCTTATTTATTCTTACCATTTCTCTTTTTTTTATTTGCATGTAGTGATACGGAAGAAAATCAGATTGATCCTTATTTGACTGTTGAGCTCGAAAATAATGTATTCAATGTACCTATTGAAGGAAAAACGGGAACTATAAAAATACATACCAATTTGTCTGATTGGGAATTGGTTCCTAAAATTTCAAGTGGATACGATTGGTGTAAAACTTCTATTGGTTTATCGGCTTCAGATATTCATTTACTGACATTTAATGTCGCTCCTAATGAAGAAGTGGGCAGGCGTGAGGCTGAGTTCGTTCTACGTGGTACAGGAGTTGAAAGTATACCTTTTCGAGTGGTACAGTTAGGTTCAGAACCGGAAATATTGGTAAACATTGAATCAAAACTTTTATCAAAGGAGGCACAAACATTTACTATGAAAGTGACAGCTAATGTAGAATATACCCTTCAGAATGAAGAAAAATGGCTGACATTGAAAGAAGGACCGGATACGAGAGGAATGGTGGAGTCGGAATATCAATATAGTGTGACTGCTAATATTGGTTTATCTCCACGTAGAGATATAATTCGAATAAATTCGGTTGAGCAAAGTGATGAACCTGTTGTGATAGAGGTTGCAGTAGAACAGGAAGCTGCAAACGTTGATGATGTTATTCCGGATGATATTAAGGTAAAGGTTGAAAGTGTTGGGATGATTCAAGGTACTGTTTATGGTGATGGAAAGTCGGGACCGGAAAAGACTATTGATGGTGATCTGAATACTCATTATGGATCGGGCACAAGTGCAAAACGGGAACCTATCATATTTGAGTATACACTGCAGGAAGGGACAGAAAAAGTTGATTATGTTATTTTACATCAAAGAAAAGCGGGAATAACAGTACATAATCAATTAACAAAAGGGGAAATAGCATATAAGTCTGCTGCGGTAACGGAATGGACTAAATGTGGTTCGTTTGATGAGTCAATAATAGTGCCGTCTATTCGGATGGATGTGAATGTGGTAAAACCTACTCATTTTCGTCTTACATTTGAACGTACACCAGAACCAAATCAAGGCAGTGTTGCTCTGGCAGAGTTTGAATGTTATCAGAAAGCAGAAGGTACTGATTTTGATCTGGCGGCTGATGCTGTTTATTTTGAAGGCAATGTTTTTTCTCAATTGAAACCTACGACTACCCAAGCTGACATTGTGAAAATCACTCATCCGATGATACGTGCCATTGCACAAGAACTTTTAGACAATACTTATCCGAGTGAGTTTCGGGTACGGACTTACCAGTCTTGTAAAAATCCGGTAACAGTTGGTGAAGGGTTGACAATTGGTAAAAGAAGTATTTGCGATAATCCGACAGGATTATTTTTTGAAAAGGATAAGAAGTATATTATATTTGTAGGAGACGAGATAGGTGATAAGACCCTAAACTTATATATCAAGGATTGGCGTGAAGGAGGCGAAAATCAGACTATTAGATTAAAAAGTGGTTTAAATACAATAATAACGACAGTAGACGGTACAGGGTATATACAGTATTGGACAGATATGGAAGTATATGAACCTGCCGTAAAAGTACATGTATGTTACGGTAATGAAATAGGATTTTGGGATGTACGTGCCGGACATACCAATGAAGATTGGAAACGTATTCTTAATTTAGCGAATATATGTGTCCAACGTTTGAATGTAACTAATGCTATGCTGGATGTTTTAGGTGAACGTGTTCAATTGATAAATACAGTTAATGCATTTAATACTTATTGTCCGGATGATATTATGAGTATAATGAATATGCATGATGAACTAATGCAGATAGAGTATATGATGATGGGATTAGTTAAAAACAATGCAGTTCCCCGAAATCGTATGTTGGGTGTGCGTTCATGGGGAGGATCCCCTAATTGGAATGGCACTTGTGCTAATTTTCCCAATAGTGAACAAGCTATGCTTGATAAAGGAGTTTTTCTTCAGAATATCTGGGTATTCGGGCATGAATTTGGTCATGGCAATCAAGTGGCTCAAATGAAAGGAGCCGGTTGGGCGGAAGTAACAAACAATATTTATGCGCAACAAGCCATGTATCAGATGAATAATGCTGCTTGTCGTTTGGAGCATACTGAATTTAAAAGGCAAGGTTATAATGATAAAGTAGTTGCCGATCGTTTTAATGCCTATTTGAATGATGCAATTGTGAAGAAAAAACCGTATTTGACACATGAAGGCGGACTTGTTAATGACCCTGAAAAAGGTGAATATTATAGTGCTGATCCGTTTGTTTCATTGGCTCCTCTTTGGCAATTATCTCTCTTTTTTATGTTAACAGAAGATGCTCCGTGGTCTAAACCTGATTTCTGGCCAGATGTACATTGGGCAGCTATTCACGATAATAATTCGGTATATACTTATGGCGAAAAATATGTAAATTTCATGAAACGTGCGATGGATGCATCAGAGATGAATTTGACCGATTTCTTTAAAAAGATGGGATTACTGCGGGAGATTAATATGAAAGTCGGGGATTATGGGCCGGCAAAGCAAATAACGATAACGAAAGAAATGGTAGGGGAGATAGAAAACTATGGTAAGAGTAAATCTCCGGTACCTACTCCTGTTATTTATTATATATCTGGAAATAGTCTGGATACATATAAAAAACAACTTTCTGTACAAGGAGTTTTTAATCAAGGGGTATCTAATGGTAATCTTTCGAAAACAGTTTCTCATTCGGTGTGGAAAAATGTCGTAGCATTTGAAACGTATGCTGGTAATGAGTTAGTTGAAGTTTGTATTGTCGGTACAGGAACTATAGATAATTCAAGTACATTTATTCGTTATCCCAAAGGGGCTACTCGTATTGAAGCTGTCTCTTGGGATGGTAAAAGAACTTTGGTTTGTGGTACAAGATAAATTTATATGTAAAGAAAAGTATGAATATATTAAAGTATATATGTCTTCCCGGATTGTTAGTTTCCGGTGACATTCAGACCGTCTCGGCGGTAGAAAGTAAAACTGATAAAAATCCGAATATATTGGTGATCTTGATTGATGATGCGGGTTATAATGACTTCGGATTTATGGGATCAAAAGAGATGCAAACTCCTAATATTGATGCTTTAACCAGTGAGGGAGTCGTATTTACCGATGCTCATGTGGCTGCGACAGTAAGCAGTCCCTCAAGAGCTTGTCTTATCACAGGGCGTTATGGACATCGGTTCGGCTATGAATGTAACTTATCGGACCGTACTAATGGCCTTCCTTTGGAAGAAGAAACGATTGCGGAAGTATTTAAACGAATGGATATCGTACTGCTGCTATTGGTAAGTGGCATTTGGGAAGTAGGGATGAACAACATCCTAATAATCGTGGATTTGATTTGTTTTACGGTATGAAAGCGGGGGGACGTGATTATTTTTATAATGAAAAAAAGAGTGACCGTCCCGGTGATGAACGTAACCTGTTATTGAATGACAGGCAAGTGAAATTTGAGAAGTATTTGACTGATGCTTTCAGTGAAAAAGCGGTTGAGTTTATAAATGAAAGTTCTCAGCCTTTCATGATGTATTTGGCTTATAATGCGGTGCATACTCCAATGCAAGCAACCGATGAAGATATGGCTAAGTTTGAAGGGCATCCGAGACAAAAACTAGCTGCAATGACCTATGCACTCGACAGGGGCGTAGGCACTGTAATTCGTGGACTGAAAGATAGTGGGAAATTTGATAATACATTGATTTTTTTCTTAAGTGATAACGGAGGAGCCACTACCAATCAGTCTTCAAATTATCCTTTGAAGGGTTTCAAAGGAAATAAATTTGAAGGTGGACATCGTGTGCCTTATTTTGTAGTATGGAAGAATGGAATTCCTGCTGGCAAGCCTTATGATGGTTTGGTTTCTTCTTTGGATATTTTTGCGACAGCTATTGATGCGGCCAGTATATCGAAAACACGTAATAGATTGGACGGTGTATCATTACTACCTTACCTGAAAGGTAAAAAAGGGGAACCCCATAAAGTGTTATACTGGCGTAAAATGGATACACGTGCTATTCGTTCGGGAGATTATAAATTAATCATCACTCATGGGGTTGATTCTGTATTGTATAATATCCGAAGAGATCCTGAAGAGATGAATAATTTGATAAACAAAGAGCCGGATTTGTATCGTAAACTGGCGAAAAAATTGGCTAAATGGGAGAAAAATGAGTGTATTGAACCCTCATGGCTGGAAGAAGGCTGGCGAAAAATAACCAATAGGTATCATCAGCAGTTGATGCATAATGAGATTAAAACAGCTCAGGATTTATATAAGAAAAAATAGATAACTTATTAAGTATCCATAAAAAAAAGAGACGGATGAGACATTTATATTTTCCGATATTGGCTGGTGGGTGTATGTTTGTATCAGCCTTACATGCACAGAACGAACGTCCCAATATTGTATTTATCATGGCTGACGATTTGGGTTGGAATGATCTTGGCATAACCGGAAGTGATTATTATGAGACGCCTAATATTGATAAACTGGCTTCTGAAGGGGTTTTCTTTGATAATGCTTATGCAGCGGCAGCCAATTCGGCACCGAGCCGTGCCTGTTTTATGACAGGTCTCTATACTCCGAGACACGGAGTATATACTGTGAGTCCTTCAGCGAGAGGAGATAAAACCAAGCGTAAATTGATTCCTATTACAAATACGGAGGATGTGCGGACAGACCTTGTTACTTTGGGAGAGGCATTAAAACAGCAGGGATATGTGTGCGGGCATATCGGGAAATGGCATTTGGGTAGTGATCTTGATGGCAGTAAAACCGGTCCCCTATCACAGGGATTTGATTATAATATAGCCGGCGACAGGGCTGGTTCACCTTACTCTTATTTTTACCCTTATTGTAGAAAGCAAAAGTGCCATTTGGGATTGGATGAGGGGAGTGAGGGAGAGTACCTGACAGATCGTTTGACAAGTGAAGCTATTAAATTTGTAGAACAGACAAAAGACAAGCCTTTTTTCCTCTATATGGCGCATCATGCGGTTCATACGCCTTTAAAGGCTCCCCAGACTTTGGTCGATAAATATCAGAAAAAGACTAAGGGGAAGTATCAGACGAATGCAATTTATGCGGCTATGGTAGAAAATCTGGATTGGAATGTAGGCAGGTTATGTCATGCTATTGACTCATTAGGACTCTCGGAAAATACGCTTATTGTCTTTTATTCTGATAATGGAGGTGCTGCGGCAGCAACCAATAATTTCCGGCTTAGAGGAGCCAAAGGAATGCCTTATGAAGGAGGAATCAGAGTTCCGCTTATAATGAAATACCCTCGTAAGATAAAAGCGGGAACAGTAGTTTCAGAACCTGTAACAGGAGTTGATTTCTATCCTACTTTAGTAGCATTGACTGGTGGAATACCGGATAACGGGCTTGATGGCGAGAATATTTTTGGTCGGATGAAGAAAGGTACATCGAAAGTTCAAAGAGCGCTTTTCTGGCATTTTCCTGCTTATTTGGAAGGCTATCAGGGGCTTGGTAAAGATTTTAGAGCAACTCCATATTCCATCATCCGTTCGGGAGACTGGAAACTGATTTATTATTATGAAGATAAGTCAATGGAGCTTTTTAATTTGAAAAATGATAGAATGGAAAGGAATAATTTAGTTAATTTGCAACCGACTCTCGCAAAAGAACTGTATACTAGACTGATGAAATGGCTTATAGATACCCGTGCAGATATTCCGACAGAACTGAATCCTGCATATATAAAGGCGAAAAAACAATAACCCAATAACAATTATATTATGAAGAACTTTGATTTATGGATGAGTATCAGCGGCTCTTTGTTGATCGCAGCGCCGATTCAGGCACAGAAGAAAGCAAAAGAAAAACAACCTAACGTAATCTTTATTATTGCTGATGATTTAGGCTATGGAGATATGAGTTGTTATGGTGCCCATCGCGTTCAGACTCCTCATGTAGATACATTAGCCAGTAGTGGTATTCGTTTTACGGATGCGCATGCGGTAGCTTCAACGAGTACACCGTCACGTTATTCTTTATTCACCGGACATTATGCCTGGCGTAGAAATGATACGGGAATTGCCCGTGGTGATGCAGGTATGGTTATCCGACCGGAGCAAACTACGATTGCAGATATGTTTAAGTCTGCCGGATATACGACCGGAGCTATCGGGAAGTGGCATTTAGGCTTGGGGGATAAAACGGGTACGCAGGATTGGAACAAGAAAGTTAGTCCGGGGCCGGAAGATTTGGGATTTGACTACTCTTGCCTAATGGCTGCTACCGGTGACCGCGTGCCTTGTGTATGGATGGAAAATCAACAGGTGCTTAATTATGATCCATCGGCTCCTATTGAAGTAAGTTATACAAAGCCTTTTCCCGGCGAACCTACCGGAAAGAATAATCCGGAGTTATTGACAAATTTGAAACCGTCTCCGAATCATGGTCATAATCAGGCTATCGTTAATGGAATTTCCCGTATCGGATATATGAAGGGAGGAGGTAAAGCACTTTGGAAGGATGAAGACATTGCTGATACGATAATTGCGAAAACGGTAGGTTTTATCGAAAGAAATAGTGATAAACCTTTCTTCCTGTATGTAGGAACCAATGATGTGCATGTCCCTCGTTTTCCGCATCCTTGTTTTGTAGGCAAAAGCGGAATGGGGTATCGGGGAGATGCCATTCTTCAGTTTGATTATACGGTAGGTAAGATTCTGGAGGCATTAGAGAAACAGGGATTGCGGGAAAATACTTTAATTGTATTGAGTAGTGATAATGGTCCGGTGGTGGATGATGGCTATCAGGATCAGGCGGTAGAACTGTTGGGCGACCATCGTCCTTGGGGAAACCTGCGTGGAGGTAAATATAGTAATTTTGAAGCAGGTACTCGCGTTCCGTTTATTGTCAGCTGGCCTGATAAGGTGAAAAAAGGTAAAACTTCGGATGCTTTGGTGTCTCAGATTGATTTATTTGCTTCAATGGCTGAATTGGTGGGACAAGAGATGCAGTCGGGTGCCGGAGTAGACAGTCAGAATCAGTTGAAAGCCTTTTTGGGAACTGATCGTAAGGGACGTGATTATGTGATCGAAGCTTCTGGTTCTTTGTCTGTTTCAGACGGAGCCTGGAAATATATTACTCCGAATAAAGGGGCAGCTTTTATGAAACTGACAAGGACTGAGACTGGTAATGCTCCGGTAGATCAACTATACAATCTGAAAAAGGACAGAGGTGAGAAAGAAAATCTGGCTGAAAAATATCCGGAGAAGGTGAAAGCTATGAAAGCCATATTGGAACGGGAAAAAGCGAATACTAAGTAAGATAGGATATTCGGATGTTTAGGGATATGGCAAGGTGTAGGTAGAGAACCGAATTTTAATCATTGAATGTAATTATGTTTTTATTAAATCTTTTAGTAGCAGCCTCGGGAACGGTAGCAGGTTATCAGGAACGTCCTAATATTATTGTTTTTCTGGTAGATGATATGGGACTTATGGATACTTCCGTTCCTTTTCTGACAGACGGGAGCGGAAATCGGGTGAGGCATTCTTTAAATAATTGGTATCATACTCCCAACATGGAGAGGATGGCCGAACAAGGGGTCTGCTTTTCTACTTTTTATGCGCAAAGTGTGAGTTCCCCTTCCAGAGCCTCATTGTTGACGGGGCAAAACGCAACAAGACATCGCACTACGAACTGGATTAATGCGGAAAGTAATAACCGTACTCCTTTCGGGCCTCCTGATTGGAATTGGAAAGGGCTGACGAAGGATATTCCGACCATGCCGAAAGTTCTGCAACAGGCTGGATATAAGACGATTCATATAGGAAAAGCTCACTTCGGCTGTATGGATAGCGAGGGTGAAAATCCGTTGAATCTTGGTTTTGATGTCAACATTGCGGGATCGGGAATAGGACATCCCGGCAGTTATTATGGTGAGTGGGGATACGGTCATATTAAAGGTTCGAAAGCCAGAGCAGTACCCGATCTGGAGAAATATCATGGTACGGATACTTTCCTGAGCGAAGCCCTGACGATAGAGGCTAACCGTGAGATAGCTAAAGCTGTGGAAGAAAAGCGTCCTTTTTATTTGAATATGGCTCATTATGCTGTCCATGCACCTTTCCAGACCGACAAACGTTTTCTGTCCCGTTATACAGACCCAAATAAGAAGGAACAGGCCAAGGCCTTTGCTACATTGATAGAAGGCATGGATAAGTCTTTGGGGGACATCATGGACCAACTTGAAAAATTGGGAATTGCGGAAAACACTTTGATTTTCTTTTTAGGAGATAACGGTGGAGACGCACCTTTAGGAGAAGAACGGGGATATGGTTCTTCCGCGCCATTGAGAGGAAAAAAGGGTACGGAGTTTGAAGGTGGTATGCGTGTGCCTTTTATTGTGAGTTGGGCAAAGCCCCGGAAAGGTAATAAATTTCAGAAGCGATTACCTATTGAAGTCGGAGGTATGCAAAGCCAATTGGGAACGATCATGGATATTTATCCGACAGTTTTATCGGTAGCCGGATGTAAACTGCCTGCCGATTATGTAATAGACGGATTCGATCTAAAGAAGCAGCTAAGTGGAAAAGTCAATAGAAAACGTCTTGAAACGTTCCTTATGCACTTCCCTCACGCTCATCGCGGCAATTACTTCACAGTATATCGCGAGGGAGATTGGAAGCTGATTTACTATTATTCGCCGGAGACTCCGAAGCAACCGAAAGCGGTACTTTATAATCTGAAAGAGGATCAGGAAGAGAAAAAAGAACTTTCTTCTGTATTTCCTGATAAATGTAGGGAGATGATTCGTAATATGTCATCTCGGTTGGAAAAAGAAGGCGCTCTTTATCCTATTGATAAACAAGGAAATGAGCTGAAACCTTTTGTTTATTTTTAAGATTCTCTTTTGTTTACCTCTAATTTTAAGTAAGTGAAAAATAATGAGTTATCGAAAGTTGTTGTTTGCTATATTGTTTCTATTGGCTATTGATTCATATGCTTCGGTAGTAACTGTTTCTACTCATGTGCATGATATGGAATTTCGAGACTTGGCAAGAAAATGGGATGAAGCAATACCGCTAGGAAATGCTACTATTGGTTCTTTAATCTGGCAAAAAGGAGAACGTTTGCGTATGTCCATAGATCGCAGTGATTTGTGGGACTTGCGGCATTCTAAAGAATTAGAAGGAGAAGGCTTCTCTTTTCATTGGTTGTACGAACAGCTTCAAAAAGGAGATTATACACCGGTACAGAGGCGGTTTGATAATCCATATAACGCTTATCCCGGCCCTTCAAAAATTCCGGGTGCGGGTTTGGAGTTTCCAATAGAACATTTTGGAGAGGTTGAAAAAGTGCATTTATATCAACGACAAGTTGTATGTGAAGTTGTATGGAAATCAGGAGTATCCTTACGCTGTTTTGTCCATGCCCAAAAACCTGTGGGTTGGTTTATATTTGAAGGGGTAGAAGCTGATTTTGAGCCATTATTAATTCCTCCTTCTTATAGTGAAGAAGTAAGACATACCGCTGAAGATCATAGTCAACATAGTCTGTTCCGACTCGGATATGAACAAGGAAAAGTTGAACGGGCATTATCCGATAAATTTGTTTATAATCAACCTGGTTGGGGGGATTTTTCTTATTCGGTTGCAGTAAAATGGAAGCGGTTTGGAGAAAAAATAATAGGTGTATGGAGTGTTACCTCTTCTCTTGTAAAAGAAGA
>ERZ857922.4120-NODE-4120-length-11418-cov-2.538502_pt1 | contig 11418 bp, 6 predicted proteins | sample MGYA00519579_ERZ857922 | MGnify/ENA primary metagenome ERZ857922 (study PRJEB31778, sample SAMEA3449375) | human gut metagenome | biome: human gut; feature: human-associated habitat; material: faeces | place: United Kingdom | collected 2010/2012 ... | reverse complement strand
GAATACACAATATCCGATCAGACCCGTGCGAAAATGAATATTCGTAACATTGTGACGGAAAAGTGGAATCAAGAAATTATTTGGGCTAATTCAAATAGTATTATCGGACAGTTACAGGATCATGCTATTCCACGTGGATTGGAACCGGGAAAAGAAGGAAATGCGAGTGTTGGTGGTAATTTGGCTGTCCCTCTAAAAATAGCAGATTTGTTTTATACAAAAAATGGAGTTCCTATTACAGAAGATAAGACATGGAATTATGATGATCGTTTTGAATTGAGAAAAGCAACAGCTAATGATAAGTACTTTATCAAGGAAGGGTATACAACAGCTAATCTGAATTTTGACAGAGAAGTACGCTATTACGCAAGTTTAGGATTTGATGGTGCAGTCTGGTTCGGGCAGGGAGTGACAGATGAGACGAAACCGATTTATGTGCAATGTAAACAAGGACAGTCTGCTGCCAATCAGATTGCGAATTCATGGAATGAAACAGGTATATGGCCTAAAAAACTAGTTCATTTTAAGAGTGTGGTAGGGCAGACCAGTGGTTTTACTAAGATTACATATCCGTTCCCAGTGATGAGATTGGGTAACTTATATCTGTTGTATGCTGAAGCTTTGAATGAAAGTGGTGCTACTAAAACTGATGTTCTGACTTGGGTCGATTTGATCAGAGAAAGAGCAGGACTGAAAGGTGTGGAAGAAAGCTGGGATACATATACGAACAATAAGAAATATGAAACAATAGATGGCAGACGTGAGATCATACAACAGGAACGTGGAATTGAATTGGCATTCGAAGCACAGAGATTTTGGGACTTACGTAGATGGAAATTGGCATTTCAGGAACAGAATAAGCCGATAACCGGTTGGAATACTCAGTATAGTACAAATGAAGATTACTATACAGAACAATTGATTTATACTCAAGAGTTTAGAATAAGAAACTATTTCTGGCCGATTTTAGATAAGGAACTATATTCGAATAAAAACCTGGTACAGAATTATGGTTGGTAAACTTTTAAATAAAAACGTTATGAAGAAGAAATTTTATAAATATGGGTTGTTTTATATAGGAGTTGTTTTGGCTGCTTGTGCCGACAATGCTGATCTGAACGAACCTACGGGAAGTACGACACCACCGTCACAGGTGTTGAATGCGACGGTAAAGAATCTGCCTGGTGCAGCAATTATCTATTATGATTTGCCGGATGATCAAAATTTAAAATATGTTCGGGCTAGCTATAAAGTTGATAATATGATTCGTACAGTTAATGCTTCTTTCTATACAGATTCTTTGGTAGTAGAAGGATTCCCTACTAAAGGAGAGTATGACGTTGAACTTTATTCCGTTAGTTATGGTGAGGCTGTCTCTACTCCGCTTGTGGTAAAAGTAAGTCCGGATACTCCTCCTTATCAGAAAGTGCGTGGAACATTAATTTCAGCTGAAACATTTGGCGGTATCAAAGTGAACTTTGATAACCCGGAAAAGGCTAAATTGGGACTGGGGGTCATAAAGAAACAGGCAGAAGGGATTTGGACACAGGTATATATGCATTATACTGAGGCTAAAGGTGGTGATTTCTATGTACGCGGCCTGGATGCTGTTACTACAGATTTTGGTATTTTTGTCAGAGATAGATGGGGACATCTTTCTGATACATTGTATGTCACCGAGACTCCTTTGTATGAAGAACAATGCGATAAGTCTTTGTTCAGGAAGATGGCTTTGCCGACTGACTCTTATGAGTGCCACTCATGGAATGAAGTGACGAAAGGAAATGATATGACGCGGCTTTGGGATGGAATCACAGATACAGATCCTTGTTTTCAAACCAAGACGACAACAGTAATGCCGCAATGGTTTACCTTTGATATGGGGGAAAAGTATAAATTGAGCCGATTTGTGATGGTTTCACGTTATTATCCGGGTAAGTATGGTAATACATTTAAAGCAGGACACCCGAAGCATTTTGAACTGTGGGGTAGTAATGAACCAAATCCAGATGGTAGCTTTGATGATTCTTGGGTATTACTTTCTGAATATGAGTCGGTGAAACCTTCAGGAGGTGGTGTAAACGATGCTCTTACAACAGAGGATCAGGAAGCTGCGAAAAATGGTGAGAATTTTATTATTCCTGATAATGCTCCGGCTGTACGTTATATTCGTTTTAAAACGAATGACACATGGGGGAAAACACGTTATATGCATCTTCACGAACTTACGTTTTTCGGTGCGAGGCATAATTAGTAACAAGTAAAAGATAATGCTATGAAACTATTTAAAAAACTGATTTTTATATTTTTAAGTATAGGTGCCTTGATCTCTTGCGATGGTATGGATGCCACGTATAAAGAGTTTATAGAAGAAGGGCCTATTGTATATATTGGAAAAGTAGATTCACTGAAAGCTTATGCAGGACGTAATCGGGTTATGCTCGAATGGCAGAAATTACTTGATCCTCGTGCTAAAACGGCAAAAATATTCTGGGAAAACAGAACGAAGTCTACTGAATTACAATTGACAGATAAAGCAACTCTTACTCAGGTTGTAGTAGAGGATTTGGCGGAAGGCTCGTATGTCTTTGAAATCTGTACATACGATACGTATGGTAATTCTTCTATTATGTCGGAGGTTCCTTGTGCAGTATATGGTGATGTTTATGAAAAATTGTTGTTCAATACAAAAGTAAAGACGGCGGTTTTAAAGAATGATGTATTGACCGTTACTTTTGCAGCTTCGCTTGAACCAACTTTTTTTGCTTCTGAAATTACTTATATGAGTTCTGAGGGGAAAAATAAAACTGTGCTTTTGAAAGCTCCCGCAACACAGGTGAAGATAGATGATTTCGCAGGAGACCATATCACTTATCGTTCCGTTTATTTGCCGGAAGAAACCGCCATAGATTATTTTTATAGTGAGTCGGATGAGCTTGAAATCAATTAAAAGAAATAGCAGAGATAACAAAAAGGATTTATAAGGTCATTTTTCTTACTATAGAATTATATGAAAGCCTTGTATCTTTTGTAGTAACGGGTACTACAAATGGTACAAGGCTTTTTTTTATGCTATATGCATCAATTATCCCATTCATGTTTCATTTGTCTATATCATTTTATTTTGAGACGTTTTTGTGATTTATTGGGATGTTTATATCATCTATATATTGTGCGAACCTCTAATTTTGCCTGTGTTGATTACTGCAAATGATAAAACTAGTTATATATGATAAAACAATTATTTTCAATAGGAATAGCTCTGTCATTATTTTCTCAGATGTTATGGGCACAATGGACCCCTGTAGGAGATAGGATCAAAACTTCTTGGGCGGAGAAGATAGATGTGAACAATGTATTACCGGAATATCCGCGTCCTATTATGGAGCGTTCTGAGTGGTCTAATTTGAATGGTTTATGGAAGTATGCAGTTTTACCGTTGGGAAAATCAATTCCGGATTCTTTTGAAGGTGATATATTAGTACCATTTGCTGTCGAATCCAGCCTTTCGGGAGTCGGAAAGACATTGGGAGAAGATAAAGAATTATGGTATCAGCGTGAGTTTGTTATACCCTCTAAATGGAGAGGAAAAAGGATTTTGCTTCATTTTGGAGCTGTTGATTGGAAAACTGAGGTATGGGTTAACAATATAAAAGTAGGAGAACATACAGGAGGATTTACTCCGTTTACATTTGATATAACCCAAGCTTTGAAGAACTCGGAAAATAATTTGGTTGTCAAAGTGTGGGACCCGACAGAAAAAGGTACGCAGCCACGCGGAAAGCAAGTGAGTAATCCTCATGGTATCTGGTATACGCCGGTGAGTGGTATCTGGCAGACTGTATGGTTGGAACCGGTGTCTGAACACTATATTACAGATATAAAAACAACACCTGATATAGATTTGAATAAGGTTAAAGTAAAGGTTGAAACAGATGACAATAGGTATTCAGATAAATTTGAGGTAAAAGTGTTTGAAGGAGGGCGTCTGGTGGCTGTGGGAACATCAATTAATGGGTTACCAGTTGAGGTTTCCATGCCGGCTGATGCCAAACTTTGGTCGCCGGATGAACCATTCTTATATCAGATGGAAGTTTCTTTATTTGAGGGAGGAAAACGGGTAGACTGTGTAAGGAGTTATATGGCGATGCGTAAGTACTCTATGAAAAGAGACAAAAAAGGTATTGTGCGTTTACAGTTAAACAATAAAGATCTGTTTCAATTTGGTCCGTTAGATCAGGGTTGGTGGCCGGATGGATTATATACAGCTCCTACGGATGAGGCATTGTGTTATGATATCAAGAAAACGAAAGATTTGGGCTTTAATATGATAAGAAAACATGTAAAGGTAGAGCCTGCACGTTGGTATACATACTGTGATCAAATGGGAGTAATTGTTTGGCAGGATATGCCTAATGGTGATAAAACCTTGGAGTGGCAGAGAAAGAAGTATTTTGATGGAACGGAACTGGCACGTTCTCCTGAATCTGAGGCTACTTATCGTAAGGAATGGAAAGAAATTATTGATTATCTCTATTCTTATCCTTGTATTGGGACTTGGGTGCCCTTTAATGAGGCTTGGGGGCAATTTAAGACAAGTGAGATTGCAGAATGGACCAAACAATATGACCCTACACGTTTGGTCAATCCGGCAAGTGGTGGAAATCATTATACTTGCGGTGATATGCTTGATTTGCATAATTATCCGGGGCCGGAAATGTATTTGTATGATGCACAACGTGCTACGGTACTAGGAGAATATGGGGGGATTGGTTTGGTTTTGAAGAATCATCTTTGGGAACCCAACCGGAATTGGGGATACATCCAGTTTAATACATCTACGGAAGCTACTGCTGAATATCTGAAGTATGCAGAAATGCTGAAAGAAATGATAAAGCAAGGCTTTTCTGCAGCTGTTTACACACAAACGACAGATGTAGAAGTAGAAGTGAATGGACTGATGACTTATGACCGTAAAGTAATAAAGCTGGATGAAGCAACATTGAAGAAGATCAATAATGAGATTTGTAAAACGTTAAAATAACAAATATAGAGATTTTATATTTACCATGAGAAAAATACTTATTTTGGTTTTTAGTCTTTTTTCGATATTCTCTACAGTAGAAGCGAAAAGTAAGAAGGGACAAGATCGTGTGTTAATTGATAAAGTTGCCATGTGGCAGGTAAATCATCAGTCAAAAGTTAAACATCATGATTTGGCGTGGACAAACGGAGTCTTGTTCCGGGGGATGGTAGAATGGGCAGATTATACTCAAGACTCCCGTTATTATGATTTTCTGATGCAGATAGGGAAGAAGCATCATTGGGGGTTCTTAAAACGTCTCTATCATGCGGACGATCTTGTTATAGCACAGATGTATATTCGTATGTATGAGAAATACCATGATCCTGCAATGATTCAGCCTACAATTGCCCGTGTAGATTCTGTTGTTGCTAAACCTTCGAAGGCCCGTTTGTGGCTCGGAGCAAAGAATTGTGATGCGTTATTTATGGCTCCGCCGTTATACGGGTTGTTGAATAAGCTCTATCCGGAGAAAAACTATTTGGCTTTTATGGATAGGGAATTTAAAGAAGCTACAGATTCTTTATATGATGCGGATGCTAAGTTATACTATCGTGATAGAAGATATATTCCCAAAAGAGAGAAGAATGGCGAGAAGGTATTTTGGGGAAGAGGTAATGGTTGGGTGTTTGCAGGAATACCTTTGTTGTTGCAAACTTTGCCTAAAGATCATCCTACTTATGATTATTATCTGAACATTTATAAAGAAATGGCTTCCGCTATAGTTCAGTGTCAGGATAAGAATGGTTCTTGGCATGCCAGTATGCTTGATCCGGATTCATATCCTTCCCCTGAAAATAGTGCTTCCGGATTTTTTGTTTATGGTTTGGGCTGGGGAGTGAATCAAGGAATTTTGAAAGATAGAAAATATAAAAAAGCTGCCCGTAAGGGTTGGAAGGCTTTGAAAAGCTATGTTCATGAAGATGGCATGCTTGGATATGTCCAACCGGTTAGTGCTGCTCCTGAACAAGTGACTCAGAATATGACTGAGGTATATGGGGTTGGAGCATTCTTGATGGCAGGAATTGAGATGTTGAAAATGAAATAGCCTTTTAATAATAATTAAACTTATACGAAATGGAAAGACATTGTTTTATGAAAGTGAGAATCTTATGGTTAATCGCTTTTCTGTTGTTTACCGTTCAACTGTCTGCTCAACAAAAAGTAACAGTGAAAGGTAAGATAACTGATGAACATAATGAGCCTGTTATTGGGGCTAATATAATGGAGAAAGGTACAACGAATGGAGTTATTTCTGATTTTGACGGATTTTTTACTTTTAATGTTTCTTCCGGAGCTACCCTTGTAGTATCATATATAGGATTTGCTCAGCAAGAAATTCCTGTCAAAGACAAACGCGATTTTGTAATTCGTCTGGCAGAAGATTCAGAAACATTGAATGAAGTAGTTGTGATTGGTTATGGTAGTGCTCGTAAAAGAGACTTGACTGGTGCAGTAATGCAAGTAAAGTCTGCGCAGTTGGAAAATGAAAGTCCTTCCTCCATGCAAGACTTATTAAGAGCGAATGTTCCGGGATTGAGTGTTGGTTTTAGTGCAGGTCCCAAACCGGGTGGAAGTCTTTTGATTCGTGGAAAGAACTCAATTAATGCTGGAACTGATCCGTTGATTGTATTGGATGGGGTTATATATCCGGGTGACTTGGCCGATATTAATCCGAATGATATAGAACAAATTGATGTGTTGAAGGATGCTAGTTCTGCTGCTATTTACGGAGCGCGTTCTGCTAGTGGAGTTATTATCATCACTACAAAGATGGGTAAAAGTGAAAAACCGACAATTAGTTTTGATGCTTCTATAGGTGTAGCTACTCAGGCTATAGTTCCTGAAGTATATCAGGGAGATGAGTTTACTGCTTGGAGGACGGATGTCTTTAATAGTGCAAATCCGAACCATAGACCTTATGAGTTTAATGACCCTCGTAAATTACCCGCAGATGTTTCTATTGAAGATTGGATGAAATATGATAATTCGACGGGAGATCCTGTAGAGACTTGGTTGCGTCGAATTGGCTTTAAGAACTTGGAAATACAGAATTATTTGGATGGTAAATCTGTAGATTGGGCCGATATGGTTTTTCAAAATGGTCTTCGTCAGGATTATAATGCAAGTATTTCGGGAAAGACAAAAGGGGTAAATTATTATTGGTCTATGGGATGGACAGACAATGAGGGCATTATTGTAAATAACGGATATAAATCATTTAAGACTCGTTTAAATCTGGATGCCAAAATAAATAAGTTTCTGACTGTGGGATTAAATGCGCAATTTGTACAACGTGATGCCAGTGCTATCGGAGCGGATTGGGTTCAGTATCAGAAGCTGACTCCATATGGAAGTCCTACTAATGAAGATGGAACAATGAAGTTGAATCCGGGAGATGACACGTCAGCGAAGCATCCTTTGATCGATTCTTATTATACAGATAAGAGAAATGTGATAAATAATTTGAATGCTAATATCTATGCTAAGGTATCTTTACCTTTTAATATATCTTATCAGATGAATTTCTCTCCACGATATGAGTGGGCTACAGATTATGTACATAAATCTTCGGAACATCCAAGCTGGAAAGATTTTGGGGGTTCTGCTTCACGAACTTTTAGAAATGATTTTCTATGGCAACTTGACAATATAGTAAAGTGGAAACAAACTTTCGCCAAAGTACATGACGTGGATTTCACTTTCTTATTTAATGCGGAGAAGTTTCAAAGATGGAGTGATGAAATGAATAATGAAGGATTTGATCCGAATGATGATCTTGGATATCATTATATGAAAGGTGGAATATTGCCTACAATTAGTAGTAATGATGAATATAGAACCGGTGATGCATTGATGGCACGTTTATTTTATTCGTATGACAACCGTTATATGATTACCGGTACGGTTCGGAGAGATGGCTATTCTGCGTTTGGACAAAAAAATCCTCGGGCGGTATTCCCCTCAGTTGCTGTCGGCTGGGTATTCTCTGATGAACCTTTTTTGAAGAAGTTAAATTGGTTGGACTATGGAAAGCTAAGGTTCTCATGGGGATTAAATGGTAATAGAGACATTGGGGTTTATAGAGCTTTAGCCAGAATGGGTAATAGTAAATATATGTATGTAAGTCCGGATGGAAAGGTTTATAATGGATCCTATCTTTATGTGAATTCTTTGGCTAATAAAGAATTAAAATGGGAACGTACGGCTTCATTCAACTTAGGATTGGATTTTTCTATATTTAATGAACGGTTAAAAGGAAATATCGATATTTATAAAGCTAACACGAAAGACCTTCTTATTGAACGTACATTACCCGAATTGATCGGATTCAGTTCAGTGATGTCTAATTTAGGTGAAGTAGAGAATAAAGGTATTGAACTTAGCCTGACATCGAAGAATATTGATACAAAGAATTTTGCATGGAGTTCAACATTCAATTTTACTTTGAACAGAAATAAGATTGTTCACCTGTACGGAGATATGGTTGATGTTTTAGATGAGAATGGGAACGTAGTAGGACAGAAAGAGGCTGACGATATCAAGAATAAATGGTTTATAGGTAAGTCTTTGGATGAAATATGGGGATTGGAAGTTATTGGAGTCTGGCAACAGGATGAAGCGGAAGAAGCAAAGAAGTATGGTGTAGCTCCTGGTGATTTTAAGTTGAGGGATGTTGATGGAAACGGACAGTATACAGATGAGGATAAAGTATTCCAAGGGACAACTAGTCCGAAATTTACATGGACATTGCGCAATGATTTTAAGATATATAAGAATATAGATGTTTCTTTCATGTTGTATTCTCTTTGGGGGCATAAAGGTACATATGATGTAGCTAAGCATAGTGGAACCACGGTATATAATGATAGACAGAATGCTTACAAGTTACCATACTGGACTCCGGAAAATCCGACAAATGAGTGGGCAAGAATTGATTCCAGTACAGGAGGAAACAGTTTTTCTGTATATCGGAAAAAATCATTTATTCGATTAGATAATATATCTGTCGGATACAATGTTCCATCACGTTGGATTACTAAATTGGGATTAGGCTCATTGAGAGTTTATGCTAATGTAAGAAATGTAGCGGTTTGGGCTCCGGATTTTAAACTTTGGGATCCGGAAAATAGTAGTCCTACTCCTCGTACGTATACTTTTGGTATTAATGTGACTATGTAATTAACTTTTAAGAATCAATGTTATGAATAATATTAGTAAATTAGTGATAATAGGATCTGTTGCGATAACTCTTTCGAGTTGTGGGGACAGCTGGTTGGAACCTAAACCTCTTTCATTTTATTCTCCGGAGAATACTCTGGTAGATGCTAAAGGTATGTGGGCTGCACTTGGTACTTGTGAGAAAAGGATTAAAGCGGAGTTTTATGGAGATGGACCTGCCATTATTACCGAACATATTTTTTCTGAGGTAGCTATTGAAGGAACTACGGACAAAACAAGTGTTGCTCAAGATCTAAATGCGGTTATTACGCCTGATAAAAATTTGAATAGTCCTAATGCCAATAGAGTAGGTTGGTATTGGAATGAAGCGTATGATAATATTAGGTATGCTAATACTGTGATTACACGTATTGATGAAGCAACTTACTCGTCTGAACAGGAGAAGAACGAGATATTGGCTACTGCTTATTTCTTTAGAGCTTATCACTATTATCGTTTGATAAATCAATTTGGTGATGTGCCTTTACTATTGAAAGAATTTACAGAGGCGAAACTCGACTTCTATACAACAAAGCGTGAGGTCATTTTAAATAAAATGATCGATGATATGAAGTTTGCTTGTCAATGGATGCCTGAGGTGGTTGATAGAGGAAAAGCTCCACGTGCGGCAGGCTATCATTTGTTGGCAAAGTTATATTTGGCTGCCGGTTTGTTTGATGAAGCCATAACAGCAGCTACGGCTGTAATAAGTGATCCGCGTTATGAATTGATGAAAAATAGATTCGGAGCAGAAAAAGCTGATGCTACTAAAAATGTGATTTGGGATTTACATCGCCCTGAAAATAAGGCATTGGCAGAAAATAAAGAGACTATCTTGTTGGTTATTGACAGATACCTTGTAGAAGGAAGCCAAGGCGATGGAATCAGAACGATGAGAAATGCAGTGCCTTATTATGGAAATACGAAGAATGCTATATTGACTCCTGATGGTAAACAGGGAGTAACAGACAAAAAGGATCCGACAGGAACAGTTAAAATTTCACTAGTTAAAAAGTATGGACGTGGAATCGGACGCTGTCGGGGAACAGCTTATTCTACCCAGTATATTTGGGATGATCCGAATGATTTGCGTCATGCAAAAGGAAATTGGATGAATATGGAGGATTTAGTATATAATGAACCTAAGTTGGAGGGGAAAAATAAATATTATGGCAAACCTTTACAGCTTTATGGAGAGACTGGACAGCTGTTGTGTAAAGATACAATTCGTAGTTGGTTTGGTTGGCCGCATTACAAATTATTTATACCGGATCCGGACAGAGTAGATCAACCGGAAGGTGGTAATACAGACTGGTATGTATATCGTTTGGCGGAAACCTATTTGTTGCGTGCAGAGGCTTATTGTTGGAAAGGCGATGCTGCTAGTTTGCAGAAAGCGGCAGATGATGTGAATGAAGTAAGAAATAGAGCGGGTGCAGGTGATTTGGCGGCATCTGATATGAATATTGGAACAATTTTGGATGAACGTGCGAGAGAGTTATATTATGAAGAACCTAGAAAAACAGAGTTGACTCGTATTGCTTATATATTTGCACAAACGGGAAAACCCTCTTATACTGGTAAGGTCTATAAAATGGATAATTTCTCAGAAGATAATTTCTTTTATGATAGAATTATGGAGTCCACCGATTTTTATAATAAAGGAGTTAAAACTATTTCTAATGTGGAATTTACAATGAGTCCGTATCATGTCTTATGGCCTATTCCTGCATCTACGATTAATTCTAATACTAAAGGGCATATTAATCAGAATAAGGGATATGCAGGATCTGAAAATAATATTCCTCCTTTGGAAACAATAGAAGCTAATTAATTTATTTAGATAAAATCTCAGTATCTTTGGTGTGACCGAAGATACTGAGAACTAATAATTATAAAATTATGAATAATAAAAATCATAGAATATTCTTCTTTTTTCTAGTATTTTCTCTTTTGGTAAATGGGGGGAATGCTTTTGCAAAGAAAAGTAAGGATCGTGAGTATTGGGTGAAAACAATGATCAAGATTATTGATCCGCTATATACCAATTTGAGTCAGAATACTTTGAGGAAAAACATGCCTGTTGAAACCTTTGATGGATTAAACAATGGCAA
>ERZ857922.4114-NODE-4114-length-11433-cov-5.141501_pt1 | contig 11433 bp, 10 predicted proteins | sample MGYA00519579_ERZ857922 | MGnify/ENA primary metagenome ERZ857922 (study PRJEB31778, sample SAMEA3449375) | human gut metagenome | biome: human gut; feature: human-associated habitat; material: faeces | place: United Kingdom | collected 2010/2012 ... | reverse complement strand
TTTGGCCTTGACCGGTGCCGCTTTTTCTTCTTTGGCCTTGACCGGTGCCGCTTTTTCTTCTTTTGCCGGTTTGGCCGGAACGGCTTTTTCTTCGGAAATTTCGTCTTTTTTCTTAATCGGGGACGGCCGTCCGGAGAGCTGCAGGCGGTGAACTTTGCCGACGATGGAGTTTTTGGAAACGCCGAGGCGTTTGCCGATTTCGCCGGTGGTTAAACCTTCATGCCACATTTTTTTGAGGTCTTCAACCATTTGCTCAGTCCATGCCATGTTTTTTCTCCTTAAATTAAGCTTTTGAACCAATCTATTCTGATATTATGAAAATATCGTTACCGAGTCTAGCAATATTAGCATTTTATCACTTTTTTTTTGTAAATTTATAGATTATATTGTTCGCAAATCATCTTTTTAAGGGAGTATAAAATGCGCGAAAATTATGTTAAAATTCTGTTGGCTCTCGGCCTGCTGCTGCCTTCTTCCGGTTCTTTGGCCGCGGACAAGGAAATTATACTCGATAAAGACAAATCCGTGGATATGGCAATCAGTATTTACAACAACAGTCTGGGTTTTGTTCGCGATACCCGGGAGGTTATGCTCGAAAAGGGCAGCAGTTCGGTCGCCTTCGTCGGCGTAGCCGACCAGATTAAGCCCGAGACCGCCATGCTTTCCGGCAGCGGCGTTACGGTAACCGAACAGAATTACAACTATAATCTTCTGACTCCTTACAATATTCTTAACGAATCCGTCGGGCAGACGGTAAAAACGGCCCTGTACAATGAACAGACCGGGCAGACGGTTTTTAACAGCGCCAAAATCATCGACAGCAACAACGGCCGGCCGATTTTGCAATTCGATTACGGTATCGAGACCGATTTCCCGGGGCGCATCGTTTATGAAAAACTGCCGGAAAACCTTACTGCCAGGCCGACGCTGGACATTTCGCTCAACAACAAGACGGCCGGTACCAAAAAGCTGGAACTTGCCTATCTGACTTCCGGCATCAGCTGGAAGGCCGATTATGTAGCGGAAGTCAACGGCAGCAACACGCTGGCTTTGAACGGGTGGATTACGCTCAACAACCAGTCGGGCACCACATATGAAAACGCCGCCGTGCAACTGATTGCGGGGAGTGTCAACGAGGTACAGCCGCCGGTTATGCCGCGGATGTACGGTTTGGCAATGAAAGCGGCCGTAAATGACATGGCTGTGGCCGAAAGCGCCGCTGCCGGCGCGAGCAGCGAGGCCTTTGCCGACTATTACCTTTATACGCTGCCGGTACGGACGACGATTAAGGACAACCAGTCCAAGCAGGTAAGCCTGTTTACAAAGGAGAAGGTTCGTTTCGTCCGCGAATATAAGCTGGTTTCGCCGCTGTATGCGGGACTTAACATGCGCGAGAACGAGTTCGAAAATGCCAATCCTCAGGTTACGTACAAGCTGAACAACGTCGAGGCTGAAGGCCTGGGGCTGCCGATGCCGCAGGGAACGGTGCGCTTTTATGAAAACGACAGCAAAGGAAACATGCAGTTTATCGGCGAGAGCGAATTTCGGCAGCTGGCCAAAGGCGACAAGACCGAGCTGCCGCTGGGCAAGTCTTTTGACGTTTCGGCCAAGGGGAGAATTACCGGCGTGACCAGGCTGGCCAAAGACAGCTATGAAGGCGATTTTGAAATCACGCTTAAAAATGCCAAGAGCGAATCGGCCGTCGTTAATTTTGAGCAGAAATTCGGAGGCAGCTGGACGATTGTTTCGGAAAGCGTAAAAAGCGAGAAGAAGAACGCTTCGACGGGACTCTGGAAAGTTGAGGTTCCGGCAAACGGCGAAAAAGTGCTTACCTTTAAGGCCAGAATTACGGCATTATGAGAAAAACGGGACGGATATTAGCTGCGGCAACCGCGCTGGCTTTTGCTTTTGCTGCACAGGCAGCGCCGGAAAAGACGGTCAGTTTTGACGTCGATATGGACATCGGGCAGAAACTGCCGCCTTATGAGGAAATGCTTAAAAAATATGTTGCCGATAATCGGATTGTCGATCGCGGATATGATTTTCACTGGGATATCGGCAATATTTTTGACAGCGTTTTCCGAATGACCATAGACTATTACGGGCAGACCGAGAAGCGCATTAAAAACGTTCACGAAGACGATTTGACGGCGCTGCTTTCGTCCGTTCCTCCCGAATATTACCAGTACATCGGCCCGTATCTGCATACGGTGCCGAACATGCCGGAGAAGATTCTGAACATGCCCGGCATCAAAGAAACCAAAAACCGGTTTCCGAAAAGAATAGCCCGCGAGCTTGAGGGAATAGAGGACCTTGAGTTCGTTTCGCCGTACCTGTATTATGTGCTGATGCCGGAAAGCTGGCCGGATTACCGGCGGACCATGGAAAAGGCGCCGCGGCCGTCAACCCGGGCGAAAGTCGAACATGATCCGGCATTTTTCGAAAAAGTTAAAGCGCTGGTGCCGGACGAAGATTTTCTGCCGGGAGCGGAAAAACAAAGCAAACTTTCACTAAGCGACCTGCGGACGCTGGAACCGACCAAAAACGGGCCTCTGACCGCCGCCGACGTGAAGGCTTTTACCGGAACGCTGGACAAGGTCAACGCCTTTACCAAAGACCTGAAAAACTATGATCGGATTAATACCGCGGGCATCCTTATTGACGTGTGGGAAAAGGAAAACGGACGGGGACCGCAGGTCAGCCTGCTGAAAGATCTGGTTAATCCGTGCCAGCGTCTGGTTCAGAAAGTCAGGTACGCCGGATTGGAACGCGAGTTTTCCAGAATCGTCAATACGGAGGGGTTTGATGCGGAAGGCTGGGCTTATACCTGTGACAAGGCGGTCAAGGCGTATAGGGTTTCCATGCTTACGCGAAGCGTGGTAGCGGGAATTCTGATGTATCGGCAGGGCGTTTATGACGCGTTCAGGGATATTGCCGGCGAACGTATCGGAAATCTGCAACGGGAAACGGTGCAGGCGGTTTTGGAAATGTATGAGGCGCCGACGGCCGACGTGCTGGAGACGCGCAAAAACCGGAGCGAACTCGGCAGAAAGATTATTGACAATAACCGATTTATAGGTAATGCTCCGATTTTAGTGCTGTACTAATGCGGAAACGAACAGGGACGAAAACAATGAGAACAGTTGTGTTGGGCGGCGGAGAGAGCGGCACGGGCGCGTGCCTGCTGGCCAAAAAGCTCGGACATGAAGTTTTTCTGTCGGACAAGGGAAGCCTTTCCGACAAGTATCGTAAAGTTTTGACCGACAATCAGATTGAGTTTGAAGAGGGCGGTCACAGTCTCGACAGAATCTATAATGCCGGTCTGGTTATCAAAAGCCCGGGTATTCCCGACGACAATCCGGTGGTTGAGAAATTGCGGCGCCGGGGCATTGAGGTCATTTCGGAGATTGAATTTGCCGGACGGCACAGTTCGGCAAAAATGTGCTGCATTACCGGCAGCAACGGCAAGACTACGACAACGCTGCTGATTAAGCATATTCTGGATACGGCGGGAATTGACGCCGGGCTGGCCGGCAATGTCGGTTTTTCGCTGGCGGCACAGGTTGCTGCGGACGCGCATCCCCTGTATGTGATTGAGCTGTCGAGTTTTCAGCTGGATGGCATGTTTGATTTCAGGGCCGACGTGGCGGTACTGACAAATATTACGCCGGACCATTTGGACCGCTATGATTTCAAATATGAAAACTATATCAATTCGAAATTCCGGATTTTGCAGAACATGCGATCGGAAGACCTGTTTGTTTACGGTTATGACAGCGACGCCGTGCGCGAAAAAGTGCGGGAACTTGATATTGTGCCGGCGCAGGCGCCGTTTACGTATCTTGACAAAAAAGACTGTGCGGCGTATATGGATGGTAATCGGCTGACGGCCAGAGAATCGGGACGGGTTTTCTCGATTGACAAAAACGAAATAAGCATAAAGGGCCGTCATAACATTTATAATGCGATGTGCGCGGTTCTGGCGTGTATGCGGCTCGGCGTCGACAACGAAAAAATTGTCGAAGGGCTGAGAAGCTTTCCGCAGGTGGAGCATCGTCTGGAAACGGTGCTGGTAAAAGACGGCGTTACCTATATCAACGATTCAAAAGCGACAAATGTGGATTCCGCGTGGTATGCGCTGGACAGCATGACCGCTCCGGTGGTCTGGATTGCCGGCGGCAAGGACAAGGGCAATGACTACAGCGTTTTGTACGAGCTGGTTCGGAAAAAGGTTAAGGCGCTGGTCTGCATGGGGCTGCACAACGAGAAGCTGATTGAGAGTTTTTCGCCGTTTTGCAAAGTGGTTGACACCGATAATCTGGAAGATGCCGTCAAGGCGGCCAGAAACTGTGCGGAACCCGGCGACGTCGTGCTGCTTTCGCCTTGCTGCGCGAGCTTTGACCTGTTCAGAAGCTACGAGCACCGCGGCGAAATGTTTAAACAGGAAGTGAGAAAGTAAAACAATGACGATTTTGGACAACATTAAAAACGTGTATTTTGTCGGTATCGGCGGTATCGGCATGAGTGCTCTGGCCCGTTATTTTAAGCTCAAAGGCTACAATGTGGCCGGCTATGACCGCACGCAGACGCCGCTGACGGAAAAGATGGCACGGGAAGAGGGAATTGCCGTCAACTATGCCGACGATGAAAATGAAATTGCCGAAATCTACCGTAATGCGGAGAATACGCTGGTGGTTTATACGCCGGCCATTCCGCGCGACAACCGTCAGCTTAACTTCTTTACCGACCGCGGCATGAAACCGCATAAGCGTTCGGAAGTTCTGGGACTGCTTTCGCATGCGGGCAAGGCGCTGTGCATTGCCGGCACGCACGGCAAAACCACAACCTCGACGCTGCTGGCCTGGCTGCTGCATAATTCACATGTCAAATGCAGCGCTTTTCTGGGCGGCATTTCCGAAAATTTCGGCAGCAATCTGCTGGTAGACACTTCGTCGGATTACATTGTCATCGAAGCGGACGAATTTGACCGCTCGTTTCTGACGCTTAATCCGGAAAAGGCGGTTATTACTTCAATGGATGCCGATCATATGGACATCTACGGCAACCGCGACAGCATTATTGCTGCGTTTGAGGATTTTGCCTGCCGGGTGGTTCCCGAAGGCGGGCTGTTTATCAAAAAGGGACTGGAAATCAGGAAGCGCAGGGTTGACGGTTTTTACAGCCTGAACGACAAGGCTGATTTTTATGCCGATAATCTGCGTTTGGAAAACGGTTTGTACAGTTTTGACTATCATGGACGCAACGGCGACATTCTCAATCTGAAGCTCGGGGTGCCGGGCATGGTCAACGTTGAAAACGCTACGGCGGCGATTACCGTGGCGCTGGACTGCGGCGTGACGGCCGACGAAATTCGGGCGGCGCTGCCAGGGTTCAAAGGCGTTCATCGCCGGTTCAATATCATTTCGGCAAGCGAAGATTTGATTCTGATTGACGATTATGCGCATCACCCCAAGGAAATTGAGGCGACTCTGAAATCCGTGCGCCGGATTTGGCCGGACCGTTATCTGACTGTCGTGTTTCAGCCGCATTTGTATTCGCGGACCAAAGATTTTGCGCCGGAATTTGCTCAAAGCCTGTCGTTGGCCGACGAAGTGGTGCTGATGAATATTTATCCGGCCCGCGAGAAGCCAATTCCGAACGTCAGCTCGAACATCATCATGGACAAGATTACGGTTCCGGTACGGCTGATGACGGAAAGCGAGATTGTCGAGGCGGCGCCCGGTTTTAAAGGAATCGCGATAACCATGGGTGCCGGCAACATTGATAAACTGCCGTCGAAAATTTATGCAAAATTAAATGCCGTAAAATCAGCCGCTTGACTGGCAAAAAAATATTTTTTTCTTGCAATCTGAATTTATTTGCGGGTATAAAGCATAAAAAATGATTTAACTCTTTCAAAAGGTATAAAGAAAATGGCACGTGTTACTGTTGAAGACTGCGTTGATAAAATTCCGAATCGCTACGAACTGCTGATGGTTGCGGCTCAGAGAGCCAAAGACATCAGTGCCGGTGCGCCGATTACGGTTGCCCGCGACAATGACAAAAACCCGGTTATCGCTTTGCGCGAGATTGCCGACGAGACGGTCAGCATTGAAGAATTGCAGAAGTCTCTGGTTATGGGATTGCAGAAATATGTTGAAGTCGAGGAGCCGGAAGAAGAAGAGCTTGAAATTATGGCCGCCGAAAAAGAACTGGCCGATTTGGACGAGCAGTTCTCCGGCCTGCTGCTGGATACGGAAATGAACGACGGCATGCAGGTTCACGGTGACGATGACGATGCGCTGGATCTGGATGCCGTGGACGCCGGCAGCGACGACGATCTTTCTCTGGACGAGGAAGGCGGTCTGGACGACGGTTTTGACCTGGGCGATGACGCCGGAGAAGATTTTGACGAAGAATAGCCTTTTCTGAGGTCGTTTAACGTAAAAAGCCCCGTTCTGCGAGCGGGGCTTTTGATTGTTTAAAGTAATTGTTAATTTTTTAATTGTAGTATAAAATAGCTTTCAAAGCGCGATTTCAGAAGAATTTTATTTAGAATAATAAGGTTGCGATGTTAAGACAGTATGAACTAGTTGATTTGGTTAAATCCTATGATCCCGACGCCGATGAAGACGCCCTGAACCGTGCGTATGTTTTCGCGATGAAGAAGCACGGCGCCCAGCTTCGCACTTCCGGCGACCCTTATTATTCGCATCCGGTCGAGGTGGCCGGTATCCTGACCAAGTTCAAGCTTGATTCGGTGTCTATTATTGCGGGACTGCTGCACGATACGGTTGAAGACACAGATACGACGGTCGAAGAAGTTCGCGAACTGTTCGGCGACCAGGTGGCGCAGATTGTCGACGGTCTGACCAAGCTGGCAAAAATCGAGCAGAAGTCGGCCAACAACAAGCAGGCGGAAAATTTCCGCAAGCTGCTGCTGGCGATGTCGGAAGATATCCGCGTGCTGCTGATTAAGCTGGCGGATCGTTTGCACAACATGCGCACGCTGCATTTCTGCGCTCCGGAAAAGCGCGCCCGCATTGCCCGCGAGACGCTGGATATTTATGCGCCGCTTGCCGAACGTATCGGCATGCAGGAAGTTAAGAGCGAACTGGAGGAAATCGCTTTTGCCGAACTGCACAAGGAAGCGCATGATTCAATAGTTGCCCGTCTGAACTTTTTGCGCGAAAAGGACAGCAATCTGGTGCCGAAAATTATTGAGCAGCTGCAGAAAGACATGGAGGAGAACGGCATCAAAGCAGTGGTTTCCGGCCGAGAAAAAACGCCTTATTCCATTTGGCGCAAAATGCAGCAGAAGAACGCGTCGTTCGAACAGCTGTCAGATATTATGGCTTTCCGCATTATTGTTGACGACGTGGCGACCTGCTATCAGGCATTGGGTATTGTGCACAGCAAATATCACATGGTTCCGCGCCGTTTTAAGGATTATATTTCGACGCCGAAGCCGAACGGCTATCAGTCCATTCACACCGGCGTCATCGGACCGGAAAATACGCGTATTGAAATTCAGATACGCACGCACGAAATGCACGAAATCGGCGAAAAAGGCGTGGCTGCGCACTGGGCCTATAAACAGGGGCAAAAAGCCGAAGGCAAGAATTTCCGCTGGATACGCGAGCTGCTGGAGATTTTGGAACAGGCATCGAATCCCGAAGAGTTTTTGGAGAACACCAAACTGGAAATGTATAATGACCAGGTGTTCTGTTTTACGCCGAAGGGCGATCTTATCGGTCTGCCGGTCAATTCAACGCCGGTCGACTTTGCCTATGCGGTGCATTCGTCGGTCGGCGATACCTGCGTCGGCGCGAAAATCAACGGCGAAATCCGTCCGTTGCGGACCGTTCTGCAAAACGGCGACCAGGTGGAAATTCTGACGTCCAAGGCGCAGCATCCCTCAACGGAGTGGGAGCGGTTCGTGGTTACCGGCAAGGCAAAAGCAGCCATCCGCCGTTATGTGCGCGCTTATAAACGCGAACAGTTTATTACGCTGGGACAGGAAATTCTCGAACGTTTGTTCAAGGGTGAAAGCCTGGAGTTTTCCGAAAAGGGACTGGTTAACGTACTGCCGAATTTTGAGGCGGAAACGATTGACGACATTTATGCCAAAGTCGGCGAGGGGATTGTTACCGGTTGGGACGTTTTGAAAGCGGTTTATCCGGGATATAAGCAGTCGAAGCTCGAAAAAGTGGTCAAGTCGGTCAAACTTCCGAGTTTCAAGAAAATCGTCAAGCCGAAAAAAGGCAAGGGCGAACCCTTGAAAATCAAGGGGCTGATTCCGGGGATGGCGGTGCATTTTGCCGGCTGCTGTCATCCGTTGCCGGGTGACCGCATCGTCGGTATTGTGACAACCGGCAAAGGCGTAGCCGTGCATACCATTGACTGTAAGGCGCTGGAAAAATATGCCGACGAGCCTGAGCGCTGGCTGGATATTGCCTGGGGCGAAGAGGCCGAAAACGAAATGCATACCGGCCGTCTGAAAATTATGCTGGCCAACGAACCGGGAACTTTGGCCGAACTTTCAAACCTGATTGCGCGCAACAGCGGCAACATTGCCAATCTTAACATTGTCAACCGCACGGTCAGCTACTTTGAAATTCTTGTCGACGTGGAAGTTAAGGATCTCAAACATTTGACGGACATTATTGCCGCGCTCAAAGCGTCAAAGGTTATATCTTACGTGGCTCGCGCCGCCCAATAAACCTTGTATAACGGGAAACTAATACAGGATTAGCGGGTAAAATAAATCCTTATTATTTTCTTCGTTTTCCGAAGTTTTGAACATCCTCTGTATAGTAGGGAACTAATTATAAAAAATCTTGTTGTTCTTAAATAAAATGTATATATTGCAATAAACAAAATTTTACGGGAGTTGGGTTTATTGTTCAAACGCCGGGAAAAACTTTCTTGGAAAAAGCGGCTGTCGGGATATTTATGGCCGCAGGGCGGGTGGAAGCGCTATGGGCGGTTTATTCTGCTTAAACTGCATCGGCTCGGCGGAACGCCGCGGTCAATTGCGGCCGGTTTTGCCTGCGGCGCGGCCATTTCGTTTACACCGTTTGTCGGTTTCCATATGATTCTGGCCGCGGCGACAGCGTTTCTGTTGCGCGGCAACATTATTGCCAGCGCGGTCGGAACGGTTGTCGGAAATCCGTGGACTTTTCCGTTTATATGGATTTCGGTGCTTTATACGGGGCGGCTGATGCTGGGAGAGACCGGGGCCGGAAAAATTGAATTTGCGCATGTTTTTGAAAAGTCTTTTCATGCGCTGATGACACTGGATTTCAGTTCTTTCGGAAAGGATGTCTGGCCGGTGCTCAAACCGATGATTGCCGGCTGCGTGCCGTATTATGTCCTGGTTTGGCTCGTGTCTTATTATCTGGTCAAGAAGGCTTTGGACAAGGTTTCGGAACACCGTCGGAAAAACAGGGTTAGATTGTGAGGGAAGAAGATGATTGTCGGTATCGGCTGCGATTTGGCAAATATAAATCGTTTTGAGAAAGCGCTGGCGAAGTTTGGCGGACGTTTTGTCAACCGGGCCTTTTCCGAAAGGGAAAAGGCGGAACTGGCGCGGCGGGAACGGTTGTCGCCGAAAGAACACGCCTGTGCGGCGGCCAAACGATTTGCCGCCAAGGAAGCCTGTACCAAGGCGCTGGGAACCGGTTTCCGCGACGGGATATTTATGCGCGACATTGAAATTGTTCATCAGCCGAGCGGCAAGCCCGAGCTGTATTTGCAGAACGGTGCCCGCCGGCGGCTGGAGGAAATCTGCGGCGGAGCCGCATTTAAAATCCATGTGACGATGACCGATGATTATCCCTGGGCACAGGCCTTTGTAATTATTGAGATTATTTAAACTTTGGGGTTGATATAATAAAAATAATCGCTAGTATGTAAGACATTGTTTTAGAAAAGGGCATCATTCATGTTTTTCTCTAAAATAATAAGAATAAAAACAAAGAATTATGAGGAAGAAAGATGGAGAAAGAAGAGAGCCTGGCCGATACTGTCAAAACGGTGTTTTATGCGGTTGTCATCGCGATTTTAATTCGCACGTTTTTGTTTGAACCGTTCAAAATTCCGTCGGGTTCGATGTATCCGACCTTGTATGTCGGCGATTATCTGTTCGTTTCCAAATATACTTACGGTTATTCCAAACATTCGCTGCCGTTTTCGCTGCCGCTGTTTAACGGACGCATATGGGAAGACATGCCGCAGCGCGGCGATGTCGTGGTCTTTAAGTTTCCGCAGGACAACAAGACCGATTTCATCAAACGCATTATCGGCCTGCCCGGCGATAAGGTAAAAATGAGCGGCGGCCGCCTGTATATCAACGGCAAGGCCGTTTCCCGCGAAGATGCGGGAGATTTCGTCATTCGTGATGAAGGCGGCAATGCCGAGCGTTTCCATCAGTATACCGAAACGCTGCCGGAGGGATTTAAACATACGATTATTGAAATTTCCGATAAGGAAAATGCCGACAATACGCTTGAGGTGACAGTGCCGCAGGGAAGTTTCTTCGTAATGGGCGACAATCGCGACAAGTCTAACGACAGCCGTTTTGACGTCGGTTTCGTGCCGTTCGAAAATCTGGTCGGCAAGGCGCGTTTTCTGTTTTTCTCACATAATGACGAGGGCGCATGGTACAAGCCCTGGACCTGGCCGAAGAAAATCCGCTGGGAACGTCTGTTTGACAAAATCAAATAGTTTTACTGCGAACCTTGACAGAGGAAAGCGGAATGGAAAATTTGCAGAAACTTGAAAAAATTCTCGGTTATGAGTTTAAGAACAAACAGCTGCTCCGACAGGCGCTGACTCACAGCAGCTATTCGTCGCGGCTGACCGGGAAAGTGGATGCCTCGCGCTACCTGCACCTCGAATCCGCCGCTGAGAGTTACGGGGCGGCAATGCACCGGATCGAACGCGGTTCGGCCGACCTGATTCTCGAAATTCCCGAACATTTCGAACGCGATATCACGCGGGACGGCATGGCGCCCGTCATGATTTCGGCCAACGCCGTAAACGGAATGAAAGGAAGCCTCGGCAGCATTTACGCATCGTCGGTAGCCATGGATTTCGCAACGGAAATCACGGAAGAAAACCGCGCATACGCCACTGCGACCGATATTCCCGTCGTCGAGGTAATTCCACAAAACAAGTTCAACCCGCACATGGACTACAAAGTATTCATGGTCCCGGCGCTGATGGTGATGATGTAGGCAACGGAGGGCTGTTGTGAATGGAAAACTGTTGTAAACGGAAAACGAGAAACAGCCATAAGAATAAGAAAGGGGATTCATTTATGAGATTAAAACAGGAAATAAAAGCATTTTTGATGGATGAGGAAGCGATCGGTACGGTGGAAGTGGTCCTTTTGCTGGTGGTGCTCATTGGATTGGTGATCATTTTCAA
>ERZ857922.4112-NODE-4112-length-11438-cov-5.403848_pt1 | contig 11438 bp, 9 predicted proteins | sample MGYA00519579_ERZ857922 | MGnify/ENA primary metagenome ERZ857922 (study PRJEB31778, sample SAMEA3449375) | human gut metagenome | biome: human gut; feature: human-associated habitat; material: faeces | place: United Kingdom | collected 2010/2012 ... | reverse complement strand
CGCAGCAATAATTCTGTCTGGATACGGTTCACCCCCTTCCTGTCTATTAAAACGTCCCATATCATCAAAATGATTTCTGTTTTTTCAAAAATTTCAAATAATTGCCTTTATTATGTTCTTATAGCTTTATTATAATAAAGAGCCTTGTGTTTTTCCTTGTCAAGAGGGCTGGCACCGTCCAGCCCTCTCTCTTTTTGCCAAAGTTTCCCTTGTCTTTTCTTGCAAGTTGCCGAAAGTGACGTGTTTTCAAAAGTTCGCGTTTGCGAAGCGCAGCGGAGCAATGAAAGCCCCAGTGGGGCTTTTAAGCGACAGAACGGTCTTGCGTAAGCAAGATGGAGGGGCCTTGCCCCGACAAGTTCGTGTTTGCGAAGCGCAGCGGAGCAATGAAAGCCCCAGTGGGGCTTTTAAGCGACCGAACGGTCTTGCGTAAGCAAGATGGAGGGGCCCCGCCCCGACAAGTTCGCGTTTGGTGTAAGAATCGGGCGTGTGGTGGATGCGTGTAGACCTGTAAAGGGCTGCGTCAGGGAGTGGCTTTATCCGATCCTCCCATGCGGTGGTCATCAGGACGTAGGGCTCCTCTGCCAGCTCATGGTCAAAGCTTGCGCGGACGCGGACGATCTCATCGGTCACAAAGCAGACCTTGACATCAGCGTTATCAGTATGCAGCAGGAAAGCGCCGTTCTTGCGCTCCATGCCGGTAAAACGGGAGCAGATCTCCATAGCTTTTACTCCTCTCAGTTGATTTTTGATAAAAAATGCCCCCATTCCCCTTTAGATGCAGGATATCTTCAGAGAAATGGGGGCAACGTATTCGTTGCTTTACCCGGAACAGTCAGGGATTAGAACACCCAGCAGCACCAGTGTACTGGTCGCGCGCGGTGGCCTACCTTCAGACCCATTATCAGGACCCGACCCTTACCACCGCGCAGCTGGCGCAAGAGCTTTACGCCAGCCGGGAGCACCTTTCCCGTGCGTTCAAGGAGTGCACCATGGAGAGCATCCACAACTACCTGACCTATCTGCGGATGCAGCACTGCCGCAAGGCACTGGAAGATGGTGTCTCCGTCCTCAACGCCTGCACCGAGAGCGGCTTCCCGGATTACAGCAGCTTCCTCAAAACGTTCCGGCGGCTGTATGGCATCACCCCCGCGGAGTATCGCTCCCAGAACCGGAAGAAAGTTTGATTACGGAACGTATTAAGAGAAACAAAAGTTCCATCCTGGATACGAAAAGCAGTCGCCTATGCGGTATGGCAAATGCAAAACGGAGCCGTTTCCTCTCTTTTCCAGAAAAGCGGAAACGGCCTCGTTTTGTTTATTTTTTTCGGTATTCCCGCGGGGTCATGCCATAGCGGCGCTTGAACAGGCGGTTAAAGTATGAAAGGTTATCAAACCCCACCCGGCCTGCGATATCCAGCACGGTGGCGTCAGTAATGCGCAGCAGTTCTGCGGCAAGGTTCAGCCGGTGGTCGTTCAGGTAGGCGGTAAAGCCCTGGCCGGTCATTTTTTTGAACCAGCGCATAAAATGGCTTTGGCTGCACTCGCAGGCTTCGGCGGCGTCCTCAATCCGCAGCGGGGTAGCATATTCCGCTTCGATCAGCTGCAAGACCGTTTTCAGGCGGCGGGTGTCAGTAGTATCCGCCGGGAGCGGGGTGCCGTGCTGGCCAATCAGGATGGACAAAAACCGCAGCAGCGCCCCTTTGATGGCCAGCTCATACCCGGTGTTTTTTACCTTGTTGGCTTCCTCCGCTTCCTGCAGGCAGGCCGCCGCCTGGGGGTAGCCCGCCTCGCCGGGGATGATGCGCGGCTGCAAAGCCATGCGGCCGCTTTGCAGCGGCAAAAGGTAGCGCTCGGCGCACAGATCATCCGCACCACCCAGCAGCTCCAGCTCAAAAATGATATTTTCGTATTCCATCACGGCCTGGCCGCGCTGGTGCAGGGCGTGGAGGGTGCCGGGGGCAAAAATGTAAATATCGCCCTGCTCCGCCGGGTAAGCGTTCACACCGACCTGCACGATTCCGCTGCCTTTTTTAACATAGACAAGTTCCATACTGTCGTGCCAGTGCAACGGCACCTGCAAAAAGTCCCCCGGTATGGTGCAGGGGTAGATATTAAAAGGGAACCGCACCGCACCATGGTGTTTGGTTTCCCGCAAGCGTTCCTGGTTTGGCATGTTGTATCCCCCTTTTGCATTCCTGATGCTTGTATTGTACCACAATCCGGCAGAATTGCACAAGAATTTTACCGATTTTGTATGATATTCTGGATATAGCAAGAGGAAGTGCGGGCCGCACCGCAAGCTTCCCCACTTGAGGCCTGAACCAAAGGCGATACCAACGCCTTGGCCTCTGCGAATTCATTTTTTAGGAGGAACCCGCTATGCAGACCATGACGGAAACTTTACAGAAGCTGATCGGCAAGCCCCTTGTCGAATCCACCGACCAGGAAATTTACCTTGCCCTGCTGGATCTTGTGCACAGCAAGAGCGCCGCACAGGTACGTCCGGTCAACGGCCGCAAGCTGTATTATATCTCGGCTGAATTTTTAATCGGCAAACTGCTTTCCAACAACCTCATCAACCTCGGCTTGTATGATGATGTGCGTGATGCCCTTGCTGCCGCAGGCAAGAGCCTTTCCGACATCGAGGAAGTCGAGCCGGAGCCGAGCCTTGGCAACGGCGGTTTGGGCCGTTTGGCTGCCTGCTTCCTGGATTCTCTGGCAACGCTGAACCTGCCGGGCGACGGCATCGGCCTGCGTTACCACTTTGGCCTGTTCCGCCAGAGCTTTGCCGACGGCTTACAGAACGAACTGCCGGACCCCTGGCTGAACGAACATTCCTGGGCGGAAAAGACCGATATCACCTACCCCGTCACCCTGGCAGGCAAACCTTACACTGCCCGGCTGTACAAACTGGCCGTGACCGGCTACGAGGGCCGCACCAACACCCTGAACCTGTTTGACCTGGACACCATTGATGAAAGCATTGTGCATGACGGCATCCAGTTCGATAAAACCGCCATTGCCAAAAACCTGACCCTGTTCCTGTACCCGGACGATTCCGACGAAGCAGGCCGCATGCTGCGCATCTACCAGCAGTACCTGATGGTCAGCGCCGGTGCCCAGCTGATTTTGGCCGAATGCGCCGCCCGCGGCTGCAACTACCATGACCTGGCCGATTACGCCGCCATCCAGATTAACGATACCCACCCCAGCATGGTTATCCCCGAACTGATCCGCCTGCTGGGCGAAAAGGGCATCAAGTTTGACGAAGCCGTCAAGATCGTAACCGACACCTGCGCTTACACCAACCACACCATCCTGGCCGAAGCGCTGGAAACCTGGCCGCGCAGCTATCTGGACAAAGTTGTGCCCCAGCTGATGCCGGTGATTGAAAAGCTGGATGCTGCCGCCAAAAAGCGCACCAATGATACCGGCCTTGCCATCATTGACGCTGACGACCGCGTGCACATGGCCCACATGGACATCCACTTTACCCATTCCACCAACGGCGTTGCCGCCCTGCACACCGAAATTTTGAAGGAATCCGAGCTGAACGGCTTCTATAAGCTGTACCCGGAAAAGTTCAACAACAAAACCAACGGCATCACCTTCCGCCGCTGGCTGCTGGAGTGTGACCCGGCACTGACCGCCGAGATCGAAAAGCTCATCGGTTCCGGCTTCCGCAAGGACGCCGCCGAGCTTGAAAAACTGCTGCCCTACACGGAAAATGTCGATATTTTGCAGCAGTTCTCCGCCGTCAAGGCGCAGAACAAGCGCGCACTGGCCGACTGGCTGCACCGCACGCAGGGCATCACCGTTGACCCGGATGCAATGTTCGACATCCAGTCCAAGCGCCTGCATGAGTACAAGCGCCAGCAGCTGAACCTGCTCTACCTGATCCACCAGTATCATGAGATCAAGGCCGGGCATCTGCCCGCCACGCCGCTGGTCAGCATCTTCGGTGCCAAGGCCGCCCCGGCGTACACGATTGCCAAGGACATCATCCACGCCCTGCTGACCCTGTCTAAAGTCATTGCGGCGGATCCGGTCGTGTCGAAGTATCTACAGGTTGTCTTTGTGGAAAACTACAACGTCACCGCCGCTGAGAAGCTCATCCCCGCCTGCGACCTGTCGGAGCAGATCTCGCTGGCCTCCAAGGAGGCGTCCGGCACCGGCAACATGAAGTTCATGCTCAACGGTGCGCTGACGCTTGGCACGATGGACGGTGCGAACGTCGAGATCTGTCAGCAGGTCGGCGATGAGAACATCTATATCTTCGGCCAGACCTCCGATCAGGTCATCCACCGCTATGAGATGGGCGACTATCAGGCCAGCCAGTGGGTGGAGGGTGACCCCAACATCCGCCGCGCCGTCGATTTCCTCGTCGGGCCGGAGATGCTGGCCGCCGGGCATGAGGAAAACCTGCGCCGCCTGCACGACGAGCTGGTCTGGAAGGACTGGTTCCAGACGCTGCCCGACTTCAACGCCTATGTGGTGCGCAAGGGTCAGGCCCTGAGCGACTACGCCTGCGACCCGCTGGGCTGGCGCAAGAAGTGCGTCATCAACATTGCCAAGGCCGGCCTGTTCAGCAGTGACCGCACGATTGCCGAGTACAACAAGGACATCTGGCATCTGGGCGAGTAATCCACCTCTATAAGCAACCGCATCCCCTGTCCGCACGGGCAGGGGATTTTTGCTTGTGTATGGCTTCTTTACATGGGATGCCGGATGCAAAGGTTTCCGCTGGGCGTTGAAACGTTTCCCTTGCAAACTGTCGCTCCACCTGCTACAATAAATGCAGACTATTTGTAAGGAGCGATCACCCATGAACTGGCATCAGGCCTGTGAGCTGCCCTATTACCACGGCAGCGACCTCGGCGCAAATCCAACGGCGGAGGGAACCACCTTCAAGCTGTGGGCTCCCACTGCCTGCGGGGTCGTGGTCTGCCTGTATGCCACCGGCACCGACGCCGAGCCGGGCGCAAAAGAGCTGGGCGTACACGAAATGCGCCGCGGCGATGGCGGCGTCTGGGCCATTGTGCTGCCCGGCAACCTGCACGGGACGTATTACATCTACCGCATCTACTTCCCGGATGGCCGCGTGCATGAGGTCGTGGACCCCTACGCCCGCAGCGCCGGGGCCAACGGCACCCGCGGCATGGTGGTGGACCTGACACAGGCCGCCCCCGACGGCTGGGAGCAGGACCGGCGCCCCGACATCCCGGCCCACGCCCGCAGCGTGTGGGAGGTGCATGTGGCGGACTTTTCCGCTGACGGGCACAGCGGTGTAAAACCGGAGTGGCGCGGCAAGTTCATGGGCTTCACGCCCGATGACACCACACTGGACAACGACGGCGAACACCCGACCTGCCTGAATTATCTGAAGAATCTGGGCATCAGCCATGTGCAATTACAGCCCATCTACGACTACGCCACGGTGGACGAGTCCCGCCCCGACGGCGGCTACAACTGGGGCTACGACCCGCAGAACTACAACGTGCCCGAGGGCAGCTTTGCCACCGACCCGTTCCACGGCGAGGTGCGCGTCAAGGAGTGCCGCGCCATGGTCGCCGCGCTGCACCGCGCGGGGCTGGGCGTCGTGATGGACGTCGTCTACAACCACACCTACCACGGCGAGAGCAATCTGGAGCGCACCGTGCCCGGCTACTGGAACCGCCGCTGGCCCAACGACATGATGACCAACGGCTCCGGCTGCGGCTGTGACCTGGCCAGCGAGCGCCCGATGGTGCGCAAATACGTGGTCGAGTCGGTGCTGTACTGGGCCACAGCCTACCACATCGACGGTTTCCGCTTTGACCTGATGGCGCTGGAAGACGTGGACACGATGAACGCCATCCGCGCCGCGCTGGACAGTCTGCCCGGCGGCGAGAGCATTTTACTGTACGGCGAGCCCTGGATGGGAGGCGGCACGAACCTTGAAGGCGGCGCACGCCCCGCCGACAAGCGCGCCCTCGACGCGCTGCATGAACGCATCGGATTTTTCTGCGATGACACGCGGGACTGCATCAAGGGCAACGTCTTTGACGCGGCCAACGCGGGCTATGTCAACGGCGCACCGCAGCATGGCTACGATGTGCTGCACTCGATCAGCGCGTGGCGCAGCGGCGCACACGGCTTCTGGCCCAAGTGCGCCGGGCAGGTCGTGCAGTACGTCTCCGCCCATGACAACTACACACTCTGGGACAAGCTGGCCGCCGTGGGCCGCCGCGGCGATTACGACTGCCCCGACGCCGATTTGCTGGCACAGAACCGCATGACGGCGGGCATCTACCTGACCTGCCAGGGTCTGCCCTTTATGCAGGCGGGCGAGGAGTGGGGCCGCACCAAGCACGGCGACCACAACAGCTACAAGGGGCCGCTGGCCACGAACCGGCTGGACTGGACCCGCGCCCACCGCCCGGAGTTTGCCGCGCTGACGGCGTTTTACCGCGGCATGCTGGCCATCCGCCGCGCCTATCCGCGGCTGAGCGGCGCGGCAGGGGAGCCGGAGCCGTTTATTCTGGCGCTGCCGGGCTGGCTCATCGGCTTTGTGCCGGAGAACGACGGCACGGCCACGGCGGGTCAGCTGGCCGTCTACTACAACCCCGAGCGCACCCGCCAGTGGGCCAGCCTGCCCGCCGGTACCTGGCGCAAAGTAAGCGACGGCGTCCACGCCGGTGTGACACCCTTCGGCCCCTGTTTCCGGGATGCGTTGGAGCTGGCCCCGACGAGCGTGACGGTGCTGGTGGCGGAGTAAAAGTATAATCACGTTTCATGGGAGAGGGAGAGCCTCTCCTTTTTTGTTTGTCGCCCCTTTTATTGTGGCCTTGTAGGGAGGGGTCTTGACCCCTCCGCGGGGCGTCGAGGACGCCGCCCCCTACAGTGTGGCAACTTGTCATTTTGTTCACAAAAACTTTGTTTGACAGACTGTCCAATTTCACTGTATAATAGATTTATGCGTTATACGATTTGTAGAATAACCCGCCGCTGCTACAAAGTGTTTACCACACACGGACAAGAAAAGGAAAGGGAGGCCGTCACCATGAGCGACTACGCAGCCATTGAAAAGGAAGCCCGCATTTTTACCGAGGAATGTGTCACCAACAACCGCATTGATCCCACGCTGTTTGCCCAATACGACATCAAGCGCGGTCTGCGCGACAAAAACGGCAAGGGCGTACTGGCGGGCATCACGAACATTTCCCGTATCGACGCCTTTGAGGAGCGCGACGGCCAGAAGGTTCCCTGCGAGGGCAAGCTCTGGTACCGCGGCTACAACGTCTATGACCTGATCCGCGGTCTGCGCGGCAAGCGCTATGCGTTTGAGGGCGCGGCCTATCTGCTGCTGCTCGGCGACCTGCCGAACAAAGAGCAGCTCGAGAGCTTCACCACCTGCCTTGCCAAATGCCGCGACCTGCCGACAAACTTTGTGCGCGACGTCATCATGAAGGCCCCCAGTCACGACCTGATGAACTCGCTGACCCGCAGCGTTCTGACGCTGGCCAGCTACGATGACGACATCGGCAAGACCGACCTGCAGACCCAGCTGGAACAGTGCATCAAGCTCATCAGCGTTTTCCCGATGCTGGCGGTCTACGGCTACCACGCCTACAATTACTATGAGTGCGGCGGCAGCATGTACATCCACCGCCCCGACCCGAGCCTGTCCACGGCGGAAAACCTGCTGAAGATGCTGCGCCCCGACCAGAAGTACACCGACCTCGAGGCCCACGTGCTGGACATTGCCCTGCTGCTGCACATGGAGCACGGCGGCGGCAACAACTCGACCTTCACAACCCGCGTCGTCACCTCGTCCGGGTCGGATACCTACTCCGTCATTGCGGCGGCTCTTTCCAGCCTGAAGGGCCCCAAGCACGGCGGCGCGAACATCAAGGTCATGAAGATGATGGACGACATCCGCGCCCACGTCGCCGACCCGCTGGACGAGGAGGCCATGGCTGATTATCTGGGCCGCATTGTGGACCGCCAGGCGTTCGACCAGAAGGGCCTGATCTACGGCATGGGCCATGCGGTCTACTCGCTGAGCGACCCGCGTGCGGTGGTGTTCAAGAGCTTTGTCCACCAGCTGGCCGACGCCAAGGGCCGCAGCCGCGACTTTGAGTATTACAATACGATCGAGCGGCTGGCCCCGCAGGTCATTGCCGAGAAGCGCCATATTTATAAGGGCGTCTCGACGAACGTGGACTTCTACTCCGGCTTTGTGTATGACATGCTGGGCATCCCGGTGGAGCTGTACACCCCGATATTTGCGGTTGCGCGTATCGTCGGCTGGTCCGCCCACCGCATGGAGGAGCTTGTCAACGTGGATAAGATCATCCGCCCGGCCTACCAGAGCATCATGCAAACAAGGGAGTATGTGCCGCTGGAGGAGAGATAAAAGAGAAAAAAGAGAGAAGAATTTTCGCACAGGGCGAAGGTTCTTCTCTCTTTTTTGGTATAAAGCCCCTTTTGGGGCTGCTTTGCAGGGCAGAGTCTTGCCCCCCTCCGCGGCGGGGTGGGGGCACCCCGCCCTACATTCTCCCGGAAAAGGGGCTGTAGGGCATCAATGCGCTAAGACGGTATTTTTTATTTTCTTGTACACCGCATTTGCTGCCAGCGGCAGAACCAGGCCTGCGGCGGTGTAGGCAAGCCACCAGGCACCGCCCGTGAAGTAAATCGGGAATGCGGCCAGAAGATACGGCTCTCCGCCTGTGGTCAGCAGGCCAAGCCAGGTCACGAGCTTGAAGCTCAAAAAGTGCAAAATCACAATCGGCATCGTCGCACGGCCCAGATAGGCCAGCACCGCCCGGACACAGGGCAGGGGAGCGGTCAGGCACGCGGTCTCCCGCACCAGCACCCAGCCCGCCAGGCTGGCAAGCAGCAGGAAAATCGGGCTGCTGTATCCATTGCCCGCCAGACCCACAGAGCCGAGCCGCCCCAGAATCAGCAGCACCGCAAAGGCCGCTGCAGCAAAAATACCGCGCTGGTACGCCGGTATGCTTTCCCGCGTCGTGCGCCGCAGGACCGTGCCCAGGTAGAACAGGCAGTAGCAGCTGGCCGCAATGCCCAGCCCCCACACATTCCATCCGGCCAGCCCGCAGCGCCAGCCCACCCACAGCAGCACGCCGGAAAAAAGTCCCTGCGGCAGCAGCGTATCGGCACCATGCAGCAGCCTTTGCAGAATAAATTCCACCAAAGCGTACAGAATAGATACTTGAAACAGTGCTTGGATGAACCACATCGCGCCGCCCAGCTGGGTGCCGCCGTCAAACACGCACCAGTGCACGGTGCGGCCAATCACATCCTTCACCGTCACGGGCGTTGTGACGGCATTGCCGGGAGCCTGCAAAATGCGCTCATCACTCGTCAAAATATTCAGCTTTAAAAACAGGTTGTTCAGCACGGTAAAGGCGGTGTTTGCCAGCACAAAGGGCAGCCAGAGCGTGACGGCTTTGCGCTTGATAAAGTGCACCGGCCCGCCGCGCAGGCTGAAAAGCCAGCCGCTCAGCATAAAAAACAGGGCCATGTGGAACAGGTAGATGAAGTCCGTCCCGGGAAAGCCCGAATGCCCCAGCACCATAAGCACAATGCCGATGCCGCGCATACTATCTATTACAGGGTCACGCTGTTTTGCCATAAATCAGAACCTCACTGCGCGTTTTTGGCGCGGCATTTCGGGCAGATGTAGCGGATCGTCAGCGTGTAGCCGCGTACCTCGGTACCGATGGCGGACTCAATGTCGCGGATCAGCCCCACCACCGGCAGGTCGGCCAGGTCGCCGCAGCTGTCACACAGCAGGTGGCCGTGGGGGGTCGGGTTGGCGTCGTAGCGGTCCGGGCCGTCGGGCATTTCCAGATGACCGATCTCACCGTCCAACTCCATCAATTTCAGGTTGCGGTACACAGTGCCGCGCGCAATGTGCGGCATGGCCTGCCGCGCATGGCTGAAAATTTCGTCAGCGGTCAGATGCTCCGGGCATTTTTCACGCATGATACCCAAAATCAGGGCGCGTTGGCGGGTCATGGGCAGACCTCCTTTTCTGATTTAAGAATATATCTTATTCAGATAGTACACTAAAATGTATGCTTTGTCAACCGTCTGTGCAAAATCACCAAGATTCTATTCCGAAATTTTACTTGACAGGGCCTGTTTGTATGCTATAATAAAGTCAAATTAAGACTTATTCCTATTTCAACGGAGGTATTCATTATGGAACTCAGAGGTAGCAAGACCGAGAAAAACCTGTGGGAGGCTTTCGCAGGTGAGAGCCAGGCCCGGAACAAATACACCTATTTCGCGTCCAAGGCCAAGAAGGAGGGCTATGAGCAGATCAGCGCCATCTTCACCGAGACCGCCAACAACGAGAAGGAGCACGCCAAGATCTGGTTCAAGCTGTTGATGGAAAACGGCGAGATCCCCGACACGCTGACCTGCCTGAAGATGGCCGCCGCGGGTGAGAACGAGGAGCACACCTCGATGTACCCGCGCATGGCCGCCGAGGCGAAGGCGGAGGGCTTTACCCAGATCGCCGCGCTGTTCACGATGGTCGCCGCGATTGAGAAGGATCACGAGGAGCGCTACAAAGCGCTGGCCGCCAACATTGAGGCGGGCAAGGTCTACGCCCGCGAGACCGAGCAGGTCTGGCAGTGCCGCAACTGCGGGTTCGTCTATATCGGTCAGCACGCGCCGGTCAAGTGCCCGGTGTGCGCACATCCGCAGAGCTATTTTGAGCTGAAGAGCAGCAACTACTAATTTGTAAAGAAGCGGCAGCCGCAGAGCTTCCGGGCGCATTTCCTATACGCCCCTACGTGTAGGGATCGATGCTTGGCATTACCCCGGGAGCTTTGCGGCTGCCGCTGTGTTATGTGCAAATGCCCGTTTCTGGCTGGTTCGTAGGGGAGGGTCTTGACCCTCCCGCGGGGCTTTGCGCCGCCGCCAGTGTCCCGGGAGACACTGCCCCCATTAGCTATTGCTGTAGGGCGGGGCTCTCTCACCCCGCCGCGGCGGCCCGGGGGCAGGCCGCCCTACGATTTTCATGGAAGATGTGCGCTGGCTCACGGGGCGTCGGAAACGCCGCCCCCTACAGCTGCAATTTTTTCTCAAATTTTTGCTTGACAACCGCTCTATATCATGTTATATTGTTAGCGTTAGTTAAGGCTAACCATAGCGAGTATCCGACCTTCGGAACAACCATAGCCCGCCCAGTGCGGTTCTCTCCCCGTGCTGGGCGGTTTTATGGGGCTGATGGTTAGCAGTTACTAACTATTGTAGAGATAAGGAGTCATCTCATGCAGCAATCGCGTGTCATCCCCAGCCCGCGCAGCTTCGCCTGCGACCTGGCCACCCTATGCGCCCCCACACTGGCGGGGCTCAAGCCTGCCAGCCTGTTCCGCTACCAGCCCGCGCCCGGGCAGGATGCCGCCGCCATGGCCGCCGCCT
>ERZ857922.4109-NODE-4109-length-11444-cov-18.253929_pt1 | contig 11444 bp, 7 predicted proteins | sample MGYA00519579_ERZ857922 | MGnify/ENA primary metagenome ERZ857922 (study PRJEB31778, sample SAMEA3449375) | human gut metagenome | biome: human gut; feature: human-associated habitat; material: faeces | place: United Kingdom | collected 2010/2012 ... | reverse complement strand
TGTTCGCCGCCGAGGAAATCGTATCTGCCAGCGGCACTTCCATTCCCGCAGACGGACTGATTGAGATCATCGCACTCAATGAGGACGGCACGGCAACTGTCAAGACCGACCTGCCGCTTGGCAGCTACTATGTGAAGGAGCTTGCCACCGACAGCCACTATATCCTCTCCGATACCAAATACCCCGTGGTCTTTGAGTACGCCGGTCAGGATACGGCGGTCGTAAAGATCAACGCCAACGACGGCAAAGCCATCGAGAACGACCTTCTCTACGGCTCTGTTTCCGGCAAGAAGGTGGATGAGGACGGTAAGGTACTTGCAGGAGCCGTCATTGGTCTATTCCGCACGGACGACGGCGAGTTTACAAAGGAAACTGCGCTGATGACTGCCACCTCCAAAGAGGACGGCAGCTTTTCTTTTGAGGGCATCCCTTACGGCACTTGGTATATCCGTGAGATCGAACAGCCTGCGGGCTTCGTGCTGGATGATACCGTCTATCCCGTCTCCATCGGCAAGGACGGTCAGGTCGTGGAGATCAAGATCGTCAACAAATATGTCCGTGGAAACATCCATCTGACCAAGGTGGATTCCGAATATCCTGACAATAAGCTGACCGGAGCGACCTTTGAGGTCTACAAGGACAGTAACGCAAACGGCAAGCTGGACGACGGTAATGAACTGCTCGGCACACTGACCGAAAAGGAAATCGGGTCGTATGAGATAAAAGACCTGTTCTACGGTCGTTACTTCGTCAAGGAAACCAAAGCCCCGGAGGGGTTTGTCCTCGATACCGGCGTGTATGAAGTGATGATCGACACGGGCGGCAAGACCTGCGAGGTGGAGAACAAGGCGGGCGTGGGCTTTATCAATGAAGCGATGCGAGGAAACCTGAAGATCGTCAAGACCTCCTCGGACGGCAAGGTCAAGGGCTTTGCGTTCCGCATTACCGGCGCAAACGGCTATGACATTATCCTTGAAACCAACGACAAGGGCGAGATCGTCATTGATGGCATCCGCATCGGGGATTACACCATCTCCGAGGTAAGCAACTCCGCCTCTGCGATGTATGTCCTGCCTGCTGACAAGAAAGCGACGGTCAAGACCGGCTCTACCACCATTGTGGAGATGCACAATGTACTGCGTGATACGCCCAAGACCGGCGACGCCACCAATCTGCCACTGCTCTATGCCCTTGCAGGACTGTCCGCAGTGGGCATTGCCGTGACAGCATTTGTTGGCTTTAAGAAAAAGAAGAAGGAGGGTAATGACTGATGGAGCCTAAAACCATCGTGGCTATCGTACTGGTAGCCTTTATCATCGGCGGCTTTATCTTCTTGCAGATTAGATCGAAAAACAAGAAGTGAGCTGATTATCCAAGGGGCGGAGCAAAAACTCCGCCCCTTTTCTACTACCCGAAGGAGGGATTCAATGAATCAACAGAGAACGGTGGAAAGCCGGGTGCTCTCCATTTTGAAGGACTGTCCGAGAGCAAGGTTCGACGATATGATCCTGATTATGCACTACTACAACCGCTATGCGACTTATCTCAGAGCCGGCGAACTGCCTCTCAATGACCTTGCATTCAACTACAAAGTCTACGGACTGCCGTGCTTTGAAACCATCCGCAGGGCAAGGCAGCGTGTGCAGTCGCTTTTTCCGGAATACTCCCGCAACGCTGAGCAGGATGATATGGTTATCATCATCGGCATTCTCTGAGGTAACGGCTATGGAAAATGAAAAGAGAAAGGTCGGTGATTACACCGTCCTCTGCGCCGTGAATATCGGCTCCCGTGAAATCATCCTTGCCGAGAATGAGCAGAGTGCCAACGGAGAACGCTTCCTCTGCTGCTACGGAGAGCGCAACGACATATTTGAAAAGTTTACCGAGTGTGCTGTTGGTGACGATTATATTGATGCAGCGCTGTTCTTTGCAGAGCGCATCAAGCAAGACGCCGAGAGGTTTCGGGCAGAGGTTGAAAATCTGGATATTCCCGTGACGGTTATCACCCAAGCGGACTGCATTCCCGACCACTATAAGAACGACATCAACGGCAAAATCATTGCCATCAATCCGGCTGTTCTCAAGCCGGAGTATCAAAGAGCTGACCGGCAGCTTTATCTTGTGACCGGCGGTTTTGGTGCTTCGGCAAATGCCCGTGGCAGCGCTGTGTTTTGCAGAAACCTCTATGACGGTAAGGATACCCGCTATGAGCGTATGGATGTGCTGGGTGAAGTAAAGCCGGAGCGTATGCCAGATTGGGCAAAAGAAAAAGCGGCTGCTATCAGCCGTAAGCACAAAACCAAGGGACAAGAACGATAAGGAGGTAAACATCTATGGCAGCAAAGAAAACCGCAGCCGAACAGGGCTTGCAGCAGAAAATGAAGGTGCTGGCAAAGCTCTTTGACGCAGGCTGTAAAACCGAAAAAGATCTGAAGGCGCTGACCTTGCCGACGATTCTGAAAATCCCCGATGTGACCGTGCCGGATATGACGATCATCACCGAGCTTCAGGAGCAGGTCGCAAAGAACCGCCTTTTCTCTTACTTGGGAGGTGGAACAGATGAGCCAAGCGACACGACCGAGTGACCGCCACATCATTTGGAGCAACCGGAGCCTTGATGTGGATGACTGGCGAGAGGACTACAAGGAGTTCCTTGAAGCGAACGAACTGGACGACGACCCGAATGATGAGCAGGCGCTCTATGAGTGGATGGTGGAAACCAATGACGACTACCTTTCCGATGAGCGAGTCAACCTGAATGTTCAGCTTTCCCGGCCGATCATTGTCATTGGCGACATCGGCAGATGGAACGGCAGAGTGATGGGCTACAAGGACATCCCATCCGGCAACATCCGAGATTGCCTGTATGCCGACACCGACTATACCGAATGGTATGTAGATAAGTACGGCGATCTTCGTGCCGATGCGACTCATCACGACGGCACGAATCACTATCTTTACCGTGTGTTCAAAGACGGCGTTTCCGAAACGCAGATGGAGAACCTGAAAGATAAAATCTATCACGGCAAAGCCACACGAGCCGATATTACCCGGCTGACCCGGCGACTTGGGGATGAGATCGCCGCCGTTTACGGCTTTGACATCCCGAAACAAAGAGTATCTCAAGAGAGGAGTGAGCGATAATGGCAGATTTCACACTGCGACCGCTGACCGTTCCCGAACGCAAATACACCTACGCTCAAAGCTCGCAGCTTCAAGGGCAGACAGGCAATATCGGTTATCTGCGTGGGGACTTCGGCTCAAGCGGCGATCAGTTTTATACCACTTGGTTTGATACCCGACCGCAATGGAAAAGCGATGAGTTCAAGCGGGACTTGGACGATGTAATCAACGCCCTGCGCTCCGAGGAGTACGGACTGCTTCAAAGCCGTTCTCAGATGGTGCGTTATGGGCGTGAGAACAAAGAAAGCGAAATGCAGGGTGCTTATACCACTGAGTTCGGCTTCCGAGCAGATACCGAGAAATATGTGTTCGTGCTTCGCTGTAATCCAACGAGGGGCGACTATAACTTCTACTGCCTCTGCTATGTAAAGAAATGGCTGGACAAGCACATCGAAGAAGCCAACCGGGACATTCGCTTTATTGACAGCCACTATAAAGAGTTGTTCCGTATCCCGGACGGAGAGCGCATCATTGTGACCGACCGTGACGGTAAGACGGAAAGCTATCCCTGCCGCTATATTGATAGCTATCACACAGAGGTTGGACGCAATCTCTTTCACATTTGCGAGTTTGCCGAGCGTATGGAGCAAGGCGGCTGTACCTACGCTCCAATGGAGCCGCCCTTGCCTCCGATGTGCTATTCCATACTCCCGTCTACCGGCGAAGTCATTCAAATCGACCGCTGGCAAAAGGGCTATACCGCCACAAGTTTTAACGATGGGAACCGTGCGGAGAACGAAGCAATTAAAGACAAGTTCAATGAAAAGCTGGGTGTCAGCAAGGCGCAGGAGCAGGCGATGCTCGCCGGTTCTATGATCCGGTGGGACTCCATTGCCGCCAAACCCAAGAGCTATGATGAGAACGGCAAAGCTATCAAGCCAAAAAACTATGAACGATAAGGAGGTGTCCGCCGATGGCACGAAAATACGACTTCATTTCGGAGCTGTATAACCGAACCTGTAAAACGGTCGTTGCAAACCCCGCAAGCTGGGAAGCGTTTCTGCGCTCTGCCTGCTACAACTACCGTCTGCGTTTTGATGAGCAACTTTTGGTTCACGCTCAGCGACCGGACGCCACCGCCGTTCTTCAGATCGACGACTGGAACCAAAAGTTCGGGCGATGGGTCAATCGTGGAGCACACGGCATTGCCGTTTTTGAGGATGCCGACCAACGCCGCCAGCGGCTTGTCCACTACTTCGATATTTCCGACACGCATCCCAGCCGCTTTTCCCGCAGAGTTCCCATTTGGCAAATGCGGGACGAATACACGGCAGAGGTGATCGATACGCTGGAAAGCACCTTCGGAGAGTTGAACGACAAGGAAACCCTCGCCGTTGCCATCGAGTCGGCGGCAAGAAATGCCGTTGAGGACAACATCCCCGACTATCTTACCGACCTTCTTTACAGCGTGAAGGACAGCTTCTTAGACGGCGTATCCGAAGAAGAAATCACCCACATTTTCAAAACAGCGGTGCGAAACAGCGTCGCCTATATGACGATGACCCGCCTGGGCATTGAAGCCGGAGAATACTTTGAACCCGATGATCTTCGGGATGTGGTGAATTTTACGACGCCTGCCACGCTGAACGCCCTCGGCTATGCCACCAGCGATATTGCGGAGATGGGACTTGCGGAGATTTCCCGCACCATTCTTGCCCTCGACCGTCAAAATCGCATAATTGCAGAGAAAACCAAAGCCGATTACAATGTAGGCAAAGAAAAAACCGAAAGGAGTCCTGATGATGAACGAGATCACTTACACGATGCAGGGGGATTATCTGCTCCCCGATCTGACAATGCCGGAGCAGCCGGAGCTGTCGATGGGCAGGTACGCCCGGATGCGGAAGAAGTTCCTGAAGGAGCATCACAAGGTACGCTACTACAACCTGCTGACGAGCTGCGCCCTGAACGAGCATCTGAACGACACGGAGCGCAGAGCGAACGAGATGGAACAGATGCTGACGGAGCAGATGGCGGCGTCGGAGGGCGTGACGGAGAGCCTGAAAGCGACGGATATGATGAGTTGGGTTCGGAAGATGAACAGCATCCGGAGCCGAGTGCAGGAGATCGTGATGACGGAGGTAATCTTCGCTTAGACTATTACGACCGAAGCCACGAGGATAAAAGCCTGCCGTTCTTCGGCGGTGACGATACCGTTCGTGAAATTCTCGGCACTACGCCGCACCTGAAAGCAAGTAAAGACGAGATACGGGCATTCTTTGAAGCTACCGCTGATGAGGACGCCCGTATTTCTTATATCAAGCGCATTTTCAACAACGACTATACCGAGGTCATTCTGAGTGACGGTCGGCGTGTGGGCTATAAGACCTATCAGAATGTGTTGCAGCTTTGGGAGGGCAGTTATCTCTCCCGCACGGCACAGAGTTTCTATGATTGGGGCGTAATTGCCCAGCACTTTGAAGCGATGCGGTTGCTTGGGGAGTTGCAGGACACGATGAAGCCGCTGCCGTCCATTGACGGGCAGTTGAGCTTGATGACAGCAGGAGCAGAGGAACGAAAGCCCTCTGCTTTTACTTTCTCTCAGGAGATCATCGACGCTGTTCTCACCCGTGGCAGCGGCATCTCTGAGGGGAAAATGCGAATCTATGAGCAGTTCCACAAGAGCCTGTCTGCAAAGGAAAATGCCGATTTCCTAAAAAATGAATACGGCTGGGGCGGTGCTTATCCCGTAATCGTCGGAGCCAATATTGATGAGCAGCACGACGGCAAGGGCATCCGTATTTCTAAAGGCATCGGAAGTGATAAACCTCATATCGACCTGAAATGGAGTCAGGTGGAGAAGCGTATTGCAGAGCTGATAAAACTCGACCGTTACCTGAACCCCAAGGAAAAGGCACAGTACCCTGAGTGGCTGCAAAAGCAGGAGGAACGCCGTGCAGCACTTGCCGAGGAACGAAGGAACAGAGAAATCTTGTCTACCGCACCGTCCGAAAAGACGGAGCCGAAAAATGAGCGATATGAATACCATCTCGGCAGCACCGTCTATCTCGGCGCAAACGAGTATGAAATCCTGTCCTTTGATGATGAGCGTGTAATGCTCTATGATACGCAGTTTCCGCTTTTCAACAAGGAAATGACGAGAGCTGAATTCGACAGCAAGGTGCAGGAGAACCCGCTGAATGACCATTTGAAGGTCGCTATTAAACAGCCCGAAGAAAAGGCGGTTGAGTTCGACATCGGGATGGGCTATCTCGGCAACGGTCTGACCGTTTGGAACCGTGCCGTGGAGGTCAATGGGGACTATCAGAACATTGCTCATATCTCCCCCGAAGGTGAGATCACCTTCTATGTGCAGGACTTGCCGCAAAGTGTTGTGGAGCGTATCAGACAGACGGCAGAAAGAGAAAAGTCAAAGGATGCTGCTTTGCCGGAGTTCTATCAGGCGTATCTTAAAACCAAAGCAGACAATCCGAGTAGCCTTGTACTGTATCAGATGGGAGATTTCTTTGAAGCCTATGCTGATGACGCAGAGGTCGTCGGGACAGCCCTTGATTTGACGCAGACGACCCGTGCCGTCGATCACAACACCCGTGTCCCTATGGTGGGATTTCCGCAGCACCGCTTGGAAACCTACCTTACAATGCTGACCGACAGAGGGTACGATGTAGAGGTCAACGCTTTGGAGGACGGTAAACGCATTACCCGCACCGTGGTTTCCACCACGAAGGAAGCACCCATCGAGTCCAAACCTATCGGTAGGATCGACTATCTCGGCACGGACGGCAAGGTCGGTGAAAGCATCGAGTACACCAGTCCTTATCAGTTCGAGAAGGACATCAAGGAGGAAAACTACTACGGTGTGCCGATGAGCATTGTTCTGTATAAGGACAAGGACGGCAACACGATTCCCTATGACTTTCTTACTCGACTTGACCCACCTCCCAAGGGCTTTGAGATCATCGACAGCCCGTATTTGCCGGAAAATGCTCTGGATAAAGCGAAGCATCTCATCGATGATTTTTGCCGTGAGGAGTATCAGCGTGAGGATGGTGCGGACTACACTGACCTTGCCAATGTGGGTGTTGCCTACACTACGACGGAGGACGACAAGCACGAAATACAGGCAAGGGTCAACCTTGTGGATTTCCGCATCGAAACTCTTGCAGACGGCAAAGTCGTCCGCAGTGAGCAGTATGCGTCCCTTGAAGAACTGACCGAAAAAGGACTGCAAGCACTGTCCTTTGACGACCTTGTTTATCTCTCCGAGGAAGAACTTGCACAGGTGGAAGCACCCCTTACCCCTGTTTGGGAGCATCCGAAGAAAATCCGGGTGCAGTCCTTTGACATTCATCCCGAAATCCCAATGGCAGACCGTCATACCTTTGACCTTGCTTCGCACGAGGTCGAGGAGGTCAACAAGAAAGAACGCTTCCACCGCAACTATGCGGCGATCACCGTTCTGAAAAGGTGTCAGGAAGAAAACCGCTTCGCCACACCGGACGAGCAGATCATTCTTTCCAAGTATGTTGGCTGGGGCGGTATTCCCGAAGCCTTTGATGAGCGAGCCGGTTCTTGGCAGACAGAGTTCGGGATGCTGAAAAACATCCTGACACCGGAGGAATACGCTTCAGCAAGGGAAAGCACTCTGACCGCTTTCTACACGCCGCCAACGGTTATCAATGCCGTGTATAAGGTGATGAAACAGCTTGGCTTCCGTGAGGGCAACATCTTGGAACCGTCCTGCGGCATCGGGCATTTTATCGGTATGCTTCCCGAAGAAATGAAGGAAAGCAAGATCTACGGTGTGGAGCTGGACACAATTTCTGCCGGCATCGCACAGCAGTTATATCAAAAGTCCTCTATCGCCGCACAGGGCTTTGAGGAAACCAACCTCCCCGACAGCTTTTTTGATGCCGTTGTGGGGAATGTACCCTTCGGGGATTTCAAAGTCCCTGACAAGCGTTACGACAAGCACAAGTTCCTCATCCACGACTACTTCTTCGCCAAATCCTTGGACAAGCTCCGTCCGGGCGGCGTAATGGCGCTCATTACGAGCAAAGGCACAATGGACAAGGAAAACTCCGCTGTCCGCAAGTATATTGCTCAACGAGCTGACCTGCTTGGTGCTATCCGTTTGCCGAACAACACCTTTAAGGGAAATGCCGGGACGGAAGTCGTTTCGGACATTCTTATTCTGCAAAAGCGTGACCGCATTGTGGATATAGAGCCGGATTGGGTACAGCTCGGCACGGATGAAAACGGTATCCTGATGAACAGCTACTTTGTTGAGCATCCCGAAATGATACTCGGAGAGATGAAAATGGTGTCGGGGCGTTTCGGTCCCGAAGCCACCTGCGTCCCTTACGAGGGGGCAGACCTTGCCGAACAGCTCAGCGAAGCCGTTTCCAATATTCACGGTGAGCTGACCGCATATGAGGTGGAGGATGAGCTTGCAGAGGAGGACAATTCCATTCCCGCAGATCCCACCGTTCGCAACTTCTCCTATACGGTGCTGGACGATAAAATCTACTTCCGAGAAAACAGCCGTATGGCTCCGGTGGAGGTATCGGCTACTGCAGAGAACCGCATAAAGGGTATGATCCGCATCCGTGATTCGGTCAGAAAGCTGATCGAATTGCAGACGGAGGACTACCCCGACTCGGAAATTAAAGCGGAGCAGGAGCGATTAAACGCTCTTTATGATACCTTTTCCAAGCAGTACGGACTTATCAACAGCCGTGCCAACATCTCCGCATTTTCGCAGGACAGCTCCTTTTCTCTGCTCTCGGCTCTTGAGGTCTTGGGCGATGAAGGTCAGCTTGAACGCAAGGCGGATATATTCTACAAGCGAACCATCAAACCACACACCCCGGTCACTTCCGTAGATACCGCCAGCGAAGCACTTGCTGTTTCTATGGGCGAAAAAGCCCGTGTGGATATGGACTATATGTGCGAGCTGACCGGCAAGACCGAGGAAGAAATCTTTGCAGACTTAAAGGGCGTTATCTTTCTGAACCCAATGCACGGGTACGGCAATTCCACGCAGGCAAAGTATCTGATGGCAGACGAATACCTCTCCGGCAATGTCCGGGAAAAGCTGGTACTCGCCCGAAAGTCGGCGGAGCTTTACCCCGAAGATTACACCGTCAATGTGGAAGCACTGGAACGGGTACAGCCGAAAGACCTGACCGCCAGCGAGATCGCCGTTCGGCTTGGTGCTACTTGGCTGCCGACCGAAATTGTCGAACAGTTTATGTTTGAGTTCTTGGGAACACCGAGGTACGCACAGTGGAACATCAAGGTTCATTTCTCTGCCTATACCGGTGAGTGGAATATTGAGGGTAAGTCCTATGACCGCAGCAATGTGAAGGCATACAGTACCTACGGTACGGGGCGCATCAACGCCTATAAGATCATCGAGGAAACTCTGAACCTTAAAGATGTCCGCATCTTCGACTATGTAGAGGACGCAGACGGCAAAAAGAAAGCCGTCCTGAACAAAAAGGAAACGGCAATCGCACAGGCAAAGCAGGAGCTTATCAAGCAGGGCTTTCAGGATTGGGTCTGGTCTGACCCTGAGCGCAGAGAACGGCTCTGCCGCCTTTACAACGATAAATTCAACAGCCTGCGTCCCCGTGAGTACGATGGAAGCCACATCGTTTTCAGTGGTATGAACCCGGAAATCGAGCTTCGGGAACACCAAAGAAATGCGGTGGCGCACATCCTATACGGCGGGAATACGCTGCTTGCACACGCCGTGGGTGCAGGGAAAACCTTCGAAATGGTTTCGGCGGCGATGGAGTCCAAACGGCTTGGATTGTGCAGTAAATCCCTGTTTGTCGTACCCAACCACCTCACCGAGCAGTGGGCATCGGAGTTCTTACAGCTTTATCCCTCAGCCAACATTTTGGTGGCAACGAAGAAAGACTTTGAAACCAAGAACCGCAAAAAGTTCTGTGGCAGAATTGCCACCGGCGACTACGATGCCATCATTATCGGGCATTCGCAGTTCGAGAAAATACCGATGTCCATTGAACGGCAGCGAGCGATCCTTGAGCAGCAGCTTGATGAGGTAACGGAGGGCATTACGGAACTGAAAAAGAACCGTGGAGATAACTTCTCCGTAAAACAACTGGAGCGCACAAAGAAATCTGTCAAGCAGAAACTCGATAAGCTCAACGACCAATCCAAAAAGGATGATACAGTGACCTTTGAGGAGTTGGGTGTGGACAGACTTTTCATTGATGAGAGCCACTACTATAAGAATTTGTTCCTCTTTACAAAAATGCGGAATGTAGGCGGCATCGCACAGACCGAAGCACAGAAATCCAGCGACCTTTTTATGAAGTGCCGCTACCTTGACGAGATTACGGGCGGTCGTGGTACAGTGTTTGCGACAGGAACGCCGATCTCCAATTCGATGGTCGAACTTTACACCATTCAGCGATACTTGCAGTACAATACCCTTGTTCAGAACAACTTGCAGCACTTCGATGCCTGGGCTTCCACTTTCGGAGAAACCATTACGGCAGTAGAACTTACACCCGAAGGATATAATTTAGTAGGACGATAAATAATGCGTTCCTAAATTGAAAATAGGCTATCAAAATCGGTTTTGGAACTTCAAAAAAATCTTTTAATTTTCTTGAAAAACAGTTCCGCTTTGCACCCCTATTTTCTCCTATTAGCAGAGGGAGTAATCCCTGTAATGCTAAATCAGATTACATAAAGAAAGGAGGATAAGAGAATGTCAAGGACTTCAAAGATTACAGCACTTTATGAGCGTTTATCAAGAGATGATGACCTCAATGGTGAGTCAAATTCAATCACCAACCAAAAGCAATACTTGGAAGATTACGCCCGAAGAAATGGCTTTACGAATATCCGCCATTTTACTGACGATGGTTTTTCGGGTGTGAATTTCAATCGTCCGAGTTTTCAAGAGTTGATTAAAGAAGTAGAAGCAGGAAATGTCGCAACGATTATTGTTAAGGATATGAGCCGATTGGGGCGAAATTATCTGCAAGTCGGCTTTTATACGGAAGTTCTGTTTCCACAGAAAGATGTCCGCTTTCTTGCAATAAACAACAGTATTGACAGCGATAATGCTTCTGATAATGACTTTGCCCCGTTTTTGAATATAATGAACGAGTGGTACGCCAAAGACACAAGTAATAAAATCAAGGCTGTGTTTGATGCCCGTATGAAAGACGGAAAGCGTTGCAGCGGTTCTATTCCCTATGGGTATAACCGATTAGCAACCGACAAACAAACGCTTGTCGTTGACCCTGTGGCTTCTG
>ERZ857922.4100-NODE-4100-length-11469-cov-5.651568_pt1 | contig 11469 bp, 2 predicted proteins | sample MGYA00519579_ERZ857922 | MGnify/ENA primary metagenome ERZ857922 (study PRJEB31778, sample SAMEA3449375) | human gut metagenome | biome: human gut; feature: human-associated habitat; material: faeces | place: United Kingdom | collected 2010/2012 ... | reverse complement strand
ATAACTCCGTTCCATCATCAATCTGTCCGTTTCCGTTGATATCTCTTACCAGCAAGCCGTCGTCTTTTCCGACCCAAGAAGTTTTTTCAGCAAATCCGTTATTATCATGATCGAAATGTGTTCCATTTTCTGCGGTTGTTGTTTCCACCCCATCTCCATCCAAATCCACAATCAGTGGGGATCTTGTATTCTCTCCTGTTTTCGTATTGTACCTTATGCCCAAAGCCACTGCTCTAAGATTTTCATCAAATTGTTGAGCAATGGCATAGTCATCATTAATTCTTTTATTAAGTCTTTGTGCAATACTAATATACTGATTAAGATTGCCTGCAAAATTTGTACATGCAATATTAAATCTTTTTGCCAAAGTGCTTAGCGCAGCACCTACAATACTTATTCCCCTTTTAGCATTTTCAACTATACTATTATTACTTCTTGTTTGTATCTCTCCAGGAAAGGGAATATCCAACGAAGAATTGTTAATGTATTGGAAAACACTTTTTACATACCCATCTTTACATAATTCAGAGTGTAATTCTTCCTCAAACTCTTTGGCCGTACATAAATTTTGTTCATCTGAAAAATTTCTTAACATTGAAATAAAACTATTATTAACGGGTTCTTGTTGTTGTAATTCTAACAAACCGTTAATAAAATTATCTGAAAGTAGTTGGTCAATTAAAGAGTCACTTAATTCGAAGTATTGCAATGTTTCAGAAAGAATTGACTTAAGTTCGTTAAAATCAGCGGTATTATTCATGAGAAACTCCTTACTTTTGATGTAAAATAACCCTTTAGATAGAACCAAACAAATTATCTGCAAATAATGAGATATGTTGTTTTTATTACAAGAAAATAAATATGGATACCTTTAGAATATTAGAGAGGTTTCTGAAGGACACCTCCTGCCGCTTTCTTATGCGTGCATTTATTAATTTTATGAAAAATTAAAAGAAACGCCCCAATATAAAAGTATTTTTGTTGTAACTGGGTAAAAAAAAGCAACTTCAACTTCTGAAGAAGTTGAGCATTATTGAAAAAATGAATATAAGAAAATAAAAAGACGTTACCTGAAGTAAAATCTGAAATCTCTTCACAATATTTAAATGAAGAGGCTTGTTTGTATGGCACAGCTGCAAATCTAAAATAGCATTCCAAGATCCTACTCCATCTTTTAGACTTATTATAACTTTCGCACAAAAATTTTAAATTGCAAGGAGAAAATACATCTGTCCGTTGTTACTATATAACATATTATACTCAAAAGTGACGACTCGTTACAAAATAGCAAACAAAAGCTGTGTATAACTTTTTATTCTTAATGTTTTTCTAACTATTGTATTTTGTTGGCTCTAAAATATTCACATAAACCTTGGAAAGAGGTGGAATCCTGAACGATACTGCCAATTTAGATTGTATTAACGATAGCTTAAACTTTACATCATAAAATTACGATATGTAATCAGCTAAAGGGGGCTTCATATGAAAAAGTTTTTAGCAACAACGGCAATAGCATTGTGTTTATCGGGAGCTTTCTATATGGCTGAATGTTTTGCTCAGGGAAAGCAAAACAATTTAATTAACAATGAAATAACACCGGATACTTATAGAAATCTGAGAAAAGTAATATTAGAAGGTTCTCCTGACGAATTGAAAGAGATGATAAGGAACGGTTTAAACGTTAATGGAATGTATCGATGTGAGATACCTCTTAATATGGCTATATCAAGCTTGGCATATGCTTTAGGATCTGCAACAGGTTTTCCTCCTGAAAATGCCGTAGAAAAAGTTAAAATCTTAATAGAATCAGGAGCGGATGCTAATTTTGAACCATGTACTCCTGCTTCTGTTCCATTAGTTACCGCAATACAACTTCCTTTTGATATGTATAGTCTTGAAGAATCTTTTTATCGTGCAATTGATGAGGAAATAAAATCAGATAAAGGTACAGAGAATTGTTTGGCAGGAGCTATTCCTAAACCATGTAAAGAGCTTACACAGGAAGATAGAAAAGCAATTAGAGAATCAATACATGAAACCTATGAAATAGCGAGAAAAAATTTAGTACCATATATGATGAATATTATTAGGTTTTTAGTAGATAATGGTGCAAATATTAATGCTACAGATGCGAAGAATAGGACACCTCTTCATCGCGCAGCTTTAATACCTCAGACAATCACTTTAGAACCATTATCATTTCTTATTGAAAAAAAAGCAAATGTTAATGTACCAGATATAGAAGGGAACACTCCTATATTTATAGCTTATTCTTATGACAATACCTCTGCTGTGAAATTACTTATAGATGCTGGAGCAGATGTAACAATGAAAAATCATAATGGACTTTTATATAATCAACTTACTGGTAGTGTTAAAAGAATATATCTTGATAAAGAGGGGACAATCAAACAGGATGATAATTTTGGTGTAAAACATAATTTATAATCTGAAATAAATTAATAATTATTCTAATAACATTAAGAAATTTTATCATTTGTGAAAACGTGCTTTAATAAGAAATTCTTAATAAGTTTTCATGCGCAACAGAGGTATAATAAAGCCCCCTGCTCTATGGAGTAGGGGGCTTTGTATCGTTTAATACCTCCTTTAGATTGCTTTTCGGGTCAAATCCTGACTGGCAGCCAGAGAATACATGTCGCTGACATTCTCAGTCGGATTAGACAGGGTGTCTGTCGAAGCCGAATTGCTGACGCTGAAGCTGTTCATCGCCTGTATCAGCTGATCAGCATTGCTGATATCCAGCGTGCTGCCGTCATGGAACTCTATGGTTTCAACTTTGGAACTGTCATAACGGAAGTGGTCATTTATCTGAATGCCCTTAATTTCATCACCGTTGATGGAGATTTTCAGATTGTTGCCAATTTTCTCAAATGACAGATCACTCTGGCTAATACCTTCCCCAAAGACAATCTTATCATTGCCTCCGGCTTCAGTGATAGTATCGAAGCCATCACCAAGATTGTAAATATAGGTATCATCGCCATTACCGCCGTTTAGATAATCATTTCCAATGCCACCAATCAACGTATCATTACCTTCACCGGCGTTGATGGTATCATGACCGCCGTTTCCGTAAATGACATCATTATAGGATGTTCCGTTGACAGTTTCATTAGCGTTAGTTTGTTGCAGCGTTAACCCCTGAGTTGAGAGATTAAAGATTGCCCCATCAGCAAACTGGAGTGTTTCAACCTGATAATTTGTCCCTCTATAAAAATCATCTATCAAAATGCTTTGGCTTACATCATCATTGATAGTGATTCTTAAGTCATTGCCTTCTTGGGTAAATTTCAAATCATCCAAGGCAATTCCAGTTCCGAATTTAATTTTATCGTTACCTCGGGTCTCGCTAATCGTATCGATACCATCTCCTAAATTATAGATGTAGGTATCACGTCCATAGCCTCCGTTTAGAGTATCATTGCCTTTACCTCCCGTAATAACATCATCATCGTCTCCGGCATTGATGGTGTCATTGCCGAAACCACCGATAATCGTATCATCATAATCAGTTCCGTTTATGGTCATATTATCGGTTCTATCTGACTGATCTAATGTCAATCCAGTTTCGGAGAGATAAAATACCGAATTGTCAGCAAAATGAATTTCTCCTATTTTATAAGAATCATTATAGAAGAAGTTATTAATCATAATTCCCTGATTTTTATCTCCATTCAGGTAAATTAACAAATTATTGCCCATTTGGGTGAAAGTAAGATTATTTTGAGTAATTCCTTCGCCAAAGATAATCTTATTGCTGCCGGCATCATCTGTAATTGTATCTAAACCGTCACCGAGGTTATAAACGTAGGTATCATTATCTCCGCCACCATTTAAGGTGTCGTTTCCTGTACCTCCAATCAGAATATCATTACCATAGTTTCCGTTAATGGTGTCATTTCCTCCATTGCCATAAATGGTTTCGTTACTGTCAGTTCCGTTGATGGTTTCGCTATGTTCACCCTGTACTAAAGTTATATCCAGCTGCGTCAGTAATTTGGTTGTTCCATCTGAAAATTGCAATTCTTCTATCTGATTAGAACTTCCATTATAGTAGTTGACAATTTCAAAACCTTGTTTCGGATCGTCGTTAATTGTAATTATCAAAGAGTTATTATATTGTCTGAAAGATAGATTCTCCAAAGAAATACCTGTTCCGAAAATAACCTTATCATAGCCTAATGAATCGTTAATAGTATCAAAGCCATCCCCGAGATTATAAAGATATGTGTCATCTCCATCACCGCCGTTTAACGTATCATTACCTTTGTTTCCATAAATAATGTCATTTCCAAGGCCTGCGTTAATGGTATCATTTCCTTCTCCGGCATTAATGCTATCGCTTCCATCACCGGCATTGATAGTTACAGAATACGTATTCTGAGCATTGATAATATCGTCAGATGGCGTTCCGGTAATAGTATCACCCACAGAAACGTGCTGATCAAACGTCAGACCTGAGGACACCAAATTAAATATGCTTCCATCTGCAAACTTTATATCATTCAGCATATAACTGCTTCCATAAAAGAAATTGACCAATACAATTCCTTGCGTTTCATCATTATTAACAATAATTCTAAGATTATTGCCTTCACAACGGAACGAGAGGTTTTCAAGAGTTATACCCTCGCCAAATTGTAACTTGTCTATATTAGAAGCAGTTATTGTATCAAGGTCATCACCTAAATTCCAGATAAAGGTATCTGCATCGCCATCCCCATTGATGGTATCATTTCCTTTGCCACCAATGATGATATCCGTTCCATTGCCGCCGGAGATCGTGTCATTACCATCTTTACCATAGATAATGTCATTGCCGTTTCCGCCTGAAATATCATCATTACCTTTACCTCCGTAGATAGTATCAGCATAATCCGTCCCTAAGATTCTTTCTGATCTATCATCATGATGAATAACTAAACCGGAATTCTGAATTGGGAAGATCGAACCATCAGCAAAGATGATGTTTTCAGGCCTATAATCATTACCGTAGTAGTAGTTATTACAAATAATGCCTTGAGTCATATCTCCTTTGACAACTATTCTCAAATTGTTTCCTTCTGCGTAGAAGGTTAAGTCCTCAAAAGTAATACCTTCTCCAAACTTGAGATGATCAATGTCCGAGAAAGTAACGGTATCCAGATCATCTCCTAAATTCCAAACGATAGTATCTTCACCAACACCTCCATTTATAGTGTCATTACCTTTGCCACCATATATAATATCAACTCCTCCTTCTCCATTAATTGTATCGTTGCCGGAACCACCATATATAATCTCATCATTGGTAGTCCCACTAATAGAATCATTATTATCAGTTCCGTGCAGCGTAATGGTTCCTTTGGACAAGTTCATGGTTGAACCATCGGCAAACTCAAGCTGTTCGATTTTATAGTTATCATCGTAGAAGTGCCGAAAGATGCGAATACCATCATTATCACGACCTTTTATACTAATGAATAAGTCGCTTCCATCTTTCTGGAAAATCAAATCCGATTGTGAAATTCCTTCGCCAAAGATGATTTTATCGCGCCCATAAGGATCAGAAATGACATCATAACCATCTCCAAGGTTATAATAATATGTATCCTTATCATAGCCCCCGTTTAAGGTATCATTACCCTTGCCGCCGGTAATATCATTGTAACCGTCTCCGGCATTGATTGTGTCGTTACCATTGCCTCCGGTTAATATATCATCGTCGGCAGAGCCTTCAATTACCTGATCGGGCAAAGAAACCAAATTTCCAATAAGATCAGCAACGGAAACCTCTGAACCGTCTGCAAATTCAATTGTGCCGATCTTATATCCATCATTGTTGTAATAATTTTCAATAATCAAACCTTGAGATGGATCGTTATTGACAATAATCCGCAGGTTATTGCCAACCTGAGCAAACGACAGTTCTGCCTGTGTAATATCAGCACCAAATTTAATTTTATTGGTTCCTTGATAATCGGATATGGTATCAATACCGTCATTAAGGTTCCAAACATAGGTATCGTCGCCAGAACCTCCTTCCAGACGGTCATGTCCAGTTCCGCCCGAAAGGATGTCATTGCCGTTTTCGCCATACAATGTGTCATTGCCGCCATTACCGTAAATGACATCATCATAATCCGTTCCGGTAATAGTCTCTGCGCAATCGTACTGATCAAAAGTCAGACCCATTTCAGATAGATTTTTCGTTGTTCCATCGGCAAATTCTAACTGTTCGATCCTGTAATTACCATTGGATATAAAGTTATTAATCTGAATTGCTTTTGTTTTGTCATCACTGAGGAAAATAAGCAGCGAATTGTTATCACCGTTGGCAAATTTAAGGTCTGTAAAGGAAATGCCTTCACCAAACTTTATTTTATCATTTCCGGAAGAATCGGAGATAATGTCATATCCATCACCAAGGTTATAAATATAAGTATCGTCTCCGGCACCGCCATTGAGTGTATCATTGCCAATGCCGCCTATTAGTGTGTCGTTACCATTCTGCCCATTAAGCGTATCATTTCCAGTTCCGCCGTAAATGGTATCATTGCCACTGTCTGCATTGACCGTGTCATCACCGCCATTAGCATAAATAACGTCATCATACTTTGTTCCGGTAATTGTTTCAGAACCATCATGCTGTTGGAAGGTGAGACCGATTTGTGTGAGATCTACCGTCGAACCATCCGCAAACTCTAAAGTTTCTATGCCGTAGCTGCCACTGAAATAATCGTTTATTTTAAAACCTTGTGTTTTATCTTCATTGACATAAACAGTAAGATTATTGTTGTCATTTTCAAAAGACAGATCTTCAAAGGAAATGCCTTCACCAAACTTTATTTTATCGGTTCCGGAACTATCTGAAATGGTGTCGAAACCATCCCCAAGATTATAAATATAGATATCATTACCTGAGCCTCCATCTAAGGAATCATTCCCTTTGCCGCCAACGAGGGTATCATTATCTCCTTGACCATTGAGTGTATCATTTCCATTTCCGCCGTAAATGGCATCATTGCCACTGCCAGCATTGACCGTGTCGTTGCCGCCATTGGCATAAATGACATCGTCATAAGCTGTTCCGGTAATTGTTTCAGAACCATCATGTTGTTGGAATGTAAGACCAATTTGCGTAAGATTTACCGTCGAACCATCTGCAAACTCTAAGATTTCTACGGTGTAGTTACTGCCATAGAAATAATTATTCAATTGAAGGCCTTGTGTTTTATCTCCATTGACATAAATGATTAAATTATTTCCTGAATTTTCAAAAGACAAGTCTTCAAAAGAAATGCCTTCGCCAAATTTAATCTTATCTTCACGGCCTTCCGTTGAGCTGCTTTGGTAGTCACTAATGGTATCAAAACCATCTCCCAGATTCCAAACATAAGTATCATTGCCATAACCTCCATCTAAGGAATCATTACCTTTGCCACCAATGAGGATATCGTTACCTTTTCCGGCCTCGATTGTGTCATTACCGCCATTCCCATAGATAATGTCATCATATTGGGTACCACTAACATCGTCATAGCGGTCTGTCTGCTGGAATGTAAAGCCCATTTCGGTCAGATTTTTAACAGTACCATCGGCTAACTCAAGATATTCAATACGGTAATAATCAGAATTGAACTGATTTCTTAGTATGACACCTTGGGTTCTGTCGCCTTTTACATAAATAATTAAGTCAGATCCAGAACGTTCAAAGGTTAAATCTTCAAAAGAGATGCCTTGACCAAACGAAACACTATCCATACGTCCATCTGTTGAACTGCTTTGATAATCCTCAATTGTATCCAGCCCATCTCCCAGATTCCAAATATAAGTATCATTACCATAGCCACCGTTTAAGACATCATTGCCTTTACCTCCAATGAGGATATCATTGCCATTTTCGCCCTTGAGTGTATCATTTCCGGCGCCACCGTAAATGGTATCATCATATTTGGTACCGGTAACATCGTCATGACCATCTGTCTGTTGAAAAGTGAAACCATTTTCTTTTAAGTTAAACTGGCTCCCGTCAGCAAACTCAAGGTATTCAATACTGTCATAGTCAGAACTGAACTGACTTTTTATCACGATTCCTTGGGTAATATCATTAAATAAGGTTATGATTAAATCATTGCCATTTTGACGGAATGTTAAGTCGCTGAATTTAATACCTTCTCCAAATTTAATTTTATCATTTCTGCTTTCTGTCGAACTGTTTTGATAATCGCTGATTGTATCCAGTCCATCTCCAATATTGTATATATAAGTATCGTTACCTTCTCCTCCGTTCAACTGATCATTACCTTTGCCACCGATGATAATATCATCGCCTTTTCCGGCATTTACCGTATCAAAACCATCATTAGCATAAATAGTATCTCCAAATTCTGTACCGGTAACAGTTTCACCTATATTTTTCTGCGTCAGTACCAAACCAATTTCCGATAAGCGAATAACAACATTATCAGCAAAATGCAATTCTTCAATTTTATAATCTATGGATGAGAAGAAGTTTTTAATTAACACTCCTTGCGTTTCGCTGCCATCAATCATAATTCTCAGATCGTTTCCTTCATTGCGATAGACTAACTTTTCAGGATCGATACCCCGATTGAAGACAATAACGTCAAAATTACCATTGTCAGAGATGGTATCCATCCCATCACCGTAGTTGTAGTAATAAGAATCGTTTCCGCTTCCGCCATCAATATAGTCATCACCGCTACCAGCAAGGATGGTGTCATTACCAGAGCCGGCGGATATATTATCATTTCCGCCATTGCCGATAAGAATATCATTCCCGGAGCCGCCGGAAAGACTATTATCGTTATCATCCCCTTCTAAGGTTACACCGCCATCAACAGAAACCGGATTTTGATTCCAGGCGAGGCGTACATCTTCATATGTCCATGTTGTGCCATCAGCAAATTTGATATATTTTATTGTATTATTTGTTGCTCCCGCTTCGACAAAATAACTAAATACCCGGAGCGTATTTGAGCCATCTTTGGTGCTCAAGATCAGATCGTTTTCCTGACGTTTGATGACGATATCATCAACAGAAACATCTGAACCAAATTGAATTGTATCTTCACAAGAGGAAGGATCATCATTACTTGAATTGTCAATGGTGTCATTACCCCAACCGGCATTGAAAATATAAGTATCATTTCCATTGCCGCCAATTAAGCGATCATTGCCAGCATTGCCAACAAGCGTATCATCGCCATCATTACCATAAATGACATCGTTACCGCTTAAACCGTCAATGTAATCATTTCCGGATGTTCCGTTAATGGTATCATTGCCGTTTGTAATATATGCATTCAAATCGCCAAAGTTCTTTAAATAGGTTGAAATATTATGGTCAAGATTTTCTCCGGCTGCTCGAATGGCATCAATGATATAAGGGGCAACAACAGACTGTTCCTGAATTAATTTTGCCAAATTTTCCATTATGCCTAAAATATCCGCCGGATTTTCGTCATACATAGTTTTTAATTGTTCTACAAAACCAGAGACATCAGCAGAAATATCCTCGATCTCATTATCATAATGTACAGAAATTCCCTCAAACAATTCCTTATAATGCGTCTGCATATCCAATTTTCCCATCATGGAATCGCGCAGGTCTTCAAAGGTTTTGATTAAAATGAGAGAGGCCTGTTGACGTGGATTGCTTTCTTCATTTCCGAGCCAGTTCTGGTTTACATAATCGCTACCCCAAAACTCTTCCAAAGCCTCAATAATTCTGGCATCTTGAATGTAATTATCTCCTGCCGCAGCTCTGCTTTCCGGATCAATATCTTCGACACCAGTCCAATGATAGATAATATCTGTCATTAAATTCTGTCGCTCTGTAATATTAGTTGTGTTCAGATATTGCTCTACTAACTGTTTTAATTCTCCTGTTTTATCTGACGCCATGGCCTCCCACAAAGAGACGACATTTCCAAACCCCTGAAGATTTGGCAGAGTTTTAATATCCTCGGGAACATCTATTGCTTCGTATTTGCTGTCCGCGGTATTTCTGTCAAACCAAATATCTGAAATTTGTCCTGTCGAGCCATCTGTTTTGGTAAATGTACCTTCCTGTTTACAGGTATTTCCATGTTCATCGCTATGGTCACCCCTGTAATTATGATCTACATAATTAAGGTCTACACCGGTAATTCCTGCCTGTTCCATTGTCAGCAGCTCACCATCATCAACAACTCCGTTGGAATTGCCGTCTTTCCAAACTTTCACCTCGTTCCAAGCAGCATCATTTTGGTCAAAAACATTATCGTTATTGCTGTCCAGTTCTTTTAAGGCTTCAAAGCCATTCTTTGCTTTTTCGCCATTCGAAAGAAGCGTGTTGTTGCCAAAAAGTTCTGTACCATTATCAATCTGGCCATTGCCATTAATGTCTCGAACAAGCAAACCGTCATCTTTGCCCACCCAACCGGTATCTTCAGAAAAGCCGTTATTATCATGGTCGAAATAAATTCCAACACCGCTTCCTAAAGTTTCTATTCCATCACCGTCTAAATCCACAACCAATGGTGAATTTTGACTTTCTGCATGTTTTTTGCCATCGGTGGTATTCCCTTTATCTTTATTGGGTTCATCCGGTGTAAATGGAGGTAAGCCATTATCTACCGGACGATATTTTCCTTTTTCATCCGGCTTATATAAATTGCCTTCGCCGTCAAAAACATTCGGCGGTAAATTTGGCTGCGGATCTTCATCTTCCGGATCTTCCGGCTCACCACGCCCCTTCAAGATAACCTCCCGTCCGCTCGGGGTAGTAAAAATAAGATCTCCATTCTCACTTCTGTTATCTGCGATACCTTCAGGAATTATAATCGTATCGAGGCGGAGCCTCCTGCTATGAAATTGGAAACGGTATCTTTTCCTGGCCCTTTACCGGCAATAATCGTATCATCATCGTTATCATTGCCCGGATTTATCGTATTATTGCCGCCTTTACCGTTGAAAATATCCTTGCCCGTTCCCCCGTCTAAAATATCATTACCGGATCCACCAGTCATACGGTCATCGCCAGCTCCGCCATTGGCAGTATTATTGCCATCACCGGTATCTATTATATCATTTCCTCCACCCGTAGAAATATTATCATCTCCGCTGCCGGCTGTAACATTATCTTGTGCATCTCCACCAACGTAACTGTTATTACCTTCTCCTAAGTCTATATCCTTGTGGTTATTATTTGTATCATTGCTGGAACCGGATGTAACATGGTCATTTGCAACACCTCCGGTAAATTTGTCATCGCCGCCACCAAGGTTAATCGTTTTATCCTCGTTTTTGTTATTGGTATCATTTGTATAAACATGATCATTACCTTCTCCGGTAGAGATATTGTCATTACCCGTACCTGAATAAACGATATCTTTACCAATGCCGCCGGTGTATCTGTCGTTACCGCCGCCTAAATGAACCGTATTTTCATTATTCTCA
>ERZ857922.4091-NODE-4091-length-11492-cov-5.785171_pt1 | contig 11492 bp, 8 predicted proteins | sample MGYA00519579_ERZ857922 | MGnify/ENA primary metagenome ERZ857922 (study PRJEB31778, sample SAMEA3449375) | human gut metagenome | biome: human gut; feature: human-associated habitat; material: faeces | place: United Kingdom | collected 2010/2012 ... | reverse complement strand
CGACATTATCGAGCATTTTGGCAACGCAGATGCCGTGCCGCAGCCGCCGGAGCGGCGCTTAAGCCGTAAGGCGGGAATTGTGCGGTATTGCCGTATATCTGAAACCAGAGAGAACAATGCTTTCCGCAGGCATGCGGGAATTCTCAGTTGCTGTGCAGGGCTTTGTGGGTGCGGCGCTGCGGGTTCATCCGGCGGGCAAGTTCTTCATGCGAGCGCTTGCTGCGCGCAGCGTTTTGCGCGTTGCCCGCCCGCGATATGCTTAGTATAATGCCCATCTCACATAATAGAATCAGCAAGCTGGTACCACCGGAGGAAAAAAACGGCAGGCTGATGCCGGTATTTGGGGCCACATTGGTGACCACCGCAATGTGGATCATGGCCTGCCAGGCAATTTGCGACATAATGCCAATACCCAGCATCGTACCAAAATAATCCGGCGAGTTCAGGGCGATGATAACGCCCTGAATGATCAGTGCGGCAAAAAGGCCCATACAGATCACCGCGCCGATAAAGCCCAGCTCTTCGCACAGAACGGAAAAGATAAAGTCGTTGCTGGCTTCCGGCAGCCAGAGGTGCTTTTGGCGGCTGTTGCCAATGCCCAGGCCGGTCAGCCCGCCGGACGCAATGGAATACAGGCTCTGCTGGGTCTGGTACAAAATATCGCCCTCGTCACCGTTCCATGCGCCGAGGCGCTGCTGAACATAGTTATTCTGTCCGGTCAGCATTTTGTAAATCACAAACGCAGCCGCGCCTGCCGCCGGGATGCACCAGAACCGGCCCACACCGCCACACAAAATCATACTGCCTGCAATCAGCAGGATCAGCATGATAGCAGAGTTATGGGGTTCTTTGTACAGCAGAACCACCACCGGCAGCAGCGGCAGCACGGGCAGCACAATGCCGTAAAGCAGTGTTCCCCGTTTTTCATAATACCGGTCCGCAAAGCAGGCAAGACCCAAAATAGCCGAAAACTTTGCCAGCTCCGAAGGCTGCAGGGTTGTGCCAAACATATACACCCAGCGGTAACAGCCGTTGTACGGCTCACTGAACAGGGCCCACACCAAAAGCAGCAGCGTTAAAATGTATAAGTACCAGTTCATGTGGCGCAGGCTGCGGTAGTTGATGTTGGAAATCAGATACATCAGCACCAGCCCCACCACCGCCAGAATTACCTGCGGGCGGATAAAGTGGTAAATATCCCCTTTGAAGCGGTAATACCCGGTGGAATAACTGGCGGAGAACAGCATGATCAGCCCGTAAGTCAACACAAGGATCAGCGTGCCGACAAGGCCATAGGAAAGTTTGCCGCGTTCCTCTTTTTTGAACGCGATTTCCTTAAAAAACCTGCCAATGTTGCCAAAGGCCAAATCGAAAAGCTGGGCAAGCGTCATTTGCGGCACAGCCCCCTTTCTGATATTTTATGCCATGTAAACGTACATCAGGCCCAGCACCACGCCGATAATGGCGATCAGGCTGAAGAAAAAGTCGATCTTGACTTCTTTCCAGCCGCGCATCTCGAATGCGTGGTGGATCGGTGTCATGCGGAAAATGCGCTTGCCGTGGGTCAGCTTGAAGTAAACGCGCTGGATCACAACGGTCATGGCGTCCCAGATATACACAATGCCAAAGAAGAACACCAGCTCCGGCCGGCCCATGATAAAGGCAAGGGCCGTTACCATACCGCCCAGGAACATGCTGCCGGTATCGCCCATGAACACTTTGGCCGGGTAGAAGTTCCACACCAGGAAGCCCGCTGCCGCAGCAGCCGTTGCCGCCGCCAGAACGGCCACATGATAAAAGCTGAGCATGCTGGCAGCCAGCAGGTAGCCCAGCATGGAAACAAAGGTCACACAGGAGCACAGGCCGTCCAGACCATCCGTCAGGTTGACGGCATTGACCAAAAAGATGATGCCGAAGAACGCAATGGGGTAATACACCCAGCCCAGATCTACCGCACCGATAAAGGGCAGCATAATGATGGTTGTCAGCAGGCCCTGCATGTGCAGCCCCACCAGGAAGCCGCCGGTAACAATGAACTGCATGATAAGCTTTTGCCAGGCAAGCAGGCCCAGGTTGCGGTGCTTGACGACCTTGATATAGTCATCCAGAAAACCGATAAAGCCGGAACCAAACGCCAGGAACAGCGCCAGCAAGGCGGCGCGCACCTGCACAATGCCCAAAAGGTCCTGTGCATAGCGGTAGAACCCGGCATACACCAGGCCGCAGGCCACCAGAATGCCAAAGATGAAGCACAGGCCGCCCATGGTGGGTGTGCCCTGTTTTTTGTTATGCCAGGTCGGGCCGGATTCCCGGATGGTCTGGCCGAAGTGCAGCTTGTGCAGTGCCGGAATTACAAAACAGCCTGAAAGTGCCGTAACGGCAAACGCACCGATTGCCGCGGCAACCAGCATCCAAGAAACGATCATTCCCATGTGATATTCCCCCAAAATATGCAATTATGCGTTTGGCAGCGCCGCGTAAAGCTGCTTTAATACATCATCCAGCTTCATGGCGTGGCTGGCTTTTGCCAGCACAACATCGCCGGGGCGGACGTTCTGCCGTAGATATTCTACTACTTCCTCCGCCGCTTGGCAATGGATGGTTTGCAGCCCTTTCTGCCGGGCTGCTTCGGCCATGGCTGCGCTCAACGGGCCGTAAGCCACCAGCAGGTCGGCGGCATCGGCAGCCCATTTGCCGGTCTGGCGGTGGCCGGGTTCACTGGCAGCGCCAAGTTCCAGCATATCGCCCAGCACGGCAATGCGGCGGCCGCCGGGGCCGGGCTGGCGGTCATGCAGAATCTGCAAGGCTGCTTTCATGCTGTCCGGGCTGGCGTTATAGCAATCCTCAATAAAGGTCACACCACCGTGCTGCACAATGTTCTGGCGCATACCGGTGGTCTGATAGCTGGCCAGCGCACGGGCGGCGCGGGCACGCTCCAGCCCCAAGCGGGTGGCTGCAGTGTAAGCAGCAAGGGCATCATACACGGTATGAACGCCTGCCGTGGGGATGGTTACACTGAACTCATAGGTTTCGCCGTCCACGTTATCCACCAGGGTAAAACCGGTGCCCTCCCCTACGGTATGAATATTGATGGCGCGCACATCGGCGGAGCTGGAGCGGATGCCGAACCACACCGGGCGCAGGCGGCCGGGGATCTGCGCGGTGGGCAGCAGGTCATCGTCCGCGTTCAGAACCAGCGGGGCGCCATCCGGCAGGCCCTGGCAGATTTCCATCTTTGCCTTCAATATATTCTCCCGCGTGCCCAGATTTTCCAGGTGGGAAACGCCGATCATCGTAATGATACCGGCAGACGGCCGCGCTGCGCGCACCAGGCGGGCAATCTCGCCCAGGTGGCTCATGCCCATTTCCACCACAGCATACTGGGTGGTATCTTCCAGGCGGAACAGCGTGTTGGGCAGGCCGATCTCATTGTTCTGGTTGCCTTCTGTTTTTAAGGTATTGCCAAAAGCCGAAAGAACCGCATAGCAGAACTCTTTGGTGGTGGTTTTGCCCACGCTGCCGGTCACACCGATCATCAGCGGGCTGAACAGCGTGCGGTAGTTGGATGCCATACGGATCATGGCAAGGTAGCTGGATTCACAGATGACAAGGTGATCCTCCGGCACGCCCTCCACGGGATGGTTGGCGATCACATACTCGGCCCCGGCCTGGTACGCCTTGGCGGCATAGTCGTGGCCGTCCACACGCTCGCCGGGGAAGCAGACAAAAATGCAGCCCGGCTGCACCTTGCGGGAGTCCGTTACAACGGCGGTGATGGGCACCGGGCGGGCCAGTGCCAGCCCGGCCAGAAGTTCGTTCGCGTTCATGAGTTTCATGGGAACACGCTCCTTTTGGTTGGTTTAGTTGCGGCATGTTTCAGTTTGCTGTGGGGTTCCCCTGCCGTGGCCGGGGTTATTGCTGCTCGGCATCGCTGCCGGTATCATCCTGGGTCGTGCTATCCTGATCGTTTTCACCGGCGGCGTCCTGGGGCGTATCGTCCTGGGCGGCATCGTCCTGCGGGGTATCTGCATCCTGCTGGGCATCGCTGCTGCCGTCGGGTCCCGTGGTCAGGGTAACGACTGTGCCGTAGGGCACCACACTCCCAACCTCAATATCCTGGCTGACAACACGGTCCGATGCACTGCCCGAAATTGCCACATTGACGCCGGAAGCCTTGAGCATCTGTGCGGCAAAGGTTCCGGTTTTGCCGGTGGCATCCGGCACGGTGGTGGTGGCGTCGGTGGTGGACTGGGTATACAGGTAAACCGTGGAGCCTGCGGGCACCACGGTGCCGCCTGCGGGGTACTGATACACAACATCGCCGTCGCTGGTATCCACAAACCGGTGGGAAAGCCCGGCGGCGTTCATCTTGACCTGGGCGGAAGTCCAGCGGGTGCCAATGGCATTTGGCACTTCCACACTGCCGTTGCTATCATAAGAAGAATCCCGTTCAATGCCAAGATACGGCGCGATCTGGCTGATGATGTTGCCGGTAACAGGGGCCACAATCTGGGAAGCGTAGTCAAAGATCCAGCGCGGGTCATCCATCATGACCAGCACCAGAATTTCCGGGTCGTCCGCCGGAAGGATGGCGGCAAAGCTGATGGCCTTGCGATAGTCGCCGTCCGGGCGGTACTTGTAAGCGCCTTTCCAGTCCAGCTGTTCTGCCGTACCGGATTTGCCGCCGATGCGGTAGCCCGCCACATAAGCACTGGCACAACCGTGATAGTCCAGGTCATTGCTGGTACCGGTGTGACCCACGTTGTTTTCCATCATGGCGCGGATCTGCTCACTGACTTCCTCGCTGACGACCTGGCGCTTAATGTCGGTTTCAGCCTGCCATACCACGTTGCCGGTGTCGTCCGTCATATTATCCACCACATAGGGGGTCATCAGGTAGCCGCCGTTCACGGTGGAAGCCACGGCGGCTGCCATCTGGATCAGGGTCAGCTTTTGGGACTGGCCGAACGCGGTGGAGTACAGGTCCGTTTCCACCTGCTCCATCTCCTGCTGGGTTTTGGAGATGCCCTTTGCCTCATACGGCAGGTCAATGCCAGTGGTCTGGGTCAGGCCAAACGCCTGGTAGTAGTTATAAAAGAATTCGGCGCTCATTTTTTCCGCCACCTGGATAAAGTACAGGTTGCAGCTGTGGTTCAGCGCCCCGGCCATATCCAGCCAGCCGTGAGCGTTGCCCTCGGCGCAGCGGTAGCTGTGTTCCCACTCGGTATTGGGGAATACTGTCAGGTCGCCGCCGCAGTAAAACTGCTGGTCCGCCCCCATCAGGCCGGAATCCAGCGCCGCAGCGGCCGTCATGAGCTTAAAGACTGAGCCGGGGTAATACAATTCCGTCACGGCTTTGTTCTTCCACTCGGCCTCACGGATCATGCCCTGCAGCTGGCTTTTTTCGCTGGGAACGTCGATTTCGTTGCCTTCTTCGTCGATGCTTTTTGTTCCGTTGGGGTTCACAACGCCGTCCGCAATGATATCAGCTACGGCGTCCTGCCCCAAACGGCTTTGCAGGACGGAAATATCGTCCTCCGTCAGCGCCGTTCCGGCATTATCCAGGATAGCCTGCAATTTGGGTTCGGTGATATTATACGGATCGTTGGGGTCAAACTGCGGCGCCGTTGCCATACCCAGCACCGCGCCGGTGTTCACATTCATCACAATGGCGCTGGCACGGTTCTGCACATCATAGTCATCAATCGCGTTGGAAAGCTCGGTTTCCAGCACGGTCTGGATGGTATCGTCAATGGTCAGGTTCAGGTTATAGCCGTTGATCGCCGCATGGGTATCGCTTTCCTCGTTAGCCAGTTCATAGCCCCATGCGTTCTCGCTGCTGATGCTGCGCCCCGGTGTACCGACCAGTTTCTCATCATACGATTTTTCCAGGCCGTACATGCCGTTGCCGCTGTCATCACAAAAGCCCAAGACCGAGGAAAGGTACATTCCGTTAGGGTATTCCCGCGTGGAGGAGGATTCCTTGTACATGGAAAGCACCGTTTCGTACTTGGCATCCGGATCCCCCTCCGCCTTGCCGTTGGTAATGCGTTTGGTGTTGGCATAGTCAATAATGGATTGCGCCGTTACCATATCAATGTCCTTGGCAATCACGCGGTACTGGCTGTTCGTTTTGCTCAGCTGCTCCTGAATTTTTTCCGCGCTGACGCTCCCGTTCAGCAATTCGCTGATTTTCTGGCTGGCTTCCGCCACATAATCCTGATTGCACTTGGACGGGTTGGCAATAATGTTCCACACCACACTGCTTTTGGCCAGCAGTTTGCCGTTAGCGGAATAAATAGAGCCGCGCGTGGCGGGGATCTGGGTATCGGAAAGCTGCTGTTCCGCCGCCTGAACACGGTACTGCTCAGCATCCCGGATCTGCAGGGTATACAGCTTATAAATCAGAACGCCGCACCCCGCAGCGATAAAGCCGATCACCAGCAGCAAAACCATGATGCGTCCGTTCAGCGTAAGCGCATGATTCTGCCCCGGCTCCGGGCTGCGGCGGTTGTGATGACGCGTGGATTGATTCTTGTTGTCAGGTTGCTTTGGCATAGGTTCATTCCTTTACAGAAAAGACTGTTTGCACGAATACGTGCCCGCCCATGATGGCAAAAAAAGCGTGCTCCTGTTGGGATGCACGCTTTGGCGCAATGTAAGGGCAGCACCGCATGATTCCCACCTGACGGCTTGGGCACCCAAAGTTATGCGGTATTGCCTTGACCGGATCGGTTACGGGTCAAAACTGCCAAGCAGACTGAGCGCTGCGGTTTTGATACCGGCAAAAAACTTGTCTGCTGTGCCGGCTGCGCGTTCGATCACGCTTTCATCCTCCAGCCGGACATACGTCACCTGGCTGGGGTCCATTTTAACCAGCCCCAGCCGATCCTCCGCTTCCTGCTGGACGCTGGTGCTGTTGGTGATCTGATCCATGGTGGTGGACAGATAGTCGTTATAGCTCTGGGCATTGGTCAGTTCCGACTTGGCGTCATCAATTTCGCCGGAAAGCTGTGTGATGCGTGCCTGGCTGGCGACAATGCTGGCAAACAAACCAAAAAAGATGGCAATGACCAGCACCGTGCCCGCCGTGCGGGCAAACTGGCGTGCCTTGCTCAGGCCGTAGCGTCCGCCCTTGACAACGCGCACCCGCGGTGTGCGGGAGGAACCGGAATGATTGTTGGTTGAAATCTCTGCTGCTGTGGAAGCCATGGGCGCCGCCCCCTTTCTCGTATCGTAAAATTTCGGCTTTCCTTAAGCTGTGCGGCATGGTCACAAGCGCCATGCCGCGCTGCCAATGTTCCCTCCTGGCACGCTTATAATTTTTCCAGTACGCGCAGCTTGGCGGAACGGCTGCGGCGGTTTTCTTCCAACTCACCAGCGTCCGCTTCAATCGGCTTGCGGGTAATCAGTTTAGCTTTGGGTATCCCGCCGCAGGTGCAAATAGGCTGCTCCGGCGGGCAGGTGCAGCGCTGGGCCCAGCGGCGGAACTTCTGTTTTACCAGCCGGTCCTCCAGGCTGTGGAACGTGATGATGCAGAACCGCCCGCCGGGGGCCAGGCGGCTGAAAATCGCCTCCATCCCCTCGTTCAGGGCATCCAGTTCCCCATTGACGGCAATCCGCACTGCCTGGAAGCTGCGGCGGGCGGGGTTCTTGTTCTTGCGGCGCTCGGCAGGCGGCATAGCGGATGCAATCAGGTCCGCAAACTGCAGGGTCGTCAAAATCGGGGTTTCCTCCCGTGCTTTCACGATTTTACCCGCAATCTGCCAGGCATACGGTTCCTCACCATAATCGCGCAGGATGCGGGTCAGTTCCTCACGGTCCAGGGTGTTCACCAAGTCTGCCGCGGTGGGCCCCTGCTGGCTCATGCGCATATCCAGCGGGGCATCCGCGTGATAGGAGAAGCCACGCTCGGCATCGTCCAGCTGGTGGCTGGAAACGCCAAGGTCCAGCAGCGCGCCGTTGATGAAGGGGATCTCCAGTTCATCCAGCACGCGGGCGGTTTCGCGGAAGTTGGCCTGAACCACCTGGGCGGGTAAGCCCTTTAGCCTTGCGGTAGCGGTTGCCACCGCATCCGGGTCCTGATCCAGCGAGATCAGCCGCCCGGTGGTCAGGCGTTTTGCTATTTCCTTTGAGTGCCCTGCCCCGCCGGCCGTTCCGTCCAGATAAATCCCGGCAGGGTCAATGGCCAACCCATCAAGGCATTGGCTGAGCAAAACGGGGATATGACTAAATTCCACGGTGTTCTCCTCTTTCCCCGTTTCACACGGTTTAACATGCAGGGGTACACCCCCGCTCAAAGTGTATCTTAAAAATCAAGGTCTTCCATTGCGGCGGTAAAATCTTCATCGCTTTCCGCCTGGCGGGCTTCCCAATCCTGGGTGTTCCAGATCTCCGCAAAGTTGCGGTTGCCGATCACGCTCACATCGTGGTCAAGGTTGGCGTATTCCCGCAGTTTTGCGGGCAGCTGAATGCGGCCCTGCTTATCCGGTGTTACTTCCACCGCAGAGGAATACAGCATACGGCTGACATTGCGGCCCTTTACCATACCTTTTTCGGCAATGCGCTGGGCCACTTTTTCAAATTCCTCCGGCGGGAACGCGGCAAGGCAATGGTCCAGCCAGCGGGTCACGATAAAGGTTTCGCCCATTCCATCCCGGAACTTTGCGGGGAAATTCAGACGGCCCTTTGCGTCCACTGCGTAGTCATACTGACCCATGAACATTGTCGAACCCGCCCCCTTCCCGGTTGGAACTGTCGCTTTTTTAGCGTTTCAGCGGAATTTCGCGGTTAACAACCCTGTGGAATGTGTGGATAACTCACCACTTTAACCCCAAACTGCCCACTTTTACCCACTGGAACACTTATATAGTACCAAATCGCGGGGCAAAAAGCAAGCCCACAGCGCCAAAAAGCGCTGCGGGCTATAAAGTTTTCACAAATGCTGTCTTATTTGTTGTTTGCAGGGCAGGAACCGTACAGATCCCTTTCACAAAGCCCGCACAGGGGGCCGATTTTACAGATTCGGTTTCTGTGGGCCATGGGGGCCGCGGCTGGCCAGGTTGCGCAGGTTCATGCGGGTATTTTTGATATCCGCCACACTGCGGGCCAGAACTTCCTCCGAGTTTTTGAGGATATTCTCACAATAAGCCGCGGAGGCATTGTTGATCTTTTTCGCCTGTGCCTGTGCGGCGTTCACCAGCTCCACGGCCATCTTCTGTGCGCGCTTGGTGATCTCTTTGTCCGATACCAGTACCCGTGCGCGTTCCTCTGCCTGCTTGATGATGTTATCCGCATCGGTCTGGGCGTTCTTTAAAATCTGCTCGCGGTCTGCCACAATCTTTTTGCTGTCGCGCAGTTCATCGGGCAGGTTATTGCGCACCTCATCCACGATATCGCGGCAGCGGTCCACATCTACCACACGCTTGGCGGCGGCAAACGGCACAGCGGTACCCTCCTCCAGCGTTTCCTCCAGCATATCCAGCAGTTCCTCAACATTCATAGCTGTTCCTCTTTCTCATAGCGGCTTACCAAAATCTTGCCGTACTTATATTGTTTTGCCAAAACAAGCCCCTCAACCTGTTCCGGCAGCTCGGCGTCCAGTTCTGTTTCACACAGCACCACACCGCCAGGGGCCATGTGCGCTGCCAGCTGCGGCAGTGCTTTGGCTACCGTGCCGTGGTGGTACGGCGGGTCCAGCAGGGCAAGATCAAACTCTTCCTGCGTGGTGGCCAAAAAGTGGAACGCATCATCCGGGATGACCCGGCTCTGCGCAAACACGCCCGCCGTTTTGCAGTTGGCCAGCACGATCTGGATCGCCTCGCGGGAAGCATCCAGGAAAACACAGCGCTTGGCCCCGCGGGATAATGCCTCAATGCCAAGCTGGCCGCTGCCTGCAAACAAGTCCAGCACGCGCGCACCGGGCACAGAGAACTGTACGCTGGAGAACATTGCCTCCTTTACGCGGTTAATGGTGGGGCGGGTAACATCCTCCCCCGGTAGCGCAGCAAGGTTTTTGCCGCGGGCTGTACCTGCAATCACACGCATCATGTTAGGCCGCCTGCCTTTCATTTGTTATATGGCAGCCACCCATCCCGCTGGGAAGCTCAAGCCAGAGCACTCCTATTCGGGATAAACAGCTGCACTTATGGCAATACCGCATAATTCTAAGTGCCGATACGGCGAGCGAGGTGCGGCAGATGCTAAGCCAAAAGCGCAGATAATACTGGATGTCTTATCGAGCATTTTGGCAACGCAGATGCCGTGCCGCAGCCGCCGAAGCGGTGCTTAAGCCGTAAGGCGGGAATTGTGCGGTGTTGCCTTATACATTATGGATGGTTCAAATCCGCTTGTCAAGGGAGTTTACCGTCATTCATTCTTATTTTACAACCCAGCCTGCAATCCAGCCGGGTTTTTCCCTCTCCTGCCGTTGCCGGCGTTGAGTTTACTGGCGCAGAGCATTATAAATGTTCTCCGCCTTGGCGTGGCTGATGCCCTTGACCTCTTCCAGGTCCGAAATAGACGCCTGCTTGACTGCCGTTACGGTTTTGAAATGTGCCAGCAGTGCCGCGCTGGTCTTGGGGCCAACGCCGGGCAGCTCTGTCAGGGTTGCCGCATAGGACTTTTTGTGCATCATCCGCTTGCGGTAATCGTTGGCATAGCGGTGGGTTTCATCCTGGATATTGGTCACAAAGGTAAAGATATTGCGGTGCCGGTTGATGGCGATTTCCCCGCCCGCATCATCCACAATGGCGCGGGTGCGGTGGTGGTCATCCTTGACCATGCCAAAGGTGGGCACATGTTCCAGTGCCGTGCCGCGCAGTGCCTGTTTAACGGCGCCCACCTGCCCGCGGCCGCCATCGATCAGCAGCAGATCCGGCATGGTGGCAAACTGGTTGGTTTCATTATCCGGCTTTTCGCCGCGCCGGGCCGCCTCGTACTCCGCAGCCCGGCGGGAAAGCGTTTCCGCCATAGAGGCATAGTCGTCCGTGCCGGCAACGGTGCGCATCTTAAAGCGGCGGTAGCCGGCGCGGTAAGGCTTGCCATCCTTGAACACCACCATACCGCACACGCTGGAGCCATCGCCCCAGTTGGAAATATCATAGCTTTCAATCACCCTCGGCGGGGTTTTCAGGCCCAGCACCTGGGCGGCTTCTTCCAGCAGCTTTTCCTCGCGGGTATAGCGGCCGCTCTCGCGCCCCAGGCGCTCCACAGCGTTGGTGTAGGCCATTGTTACCAGCTTGGCCACATCGCCGCGCTGGGGCACATACAGCTCCACCTTGCTGCCGCGTGCTTCGTTCAGCGCCTGGTTCAGCGCTTCGGCGTCCGGCGGCAGGGTATCCACCGCAATGGTTTTGGGGATCGTTTCGCCATCCAGATAATACTGGGGCAGGAATTCCTCCCGCACGGCTTCGATATCGGTCGTATCATGAAAGACGAACTCCCGCTTATCGGTCAGCCGCCCCTCCCGGAAGCGCAGGACCGCCGCGCAG
>ERZ857922.4089-NODE-4089-length-11498-cov-3.888229_pt1 | contig 11498 bp, 10 predicted proteins | sample MGYA00519579_ERZ857922 | MGnify/ENA primary metagenome ERZ857922 (study PRJEB31778, sample SAMEA3449375) | human gut metagenome | biome: human gut; feature: human-associated habitat; material: faeces | place: United Kingdom | collected 2010/2012 ... | reverse complement strand
GTCCTTTATATTGGAAAGGATTCCAAAGGATTTCATTTTGCAACAAAGGACGTTATGGCACTTGACATGGATCCAGACGGAACAGTTATCCTGAACGGTCCGCAGGGAATCACAGGAACTCCGAAGGATTCAACTTTCCTGATCGGATTTATCCTGATCATGGTGACATTATTTATCGTACTCAACCTGATCAATTCCAGAGACGGACGTGCGATTATGGCGATCCGTGATAATGTAATCGCAGCTGAGTCTATCGGAATCAATGTTACAAAATATAAACTCATGGCATTTACAATTTCAGCAGCTATGGCCGGTGCAGCAGGTGTTCTGTATGCACACAACCTGTCAACACTGACAGCAAATACAAACAACTTTGGATACAATATGTCCATCACGATTCTTGTCTTTGTAGTACTTGGTGGAATCGGAAATATCCGTGGATCTATTATTGCAGCAGTTATCCTGACACTTCTTCCGGAGCTTCTCCGTGGACTGTCTGATTACCGTATGTTGATCTATGCGATCGTTCTGATCATTATGATGCTCTTTAACTGGGCACCAAAGGCAATCGAGTGGAGAGAGAAGTATCTTCATTTTGGAAAGAAAAAGGAGGCTTAAGTAAGAATGAGTACATTATTAGATGTAAAAAATCTTGGAATTTCTTTCGGAGGTCTCCGTGCGGTAAATGACTTTGACCTCAAGATCCAGAAAGAAGAACTTTACGGATTGATTGGACCAAACGGTGCCGGTAAGACAACCGTATTCAACCTTCTGACAGGAGTATATAAACCGGATTCAGGAAAGGTTCTTTTGGACGGAAAGGATCTTACAGGAAAGAAAAATATTGAGATCAGTAAGGCCGGAATTGCAAGAACATTCCAGAACATCCGTCTTTTCAAAGAACTGACTGTTCTTGATAATGTTAAAGTAGGACTTCACAACCATCATCATTACTCTACGATCGAAGGAATCTTAAGACTTCCGAATTATCGTAAGGTAGAAAAAGAGATGAATGAAAAGGCGATGGAGCTTCTGAAGGTATTCGATCTTGAGAAGTTTGCGTCATATAAGGCTGCAAACCTTCCTTACGGACAGCAGAGAAAACTGGAGATCGCCAGAGCACTTGCGACAGATCCAAAGCTTCTTCTTCTGGATGAGCCGGCAGCAGGAATGAACCCGAACGAGACAGGAGAACTGATGGATATGATCCGTTTCGTAAGAGATGAGTTCCATATGACGATCCTTCTGATCGAACATGATATGAAACTGGTAAGTGGTATCTGTGAGGAGCTGACAGTACTCAACTTCGGTGAAGTACTTGCACAGGGCAAGACAACAGATGTACTGAATGATCCTCAGGTAATCAAGGCATATCTGGGAGAATAGGGGGAAGATAACAATGGCAATGCTTGAAGTCAAAGACTTAGAAGTATATTATGGAATGATCCAGGCAATCAAAGGCATTTCCTTTGAGGTAAATCAGGGAGAGGTTATTGCACTGATCGGCGCAAACGGAGCCGGAAAGACAACAACACTTCATACAATTACAGGACTTCTTTCTCCAAAGAAAGGTTCTGTTATGTTTGAAGGAACTGATATCACAAAGATCCCGGCGCATAAGATCGTGTCTATGGGAATGGCTCACGTTCCGGAAGGACGAAGAGTTTTCGCTGAACTGAGTGTTTATGAAAACCTGAAAATGGGCGCCTATACAAGAAAAGATAAAAATGAGATCGAAGAGAGTCTTGCAAATGTTTATAAGAGATTCCCACGTCTGGAAGAGAGAAGAAATCAGATGGCCGGAACACTCAGTGGTGGAGAGCAGCAGATGCTTGCCATGGGACGTGCACTGATGTCTAAACCGAAGATCATTCTGATGGATGAGCCTTCTATGGGACTTTCTCCAATCTTTGTAAATGAGATTTTTGATATTATCCAGGCAGTAAGTGAGAGTGGAACAACAGTACTTCTTGTAGAACAGAATGCAAAGAAAGCTCTTTCTATCGCGGATCGCGCCTATGTTCTTGAGACTGGTAAGATCACAATGTCAGGAAATGCAAAAGACCTGCTGGAAGATGAAGCAGTTAAGAAAGCGTATTTAGGAGAATAGGAGGCGATTCAGGTGAGCAGCAATATTGTAATTACAATGGCAAGACAGTATGGAAGCGGTGGTAAGACAATCGGAGCTATGCTTGCAAAAGAGCTTGGAATCAACTGTTATAGCAGAGAAATCCTGCGTATGGCATCCGAGGAAAGCGGAATTAACGAGAGACTTTTCGGTATGAGTGATGAGAAGATGAAGGGAGCCGGCTGGTTCAAGATCCTCAGTCGTCCATACGACGGAGAACTTCTTCCGCCGGAAGATAAAGACTTCGTTTCAGAAGAAAATATCTTTAACTATCAGGCAAAGATCATCAAAGATCTGGCTGAGAAAGAATCCTGTGTAATCGTTGGAAGATGTGCAGATTATGTTCTGAAAGACAATCCAAATGTTGTCAGTGTGTTTGTTCATGCAGATGAGAAATTCTGTCTTGATCGTGCAATGGAGCGTAACAGTATGACAGAAAAAGAAATGAAAAAATACATCGAGAAGACGGATAAATTTCGCGGTGATTTCTATCGTTACCATACAGGACACGAGTGGGCAGATGCAAGAAATTATGATTTGTGCCTGAACAGTGGAAAGCTTGGATTCCAGAAATGCGTGGAAGAGATCAAAGCATATATCAAGATCAGATTTGATCTGTAAATGAAAGAGAAAGCAGACAAAAGAAACAAGTCTGTAAGAAGAAAGAGATACGGTTGCGTATCTCTTTCTTGCTATCCGAAACGTGCTGCATGCAGGCGACATCGTTCTACAAAATGTGAACTGATATCATGCTATACTGTGACAGAAATAAAATAAGTGTAACTGTTCAGAGCCAACCTCCAAAATGCTACGCATTTCGTCGGTGTGGCGTATCCGCCAAATAAAATTTCAAAAACAGTTTTAAAAATGCAAGCATTTTATACCTGTTTTTGAAATTTTGCTTGGCTCTGAACAGTTACAAATAAGTTATTCAAATTACAGTTAGAAAAGAGGTAAAGTTGATGTCAGGAAAAAAAGAAAAGAAGCATTTTATAGTAGGAATTATAATGGTTGCAATTATCGTCGCAGCAACAGCAACAATGATCTATTGTTACATAAACCGTTTTGATCCGCAGGAATATGTACAGGCATTTTTAGATGTATCTTATAAGCAGAAAACAGAATCCTATATAAAACAGACCGGCATTTCCGAGAAAGAAGCAAAACAGGTTTTCGAAGATAATCTTGCTTATACAATGGAAAAATTTCCGGAGCATGTAATGACAGATGAGATGACAGAAGAATATAGAGAACTGTTTGCAGATCTTGCAAAGAAGACATCTTATACTGTAGGAGAAGCAACCAGGGAAGAAAATGGAACTTATCAGGTTGTTCTTACAGTGAAACCAATCACATTGCTGAAGGATACTTATGCTGAATTTCAGGAGAAGGCGCAGGAATACGCCACAAAAGTTTCAAATGATGTGATGAACGGACAGGCTATGCCAGAAGAAACACAGATGCAGACAGAAATTTATCAGATCTATTATGAGGTTTTAAGTCAGGCGGCAGAAAAAGGGCTGAAGTACGGAAAACCAAATCAAATTGTTCTTCATGTAGAAAAAGATAAAGAGGGAAAATATGGAATCAGAAAAGCAGACCTGCAAAATCTAGATCACCTGCTGATTGAATCTGTCGGAGAAGAACAGGAGGAAGAAAATAGTTAAACAAGAGGAAAAAGCGAAAAGAGAAAAGAGTGGAAGAATTGGAAAGAAAAACAGAAGAGAAAATGATTCAAAAGAAAGAATTAAGAAGAAAAATAAAAGAAAAACTTTCTTTTACAACAGAAAAATACAGAAAAGAAGCAGACAGAAAGATTACAGAAAGTGTTTTGGAACTGAATGAATACAAGAGCGCAGACTGTGTGTTCTGTTATGTGAGCACAGAGAAAGAAATAGATACATTTTCTATATTGCAAGATATTCTTCAATCAGGAAATCATCTTGGAGTGCCAAAGTGTACGGGAAAAGGAATTATGAACGTATACGAGATCCACTCATTACAAGAGCTGTATCCGGGTGCATATGGAATCCTTGAACCAAAAGAAGACCCGGAAAGATTGATTCAGCCGGAAGCAATTGATTTTGCTTTCATTCCATGTATCAGCTGCGATAGAAGCGGAAGACGCCTTGGTCACGGAGGTGGATATTACGACAGATATCTGGAAAAGACGCATTGCGTGAAAGCAGCACTTTGCAGGGAGGAACTGCTTGTAGACGAAATTCCGGTGGAGGAACATGATCTGCGGATGGACCTTGTGATTTCTGAAAAAGGTTGTTATAAGATGTAAACAAGGTGTGCTGTTCCCAGAAACTTTTCATCAGAAAAGAAAAATACGAATCTACTGAAGAAGTTCAAGTATAAAAAATACTCGATTTCTTCAGCGGGTTCGTATTTTTAAAATTGGAAACCTAAAAATTGATATTAACAATAACCTCTTCTATTTGAAAATTATTTGATCGTTTTCATCTCTGTAATTGGCCAGTAACGAAAGACTGCCTTGCCAAGAATCTTATCTTTGGATACATATGGATTAATCCAGTAGCGGGAATCTTTCGAATCATTTCTATTATCTCCCATCACAAAATAGCATCCTTCCGGTACGGTATAAGGACCATAATTTCCGACCATGTATTCTTTCGTCTCTACATCTTCAAGAGGTTCAGAAGAGCCATCAATGTAGATGTGACCGTCACGGATCTCCACGGTTTCACCAGGAAGTCCAATGATACGCTTGATAAAAAGCTGGCTTTCATCATCAGGATACTTAAATATGATTACATCATAACGCTCGGGATCCTTGGTTAAATAAGAAAGCCGGTTACCAACCACACGATCTCCGGTCATGATAGTGTTTTCCATTGAACCGGAAGGAATCTGAGCATTGACGATTAGAAAATTATCAACAAATAAAGCAATAGCAACAGCTGCTAAAATGGCGATCAGCCATTGGAAAAGTTCTTTCGCAGTAGAGTCCTTCTCCTTTGCAGCAGGTTCTTTCGATGTAGATGACATATAAACTCCCCATTTCTGATATTCTTGTTCTTATTTTAAAAGATATCTTGTCTGCGTTAATCAGTATCATAACTGATGAAGAAACAAATCACAATAGAACAGTTACAATCATAACATATCTGGGAGAATGTGGCAAATGTGTTCAAAACTTCATAAAAGAAGATTCCGCAAAGACAATCTGAAAAATCTTGTAAATAAAATAAGAAGAAAATAAAAAACTTATAAAAATAACAATCAGTGTTGACAAACAGAAATCGAGGTGCTATCTTAGTATCTGTAAGGTGTTAGCACTCAAAAACAAAGAGTGCTAATAACAAACAAAGATGAACAGAAAGGGGAACACAGAGATGTCTGTAGAAGCTGAATTAAGTGAAAGAAAACTTACGATATTGAAAGCCATCATACAGAATTATCTGGAGACTGGCGAACCGGTCGGATCACGAACCCTTTCAAAATACACAGATTTGAAATTAAGTTCCGCAACGATAAGGAATGAGATGGCAGATCTGGAAGATCTTGGTTACATCTTCCAGCCACACACATCGGCAGGAAGAATTCCATCAGATAAGGGATATCGCTTTTATGTAGATCTTTTGATGGAGAACAAGGAGCAGGAGATCAGCAGACGAGAGGATGCACTTCTTGAGAAGACAGATAAGGTCGAGAAGGTACTCCAGCAAGCGGCAAAGGTTCTTGCTTCGAACACCAATTATGCGACGATGGTTTCCGCACCGGTCAACAGCCGGAACACATTGAAGTTCATTCAGCTATCGCAGGTGGATGAAGAACAGATCGTAGCAGTCATCGTACTTGGTGGTAATGTGATCAAGAATAAGATGATTGAAGTTGGAGAAACCTTAAGTAATGAGAATCTGTTGAAGCTGAATATGCTTCTGAACACGACACTGAATGGATTATCCATTGATCAGATTACATTAGGTCTGATCGCCAGATTGAAAGAACAGGCTGGTATCCACAGCGAGGTTGTCGGTCATGTACTGGATGCAGTGGCAGAGATCATTCATGTAGATAATGACATGGAGATCTACACAAGCGGCGCAACGAATATTTTCAAATATCCGGAGCTTAGTGATAAGCAGAGCGCACAGGAGATCATCAGTGCATTTGAAGAGAAACAGCAGCTGGCAGATCTGGTGACAGAGACACTGGCAAGTGAAGAGAACAACGGCATACAGGTTTACATCGGAGATGAAACTCCGGTTAAGACCATGAAAGACTGCAGCGTTGTTACCGCCACATATGAGCTGGGAGAAGGCATGAAAGGAACGATCGGAATCATCGGTCCGAAGAGAATGGATTATGAACATGTCATGAAGACGCTGAAGACTCTGCAAAGTGAGTTGGATGCGATTTATAATAAAGAACCAAAAGAATAGGAAGGTAGAAAGCTGGTGACAGAGAACATGAGCAAAGAAGATATGGTAAAAGAAGCTGTTGAAGAGGCAAAAGCAAAAGCTGCGAAAGAGCAGGCAGAAGCTGAAGAGACAGCAACAGAAGATGCCCAGGGAGCTGAGACTGAGGCGAAAGAAGCAACAGAAGAAGCAACTGAGACTGAAGGAGATTCAGAAGCAGCATCAGAAGGAAAGAAGAAGTTCTTCGGAAAGAAAGAGAAGAAGGACAAGAAAGACGAGAAGATCGAGGAACTCACAGACCGCGTTACTCGTCAGATGGCAGAGTTTGATAACTTCCGCAAGAGATCTGAGAAGGAGAAATCCCAGATGTATGAGATCGGAGCGAAAGATATCATAGAAAAGATTCTTCCGGTTGTAGACAACTTCGAGCGTGGACTTGGTTCCGTACCGGAGGAGGAGAAGAATGCTCCGTTCGTAGAAGGAATGGAGAAAATCTACAAACAGCTTATGACTACACTGGAATCCGTTGGAGTAAAACCAATCGAGGCAGTTGGTCAGGAATTCAATCCGGATTTCCACAACGCAGTGATGCATGTAGAAGATGAGGAGCTCGGTGAGAACATCATCGCAGAAGAATTCCAGAAAGGTTACATGTACCGTGAAAGTGTTGTAAGACACAGCATGGTAAAAGTAGCAAACTAATTTGATTTTTAACAAGATTCAGAGATTAGATAGAGGAGGAAATTTATCATGGGAAAAATTATTGGTATTGACCTTGGTACAACAAACAGCTGTGTAGCCGTTATGGAAGGTGGACAGCCAACAGTTATCGCGAATACAGAAGGCGCAAGAACAACACCGTCTGTTGTAGCATTTACAAAGACAGGAGAGCGTCTTGTAGGTGAGCCTGCAAAACGTCAGGCTGTAACAAACGCAGCAAGAACAATCTCATCCATCAAAAGAGAGATGGGAACAGATTATAAAGTAGATATTGACGATAAGAAATATTCTCCACAGGAGATTTCTGCAATGATCCTTCAGAAACTGAAAGCTGATGCAGAAGGATACCTTGGTGAGAAAGTAACAGAAGCTGTTATCACAGTTCCGGCTTACTTCAACGATGCTCAGCGTCAGGCTACAAAAGATGCAGGTAAGATCGCAGGACTTGATGTAAAACGTATCATCAACGAGCCTACAGCAGCTGCACTTGCTTATGGTCTTGACAACGAGAAAGAGCAGAAGATCATGGTTTACGACCTTGGTGGTGGTACATTCGATGTATCTGTTATCGAGATTGGTGATGGAGTTATCGAAGTACTTTCAACAGCCGGTAACAACAGACTTGGTGGAGATGACTTCGACCAGAAGATCACAGATTACATGCTTGCAGACTTCAAGGCAAAAGAAGGCGTAGATCTTTCTGCAGATAAGATGGCTCTTCAGAGATTAAGAGAAGCTGCAGAGAAAGCAAAGAAAGAGCTTTCAAGTGCAACAACAACAAATATCAACCTTCCGTTCATCACAGCAACAGCTGAAGGACCGAAACATTTCGATATGAACCTTACAAGAGCTAAATTCGACGAGCTGACAAGAGACCTCGTAGAAAAGACTCAGGAACCGGTAAGACGTGCACTTTCTGACGCAGGAATCACAGCTTCCGAGCTTGGACAGGTACTTCTCGTTGGTGGATCAACACGTATTCCGGCTGTTCAGGAAGAAGTTAAGAGACTGACAGGCAAAGAGCCTAGCAAATCCCTTAACCCAGATGAGTGTGTAGCACTTGGTGCTTCCGTACAGGGTGGTAAACTTGCAGGAGATGCAGGCGCAGGAGACATCCTTCTTCTTGATGTAACTCCACTGTCACTGTCTATCGAGACAATGGGTGGTGTAGCTACAAGACTGATTGAGAGAAATACAACAATCCCGACAAAGAAGAGCCAGATCTTCTCAACAGCAGCAGATAACCAGACAGCTGTAGACATCAACGTTGTACAGGGTGAGAGACAGTTCGCAAGAGACAACAAGTCCCTCGGACAGTTCAGACTTGATGGAATCCCGCCGGCTCCACGTGGAATCCCGCAGATCGAAGTTACATTCGATATCGACGCTAACGGTATCGTTAACGTAACTGCAAAGGATCTCGGCACCGGCAAGGAGCAGCATATCTCCATCACCGCTTCCACCAACCTGAGCAAGGAAGACATCGACAAGGCCGTTCACGAGGCTGAGCAGTACGCCGCCGAGGATAAGGCCCGCAAGGACGAAGTGGATACCCACAACGCCGCCGACCAGACCGTCTACCAGACCGAGAAGACCCTGAACGAGCTGGGCGACAAGATCGACGCTTCCGAGAAGGCTTCCATCCAGTCCGCTGTTGACCACCTGAAGGAAGTCAACAAGGGCACCGATGTGGAGGCCATCAAGGCCGCTACCGAGGAGGTCCAGAAGGCCTTCTATGCCGTGTCCGAGAAGCTGTACCAGCAGGCAGGCGCTCAGCAGGGCCAGCCTCAGGACGGCCAGACCGGCAATAAGCCCGGCGACGACGGCGTGGTTGACGCCGACTACGAGACCGTGGACTAAGAAAAACTTCACAAGGGGCGGCAGAAAATACGCCGCCCCTTGTTTCGATACAGCAGGAGAGTTGACAGTTGACAGTTAAAAGTTGCTAGAAACCGGAATGTGAGAGGAAAATCTTCAATGCCAGTCAAAGAAGGAATCCGTTTCGGAATTTTTGTTTTCCGGTTGGATTTCCATAACTGTCAACTGTCAACTGTCAATTGTCAACTGAAATCGCTTGAGGTGAATGTGTTATGGCAGAAAATAAACGAGATTACTATGAGGTGCTGGGCGTGGACAAGAGCGCCAGCGCCGATGATATAAAGAAAGCATACAGAAAGCTGGCCATGAAATACCACCCTGACCGGAACCCCGGCGACAAGACTGCCGAGGAGAAGTTCAAGGAGGTAGGCGAGGCCTATGAGGTGCTGTCCGATGCGGACAAGCGCTCCCGCTACGATTCCTACGGCTTTGCCGGTGTGGACCCCAACTTCAACCCCAATGCCGGTGGTTTTGGCGGCGGCTTCGGCGGCGATTTTAGTGGCTTCGGCGGCTTCGGAGATATTTTCAGCGATTTCTTCGGCGGCGGCAGCACCCGGGGTGCTTCTCAGAATTCCCCTCGCCGGGGCGAGAACGTCATGTCCCGGCTGGAGCTGACCTTTGAGGAGGCCGCCTTCGGCACCGAAAAGGAGATCACGGCCCCCAGAATTGAGAATTGTCCTACCTGCAAGGGCACCGGCAGTGCAGACGGCCGGGTGGAAACCTGTTCCCGCTGCCATGGCACCGGTCAGGAACGGGTCACCCAGAGCTTCATGGGTATGCAGATGCAGTCCACCACCACCTGCTCTCAGTGCGGCGGCCGTGGCAAGATCATCAAAAATCCCTGCTCCACCTGTAAGGGCAAGGGCAAGGTCCGCAAGAACAACAAGGTCAAGGTCAAGATCCCCGCAGGCGTGGATAACGGCCAGTCCGTCCGCGTTCGCGGCGAGGGCTGCGTAGGCGCCAACGGCGGCCCCAACGGCGATTTGCTGGTGGAGATCCGTGTGAAACCCCATGATACCTTCGTCCGGGACGGCAACGACATCCGCTGCGCCGTGCCCATCAGCTTCACCCAGGCGGCCCTGGGCGCGGAGATCCAGGTGCCCACTCTGGAGGGCAACGTGCCCTATACCATCCCCGAAGGCACCCAGACCGGCAAGGAGTTCGTCATCCGGGATAAGGGTATCCCCGAAATCGGCAATTCCCGCCGCAGAGGCGATCTCCGCTTCACCGTGGTGGTAGAAACCCCCACCAAGCTCACCCGGGAGCAGAAGGAGCTGCTGCGCAAGCTGGACGGTTCCCTGGAAAAGAACAATTCCCCCAAGGGCAGAGGCTTCTTCGACAAGCTGTTTTGACTGATTATAGAATGACAAAAACCACCCGTAAACCGATTCAAGCCGGTTTGCGGGTGGTTTTTTGCGCAAAAAGCCCAATGAAGTGGGAAACGCGTCTGCACTTTCGGCGAGGAACCAAGGTGCCTCTGCCGGTTCCTAATTTTTCTTATGAAAAGGTATCTTTTCGTAAGAAAAGGTTTGTCTATAACGTCGTTTTTTAGCGGTCACTATTTGTAGAAATGGGAAAATATAACGTCATGTTCTTGACATACTGGGATGAATATGGTACCTTTATGGAGCAATCAAGAAAACAATAAGCACTAATTGATACCATTTTTTAAGGAGGTAGCCGGTGGAAAAGAAAAATTCACTTTTGGTGTTCGCTGATTTTGCGGCAAAGACGACGTATGATACACTTCCGCCTGAACTGATTTCCTACACCAGACAGCTGCTGCTGGACACTCTGGGCTGCGGCGTAGCCGGGATGGCCAGTGATAAAGGGAAATGGGGCATTGATTTTGTCCGCCGCTGCTATGGCGCACCGGGTCCAGCCACGGTCCTGGGCTATGGCGACCACCTTGGAATTATGGGAGCCGCTTTTGCAAATGCCGAGCTGATAAACGGCTTGGATTTTGAGCCTGCCGGGCTCCATGTACCGCCTTACGTATTACCGCCGGTGCTTGCTCTTGCAGAAGCGTACCATTCCAACGGTCGGGAGGTCATCACCGCCGCGGTCGTTGCTCTGGAGATTGCCACACGCATCGCCAAGGGACTTCTCCCTGCGCCAAAGTACGTAGAAAACGGAAAGGAGACTGGAATTTCCACTGTTTTTGGCCCCTGCAGCACTGTGTTCGGTGCTGCCGCCGGTGCTGCAAAACTGAAAGGGTTTGATGCATCTGGCATTGCGCAGGCAATGGGCTTGGCCGGTGTGCTCTCCCCTGTCCCGTCTCAGGCTTCCATGCATCGGGATTTGCCGGTAAATTCAGGCAAATACATGATGGCCGGGTGGGGTGCTCAAGCAGGCATTACCGCGGCGGAATTGATTCAGTCCGG
>ERZ857922.4088-NODE-4088-length-11503-cov-3.382250_pt1 | contig 11503 bp, 7 predicted proteins | sample MGYA00519579_ERZ857922 | MGnify/ENA primary metagenome ERZ857922 (study PRJEB31778, sample SAMEA3449375) | human gut metagenome | biome: human gut; feature: human-associated habitat; material: faeces | place: United Kingdom | collected 2010/2012 ... | reverse complement strand
TGTATAAAATTTTCAATGTTCTTCAATTTAGCCTTGACTTTTTATTTGCAGGCTTACTCTTTGTTCGCATTCCTCCAGGGTTCCGCAGTCGGGCGGACAACTCCAACATTTGTTGTATTTGTGACAGGAATCGGAGGCGCACATCTGACGTACTTCTGGCTTTAGTTCAATGGTATCGCAGGCCAGGGGTGCCACGTTGGTGAAACCATGGGACAGGCATAGTTGTTTTAAGTCTTTGAAATTCATGTCTCTAATCCTTTTTAAATCATTATTATCCGCAGATAACAATATGCAAAAACATTTTATAATTCTCTGTCTTCTATTTTTATATCTTGCTTCTATTTTTATAAAATCAGCACTAAAATTTCCTGTAATAAACACGGAAATCTCTTTACCTTTCAAATCCCAGCTCATCTACGAAACAATCCTGAAATTCCGGGCAGGCCGCCAGTTCCAGAAATTCAATGCTCTGTACCGCTCTTTCGATCTCATGACGCTCATTCTTATTTAGCAATGCAATCTTAGCACCTTCCCCGGCGATATTTCCCACACATTGTACTTTCTTCACAAAGCTTTCCGGGATCAGACCAATCCGGGCTGCATTTTCCGCATTCATATAATTGCCGAATCCACCAGCCAGATATACAGTCTGGATCTGAGATTCTTCTATGTTTCTTTTCTTCAATAAGAGTCGGATTCCAGCTGCAATGGCTGCTTTGGCAAGTTGAACCTCACCGATATCTTTCTGGGTAAGATAGACTCCACAATCATTCTCAACACGCAACTGCCCACTCTCATTTTTTTCATTTCTCTGTGGGCACTCCATTTTCTCACTTTGCTCATCCTCTGACATATTCTGCCCACATTGGGCAAAACCAGTTTCTTGTGGTGGCACAAGCATAAACGTGTCTGATCTTTCCTGCCCGCTGTGAAGAATTCCATTTTCATCTATCAATCCAGTCCGCAGAAGCTCTGCCACCAGATCGATCAGTCCGGAACCGCACAGGCCTACAGGCTTCTCACCGCCAATTGTGGTATACTGCCATTTTCCATTCTCATATTTCACATGGTCAATAGCTCCCGGAAGTCCCCTCATTCCGCATTGGATCTTCGCCCCTTCGAAAGCTGGGCCAGATGCCGCAGAGCAGGCTGCCAGGCCATATTTATTTCCAAGAATCATTTCCGTATTGGTTCCGATATCCAACATTAATGTTACTTCTTCTTTCAAATCCTGTCGAAGCGCCAGCAGACATCCACTGGTGTCTGCGCCTATGTAACCGGCGATATTTGGAAGAAGGAGAAGCTGACCTTTTGGGTGGATGCGAATACCATAGTCAGCAGCATGCAAGGTAAGGGGCTTACTGATTGCAGGGGTGTATGGTGCATGCACCAAAGACGCCGGGGAAATTCCAAGAAACAGATGGTGCATGCAGGTGTTTCCAACAAGACTTACCTGATAGATATCTTCCACTCCAGGCATCCATTCAGCGCTTCCCAGCTTGCCATTGACAGCCTGTTCATTCGCTTCTTTCTTTTCATTTGTTACTTCGTTTTTACGATTTTCTATATCTATTGGAATGGCTTTTCGGGCTTTTACACTAAGGCTTTCCAGTATTTCATTTATTACCTTTCGTACACACGCACTTAACACATCTTCTCCATGTTCCAGCGCATAATTCGCTCTTTGGATCACGTCTCCACCGTACTGCATCTGAGGATTCATTCTACTCTCCACAGCTAATGTCTCCCCTGTTCTTCCATCCAGAAGATACCCCACAATTGTGGTCGTTCCAAGATCAATTGCCGCAGTAAACAACAGTGGGTGTACTCCTTTATAATTATCTTCCTGTCTTTCCTTTGAAGCATCCTGTGAAGCGAAACATGGTTGCAAATCCAGAATTTCATCATCTATGTAAATCACGTCCCATTCTGCCTCTGAGATTCTTTTTTTATAAAGACTTCCAGCTATTTCTGTATCTGTTTTTATGTTTCGCTGAATCGTATGCGAAGCTTTTTCAGTTTCAGGGTTCTCATAAACAGCCTCCAGCAGCCGCTCCCACTCCGACCTTTTTTCCCCAGTCTCCGGCTTCTCCAGCCGCACCGTTTTCACCTGCAGCTCCGGCTGGAAATTCACCTTTCTGGAAAAACCTTCGCCTAAAATCTTCCCCCTTTTTTTCTTTCCAGGGATCTCCACCCGGCAGTCTTTTTCCACCTTTGTCTGGCACGCCAGCACCGGCTTTCCATCCACCTTCACCAGACATTTCCCGCAGGTTCCCTGCCCCCCACAAGGCGCATCCGGCGCAAGCCCCGCCCGAATCTCTGCCTCCAGCACGCTGATTCCCACCGGAACCTCTATACTAATCTCTTCCCTCACAAAATACACCTTAGCCATAACCCAAACTCCCTAAAAACAACCGACCGGGCATGCCCCGGTCGATGTATTATTCTTTCAGCAATTTTTCAACAGCCTTTTTGAAATCATATAATTTATCAATATACACATGAACAATTGTCCCGCAATGTTCTTTCACAATCACTCCATCATAGTCGTGTGCAAGCTGATTTCTTACTTTCAGCATATCCATCCACTCATCACCAGTAATCAGATTCGCCTGAAATGATTCTCTGAGAACTTCTCTTGGTGAGCCAGTGACAAATCCAGTTATTGCATAATACTGTACCAGAATATCTTTCATAACCTTCCACGCCAAGTCAAATGTAATACTGAATTTAGCACTGGTTCCACTAAGTACAAAAGAATCTGACAAATCACGCTGTTTCGCCTCCGCCAGAGAGTCCAGTGAATTTCTAAACGACTCAAATCTTCTTATAAATTTCTCGTCCATATTGTTTTATATCCTCCAACAACAGCTGATTCTGACAAGTATCAAGATCAACCAGATCAATTGTGTACAATGTTGGAATCTCTTCTAAATTCTCCTGCAAATCAAGAATTTCGTGTGAAGCGACTCCAGACACTGCAATATCAATATCGCTCCGCTCTGTCGCAGTTCCCTTTGCCCGGGATCCATACAGAATTATCTTCTGTGCCCCATACAATCTGCACCGTTGTATAATTTCTGTCATGACCTCATCAACGCGCATAGTTTCCCCCATTTCACTCATAAAACTAATTTCATTATAGGTTAAATCCCACGCAACGTCAATTTGCAAAATCTATCTAATTTATTGCCATCAACATCCAGTATCAAATTATCTCTATTATTTATCTCTATTATTTATCTCTATTATTTATCTCTATTATTTTTTTCCATTTTCTCACTCATTTCCTAACTGCTTATCACTGATATTTTTTCAAGTTTTTAAAATGTATTTTTAAAACTTTTGTATTTTACATTTTTTTAATTTTATGTGCTGTAGCAGATTATTTTATACACACATAAAAAGAATCCGGCACAAAGCATTTTTATACACTTTGTACCGGATTTCTCTTATTTTTCTTGTACAAATTTTCTCACAAACTCTTCATACCCACAAGGCTTCCCCCAGAAATATCCCTGTGTGAATTCCGGGTACAGTTTTCGGATCATGGCCCATTCCTGCTCATTTTCCACGCCTTCGATACAAATCCTCATATCCAGATTATGGATCATGGTGCAGAACTGATTCAGCAGATAATATTCCTGTTCATCTGCAACTGCTTTCACAGTGAAAGAGCGGTCAATCTTAATGATCTCCGGTTTCAGCTCACTGAGATAATGGAAGTTCGAATATCCGGTTCCAAAGTCATCCAATGCAAGACTGATTCCCATCCGCCTCAGTTCTGTGAGAAAATGCTTCTCATTGATATTTTGTTCCAGAAGGTCACTCTCTGTCAATTCCACGATCAACGCTTCCAGCGGCAGTCCTGCTCTTTTCGTTTCTGCACTGATATCCTGGATCACATCGGACTTGGATGCCTGAACCTGGGAAATATTAATACTCACTCTAAAACCTGGAAGTACTTTCCGGATCTCGCTGCATTTTCCCATAGCTTCTCTCATCATCCAGCGGCCAGCCGGAATAATAAGACCGGTTTCTTCCAGAATCGGAATAAACTCTGCCGGTGAAACCATTCCGAATTTTTCAGAAGTAAAACGCATTAAAGCTTCTGCTCCATAAGGTACTTTTTTATCTTCGGCAAATACAGGCTGATAAAAAGCCGTAAAACCCTGGCAGCCATTGAGCACAGCCTCCCGCAGTTCCTGGGTAATCTCCCTCTTCCGAAGAAATTTCCTGTAAGTTTCTCCGTCAAATATATAACAGCGGTTTCTTCCCAGCGTCTTTGCCTCATTCAAAGCAAAATCCGTCAGCTTCAGGGCTTCTGAATACTGATTTCCCTCTAATGCCGCAAATGACACAATTCCTCCTGAAACCGTATACATGACCTTAAACTCGTTAGATTCAATAAATCTGTCTGTTGCAGCTCTCACTTTATCATAAAGTTTATCTGCATCCCTCACCTGGTCAGAAGAAACATCCAGAATCAGAAATTCATCTGCCACAAGCTTGTACACTTTCTGTCCTTCTGACAGGCATCCGGAAATACAATCAGCCGTTTTCCTAAGCACAAAGTCACCGTACTCCTGTCCGAAGTTATCATTAATCTCCTTAAAATGATCAATTCCTATACGAAGCAGATATCCTGTTTCCAAAGGAGTATCCAATTGGTTCATATACTCCCGGAACCCAGACTCTCCCAATAGTCCGCTTACATTATCTGCCTTCTGTCTCTCTCCAATCTCATTAATGCAACCAATCATGTAAAGTGGTTTCATGTTGTCGTCACGAACCAGATAACCTTTGCAATGAATCCAGATCGGCATTTTTTTCAGATCCAGCCATCGATATTCCATGCTATGAGTGCAGCGGTCTGTTTTAAGGAGGTCATCAAATTCCGCTTTCAGTTTTTCATAATCCGGTGCATATACAAACTCCTTATGCTTCGAAATTACATTATGAAAACCATTTTTCGGAATACAGAAGCGTTCAAGTGCCTGATTTGCTATGTAATAAAAATCCGTCCGAAAATCAACCACATATGGGTAATTATCTGCAGTGGGGCTCAGAAGATCAATCACGCTGCAAAGCTCATCCACAGACATGCTTTGAAACTTTTTCTCCTGCAGGATCACCTCATCTGTGATCTCCCCAGTCGACTGCTTTCCCATATGGGAAAGCATCTTATCCAGACCGGTTGACCGCGCCACCTTTTTCCTGCGCTTCTGACGGTACAGCATGGTATCACTTCGTCTCACAATATCCTTAAAGTCAAAATCTATATCAGGCTGATAATAAGCATATCCTGCTGACATGCTGAGTGGATAATCCAGCTTGTGCATTTCCGCTGTTTTTTTCAAAATCAGCTCAAGCGCCTTCAGCCGTTCCGGAATCATATCCTTCTCATCGCTATGATATACATATGCAAACTCATCGCCGCCAATCCGAAAACAGTTCTTTACATTCTGAAATGCCTGACTGATACACTGATAGCATAGCTTCAGCGCTTCGTCTCCCTTTTCATGCCCAAAATTGTCATTGATCACTTTCAGATTATCCAGATCAAACAGAACTACACCTGTTGTACGAAGTTTAATATCACTTTCATCCAGATATTTCACCATGTCCTCGTAAGCGTTTCGGTTCATGGCCTCTGTGAGCATATCCATGTTAGCTATTTTCTGCAGATAGATCACCTTTTGTTTCTGGATATATTGATCGTAATATTGGGAAACCTGGATCCAGATCAGCATAATGATAAACAGCAGGGTTCCTATGGGAAGCAAAATGGATGTCTGTTGAAATTCCCTCAAATAATAAAGGAACATTTCTGCCATTCCGAATACTATGAGCACACACATAGGATACTGGAATTTCTTGGCTTCATCGTTGCCTTCTTTTCTGGCCTCGTAAAGAATGAGGGCAACTGTGTAAACTGCATTGGCAACCATAATAACATGGGTTGCGGGAAGCAGCCGGAATATATCAATAATTCCCGTACACTGAAGCAGAACGTCAGCTGCCATATTCGCAAGATAAAGAATGGGAAAAATCAATGCACCTTTGTGATATCTGCTTTTGCAGATATCATATAGCAGGAAATTAAAGGGTACCGGGAAAAGGAAGAATGAAAAATAATCCACAAAATACAAAGTTCTTCCATCCGGAATCAAAAACTGCCGGAATCCACATTGTGCCAGTGTCCATACTGCGATCAGCAATGAGAAAAATCCAAGGTTTAAAAAGACCTCTATCTTCGTTTCTGTCTCGTCTCTTCTTTTTCTTCGCACTGCTCCCAAATAAAGCAGCAGGCAGATGATGCTTGCAAACAGGATCCCGCAGCTGAGCAACAGGGTTTTAAAGCTGTCCATTAAAATTTTCAGAACGCAATTGCCCCGTGTTCCGTATACAATGCTGACTTCATTTCCATAATAGTTGTCATATACTGGAATAATTCTAACCTCAAGACTTTTACCAGCGCTGTCTTCCGGAATATTCACAATGTGCCAGCAGCTTCCCGGTGACTTCATAAAGCTGGGAGCATCTTCTTCATTTCCGTATTCGTATATTTTTTCTCCGTCCAGCCACACTTCTGCAATGGTGTGTGTGGTTTTAAATAAGATTGATCTGGGATCATCGAAGTCTTCGGGCAGAGCAATATTCTCTGATTTGATTTCTCCATCTGTCAGTTTTTTTGTTTCAAACCTAATCGTATTATCCCAGAGCAATTTTTCCCTGGCTGTACTCTGACTGAATATCCAACCTGAAAAACCAATTGCAAACAATCCAAATACGAACAGGGTAATCCATAGTTTCTTTTCTATTTTCATAGTTTCTCCCTACTATATAAAATAGCACTGCTCACTAAGTGCACAATGATCACCTTGTGCTGCAATTCTGTGCAAAATTTACCCGCACAGAATATTACCTGTAAACAATGACTTACAACTCATCAAAAGATATATATAGACAGTATATCAAACCCATTTAGCTTTTTCAAGGTTTTGACAGATTTTGTTAAAACCTTTTTATTTGAGGGCAAAAAAATATCTGACGGGGCAATTCTGCCCTGTGCCAGATATTTTCTTCGTTTCTGTCAGCTTATGTGTCTGCCGATTCTCCGGTAATCACGCTCATATTAATGTATGCGACTTCCCTTATGCAAATTTCTCATCCAGATATTCTTTCAGGATTCCCAGATTTTCATCACTGTACAGCTGATCTGCCGCATGCTTATAATTATGAAAAAGCTTAAATTCCACCTTATCTGTCCCAACAATTCTTGTAAGCAGTGCATTCAGTCTCTCAGACTGCAGATACGGAACATCTAAATCCGCATCACCATGCCAGATCAATATATCCGGGCTGTTTTTCTCCGTAAGATTTTTCTCAATATAATATAATGGACTATAGTTGTTTTTCTCATCCTCAGTAAGAGTTTTTACATCCTTGCGCATCCAATAAGATTCTACATCTTCGTAGCCGGTATCTTTAATTGCTCCCTGAAGCCACAGGCTGGCCGCCCAGCGGACAATTTTTGGAATCCTCAGCTCCCTGTAATCATCTTCCATAGTTCCGAATTCCATACAGCCGTAATAGTCCAGAATCACCTGAACTTCACTGGAAACAGGATGGTTCTCATCTTCTCCGATAAATGGAACACTATTAAATTCCTCATCATTAGAAGCGCCACAGATCACTGATAAATACCCCCCAGCTGACTCTCCCCAGATTGCAAAACGCTCCGGATCATATCCATATTTCTCTGCATTTGCACGAAGAAAACGGATTGCCGATTTCACATCTTCCACTCCGGCCGGAAAGGCTGCTTCCTGGGCAAGACGATAGTTAACGGATGCACATGCATATCCATGATTGCGGAAATAGCGGTACATCAGCTGCGCCTGACGGGACTGGCTGTCATTGTATACGAAGCCGCCCCCATGTACCAATATGATCAACGGCATAGGTTCTTCACTGTCCGGCACATACAGATCCAGATAATCATTTTCGGAAGCCTCAGAATATGGCAGCTTCTCATAAGCTTTTCCACCATTCCATTTGGAAGAATCATCCAATTTCACTGATGGAGAGTATACATTATGAAAAACCACACGAACAGCTTCATGATTGTAACCGAGAATACCAACTATAGCAGCAAGACAGATTCCACCTATGATAAAACCTTTTTTCTTCATTTTTTCAACCTCTTTTCCACCTTAAATCATAAGTCTTTCACTTCATTCACATGGAATTTCCACCACATAAAACCGTTCTTCATCTGCCACGGTAACCTTCACCGGTCCGTTTCCATCTGCCTGTACAACTGCCATTGCCTCACCATAATAAGTCGCCACAGTATGGTCAGTATAATTCCCTTTTACATAAGGAGCCGGGCTTCCGAGTCCCTTCAGGACACCATTTTCTACTGTTACTTTTATGTTATGTTTCTCCATTGGTTTCCAGATTCCCTTGCTATCTGTGTATTGCAGTTGAATAAATGCAAGGCCCTCCGGTTTCACGGTTTTCTCCTCTGGGCGCACCTGAAGAACCGTTTCTTTTCCTGCTGTATGTAATGAATAACGGTTGATTTCTCTTCCGTTTTCATCGTAAGAAACCGCCGTTATCTCCCCATTCTGATAGGTGATATTAAAGTTTGCACGGCATTTTTTCACTTTCTTTTTACCAGCACTTTTGCCATTGATAAACAGCTCAACCTGTGCAGCCCTTGCATAAACTTCTACCTTCGCCGGTTCTCCGTTACAGCCATCCCATGCCCAGCTTTCCAGAGCCTTTGTCAGCTGCCAGCCGGTAAGACGAAGCTTTTCTTTCTGGTAAACAGGATCAACTGCAATAAACGGACCTGTCTCTCTTTCAAAAGCAACTCGAGTATATGCAGCCTCTGCACGCGGCTTCCCATTCAGGTCAATTCGACCATTTCCACCTGTCATTCTCGTGGCTGGATCTTCAAATTTATAGTCAGAATACTCTGCTGCACCATCCCCGACTTCTCCGATATAATCCCATCCTGCCCACACAAAATCACCGATAATCCGTTTGTTTTTTTTGGCAATTTCCCAAAAACTATACGCATCCTTACAGAAGGTTTCACTTCCCAGAATCAGACGGTTCGGGTACTTTTTCAGGTCATGTTTGTAGCGGAAAATACCGTAATTATAACCTGCGATATCCATGTTTGCGTAGGCATCCTTCGTCCTTAAATCGCATGGATAAAGGGTGGCACCACACTTCATAAAGTAGTCTCCAACCAGACAGGCAAGAGTATTATAGAACTCGCTTCCTACCGGCTTTTTCTTCTTTTCCGGCTTGGAAGCAGCTGTCTTTTCTGCCTTGTCATCACTGTAAACGCCAAGTCCTATGGAGCTTAAGAAATTGAAGAAAATATTGATTCCGCAGGTAACAGGACGGGTGGAATCCAAGCTGTGAAGGTAGTTTGTCATATCGCCGGTGAGGGCAATTCCCTTCTTCTGGGCGGTCTCTGCAACCTCATTTCCTGTGGAGTACATAATCACACTTGGATGGTTGTAATCCTTGTCAACCATGTCTTTTAAATCCTGCTTCCACCAGTCCGCAAGCTGTCCTGCATAGTCATATTTAGTTTTATGAATGTACCACACATCTACATATTCATCCATCATCAGCATTCCCACACGGTCACAGGCATCCAGAAGTGCCTTAGAGCAAGGATAATGTGCAGAGCGGACTGCATTGTATCCATTTTCTTTGAGAATACGCATTTTACGTTCTTCTGTTTCCGGATACGTACATGCACCAAGCACGCCATTATCGTGATGAAAGCATGCACCGCGAAGAATCACACGCTCTCCGTTAATGGTCATTCCTACCTGAGGATTCCAGATCAATTCACGGATTCCGAAAGTTTCAGTTACTTCGTCTTCACCGAAAATTGCTTTACAGGTATAGAGATTCGGGTGCTCTGTATCCCAGAGCTTTGCGTTTGGAACATCCAGCTGGAAGATGGCCTGGTATGCTGCTTCCTGATTATTTTTTTCCGCTTCCACCTGCGCCAATTCACTCTTCTGACCATTTTTTCCAGTCTGTACTGATTCATTTGGCTGCATGTTTTTATTATCTGATGATATTATTTTGTCATTGTTTACATTTCCTATTTTTGTACTTTCACCAATTACTCTAAGTACTTTAGAGCCCTCAAACTCAATCTTCAGGGAAACCTCTCCCGGCGAAGAAGTTTTCACAACGACCTCAATTCTCGCCGGATCATAGCTTAAGGTACGGATTTTCACACCGTTTACCGGAATATGTTTTTCTTCCCCAACATACAGATAAGCCGGACGGTAAATACCGGTTCCTGAATACCAGCGGCTGTTTGGCTGGTCAGCATTGCGCGCAATGACTTTGATCTCATTCTCTTTTCCATACTGGAAAAAGCCCTCTGTATCCACATAAAAATTGGTATAACCATAAGGACGGTAAGCCGCCTTTTTCCCATTTATGTAAACTTCACCATTGTGGTAAATCCCCTCAAATTCAATGAGGACTTTCTTATCTTTATACTCCTCTGGCACAAAGAAATTTCTGATATATTCGTAATCTCCACCAATATACCATCCAATATTCCCCTCGCCGGTACTCTCCTGAGTACGCGGCTCACTCAGCATTGCATCATGTGGCAAAGTCACCGGATAAGCAGCCTCATCCCGGGTAAGACACCTGCATATCCAATCCTTGTTAAAATCAATTTTCTGCATACAGTAAACTGCTCCTTTCTGAAATCTCTGTCCTTAAACCAACTACCTTTTCGGCATTCTCGTTCTGTTGACAGTTTACTGCTTTTTCCTATCTCTGTGGAAGAATTAGCGTGAACAGTCCTTTTTTTTACGCTAATAACAGCCCACAGAACTTTATAAATCAAGTCTGTGAGCTGTCTTCTCTACCTTCAGCTCGTTCCCATCCCACACAATATGTACCTGTCCCTCAGCAACAGGCAATGTACAATCAAAGCTGTCGAAAAACTCAGTATGCGGTTCTACCACAAATTCTTTTCCGCCGACTCCAGTAAATTTCAGCCCCATGAAATACTTCGCCAGGAAATAGATCGGGCTTGCAGCCCAGGCATGGCAGAGACTTTTTCCAAAGCGGTCGCCGTACATATCGTACTGAGTTTCTACTGGTGCCTCCGGGTCAAACTCTTCCCAGAAGGTAACTGCACCGCGGTCCAGCATACCGCCCCAGTAATTGCGAATCTTATTTAGTACAAATTCCAGATTTCCGGTCTGGCAGAGCATATCCAGTTCAAAGAAGTTGAAATACGGAGTTGTAATTGCCGGAATTGCATCATTCTTAATTACATTTGCCAGAATTTTCTCCTGCTCTTCTTGTGTTGCAATGTGAAAAAGAATTGCAAAAATATTGGCATGACGAGTCACATTTCTCTTACCGGATTCAAAGGAATCAATAAATGCGCCTTTCTCCTGATCCCAGTATAATTTACGGATCTGCC